>LGOV01001732.1_pt2 | contig 15894 bp, 16 predicted proteins | sample 469881 | NCBI WGS metagenome assembly LGOV01 (sample SAMN03857199, study PRJNA290197) | marine sediment metagenome | biome: marine cold seep biome; feature: cold seep; material: marine sediment; isolation source: sample #5579, elevator 3A push core 41 containing 12 cm of sediment... ...
TTTTTTTGCATATTTCGAATATGGCCATCAAGAACTTTTGTATTGAAGTAATTACTAACGTATTTATCACCTTTTAATTTAATAATAATATTCGCCATTAATTTAGCATAGTTAATTTTAAGAGAACTAAATAATGCTGTTCCTGAAAAAACTGCCTGATTATAACGTTTATAATCATGTAATATTGCGTATCTTCCAATAAAAGACCCCATAGAATGCGCAAACATAATAACTTGTAATCCTGAATAGTTTTCTTCAATATAGTCACGAACTGTCTTTACACCTTCATAAACTTTATGAAATCCAATCGAAGAATCAAAATAAACGTATTCCAAATTAGTTGATGTTTTCCCGTGACCTAAAAGATCATTACCAATAACATGTAATCCTAAACTATTTAAATGCTTTGCAAAATCATCATATCTTTCCATATATTCAGCAGCACCATGAATTATTTGGACAATACCTTTAGGATTCTTGATATCTGTTTCCCATAAATAGGTATGAAGTTCATATTCATACGGATCTACTATCACAAATTCTTTTCTCATTATACCGCCTCCTAGTCAATATTATAGCATAATTTTTCTAATTAGATTTAATTTTTAGTGTTTTTTTGGTAAAATAGATACCAAAAGAGGTGATTTTTTTGAAAAAGTATATTATTGCGATTGATCAAGGAACAACATCATCAAGAACAATTATATTTAATAAAAAGGGTGAAATCGTCAGTCAAAGTCAACGTGAGATAAAAATGATTTATGAGTATGAGAACTATGTTGAACAAAATGCTTATGATATATGGACAAGTGTTTTAACTACTTTAGCAGAAAGTTTACTTAAAGCAGAAATAGAACCAGAAGAAATCGCTAGCATTGGAATTACTAACCAAAGAGAAACAACTATTTTATGGGATAAGAGAAATGGTAAGCCTGTATACAAAGCAATTGTATGGCAATCAAAACAAAGTAATAATATTTGTGATGAGTTAAAAGGTAAAGGATTAAATGACTTCTTTAAACAAAAAACAGGACTCTTAATTGATCCTTATTTTAGTGCTTCAAAGATTAAATGGATATTAGAAAATATCGATGGTGTTAAGCAGTTAATGGATGAAGGTAACCTAATGTTTGGAACTGTTGATACGTGGATTTTATATAAACTAAGTGGTAACAAAGTTCATAAAACTGATCACACAAATGCTTCAAGAACCTTATTATATAACATCTTTGAGAAAAAATGGGATCAAGAAATTCTTGATTTATTAGAAATAAACAAAAATATTCTTCCAGAAGTATGTGATTCAAATAGTATTTTTGGAACTACAGCAACAGAAACATTTTTTGGATCAAAAATTATAATTGCTGGAATTTTAGGAGATCAACAATCAGCTCTATTTGGACAACTTTGTTTAGAAGAAGGTTCTATTAAAAATACATATGGTACAGGTTGTTTTATGTTAATGAATACTGGAAAAAAAGCAGTTTTATCAAATAAAGGATTACTAACAACAATAGCTTACAGCATGAATGGTGAAATCACATATGCCCTTGAAGGTAGTGTCTTTGTAGCTGGAAGTGCAATTCAGTGGTTACGTGATGCTCTTAATTTCTTTGATGAAGCAAAAGATAGTGAAGACCTTGCTATTAGTGCAAAAGAGAATTACGGAGTTTATTTTGTCCCTGCTTTTGTCGGACTAGGAACTCCATACTGGAATACTAAAGCTAAAGGAGCAATATTTGGACTTACACGAGGAACTACAATCGAACACATCACAAGAGCAACACTAGAAAGTTTAGCTTATCAAACAAAAGATATAATAAACGTTATGGCAGAAGAATCTAATATAACTCCATCATTTCTAAAAGTCGACGGTGGAGCATCATTAAATAACTTCTTAATGCAATTTCAAAGTAATATTTTAGATATTGATATTATAAGACCAAAAATTAGTGAATCAACAGCTTTAGGTGCAGCTTATATAAGTGGTCTTGCTAGTAATTTCTTTAAAGATATTAATGAAATTAAACAATTATCTCAATCGACAGAGATATTCAAACCTAAAATGACTTCAGATAAAAGAAATGATTTGTATAACAACTGGATTAAAGCCATTAATGCTACAATTCAATTTACATGAAAAATATATAAAAGTTGTTTAAATCAAACTATAGATGGAGTATAATAGATAAAGGGTGAAAAAGATGATAGAAAACTTAGATAAATATATAATCGCAAAAGAAAAAAGTGAGAAGAAAGTAATCATTGGAGGAATCTTAATAATTTTAGGGGTCCTTTGTTTAGTATTCTTTCAAGAAATTGGTGTTTTTCTAGTAATTGGTTTTGGAGCTCCTGGAATTATTATTTGTGGTATCGGATTTAGTGACTTTATGAAACTAAGCAAATCCTTTAAAAGTGAAGTCCTAACTGGTTTAGTTAATACTTTTGTTGATAACGGAAGATTTGATCCTCATAGTGGATTAAGCCAATCACAAGTTTACTCAACTGAGTTTGTTAAAAGAGCTGACAGATTCCACACAGAAGATTATCTTCAGGGATCAATGGAAGGTGTTGAATTTGTATCAAGTGATGTAAAACTAGAAGAAAGACATGTTGAACATACTAAAAACGGTACAAGAACATATTACGAAACATACTTCTTAGGAAGAATCTTTATATTTGAATTTAATAAATCATTTGCTGGATATCTTCAAGTTTTAGAAAGAGCACGTCCTACAAAAAAACGTGGTTATAAAAAAGTAAAACTTGAAAGTGTTAAATTCAATAAAAAGTTTAAAACATATGCAACAAGCGAACATAGTGCATTTTATGTTTTAACTCCCCATTTTATGGAAGCACTTATGCAATTTGAACAAAAAAATAAAGGCAATATCTACTTTTCATTTTTAGGTAGTAAATTATATATAGGTATTAATAATTTTAGAGATACATTTGAACTAAGAATGTTTAGCAAACTTAATCAAGGTATCTTTGAAGAATTTAAAAGAGATTTATTAGTTATTAAAGATGTTGTAACAGAACTAAAATTAAACAATAACATATTTAAGAAGGAGTGAAGTAAATGGATCCATTCATAATAGTTGCTATAGTAGTAGTTGTTCTAGTAGTAGTCCCAGTATTATGGTATATCGGAACAATGAACAGTTTAAGACAACTAGAAGTAAAAGTTAATGAAGCAGAAAGTGGAATTGACGTTGCACTAACAAAAAGATTTGACGTATTAACAAAAATAGTTAATACCGTAAAAGGGTATGCAAAGCATGAAGCAGAAACATTAGAAAATGTTACAAAATGGCGTGCAGGATTACCTAAAAATTTATCAATTCAAGAAAAACAAGCATTTATGGCAAAAATGGACGGAGTTCAAGCAGGAATTAATGTTGCTGTTGAAGCTTACCCAGATTTAAAAGCTGAAAAATCATTCTTGAATTTACAAAGAAACATTACAGATGTTGAAGAACATCTGCAAGCAGCTAGAAGAATGTATAATTCAAATGTTTCTACTATCAATTCGCGTATTGTGACTTTCCCAACTAGTATCGTTGCAAATATGGTTAATATTCAGAAAAAAGAATTTTTTGAAGCAGATATTGCTAAAAGAGAAGATGTTGAAATTAGTTTTTAATTAGTTATACGATTTTTATATAATTTGAGAAACATTTCAATATTACCACTGTTATTTTAAGTTATAGACATTAAAGAGCCTAATTGTTGAGAAAATTAGGCTCTTTTGTATAAGTATAGGGCAATTTATGGCATAGCTGCAATATTCCTTTTAACAAGTATACTACTAAAAAAAGGAGGTAGTATGTTAAATCAAGTTGTCCTAGTGGGTCGTCTAGTATATGACCCTGAACTACGAACTCTCAAAGACGGAAGAAATGTTACTACAATAACACTTGCGATTCAAAGAGGTTATAAAAATGCTGAAACAGGTGAATATGATACCGATTTTATTAGATGTACTTTATGGAGTGGAATTGCCGAAAATACTGTTACTTACTGCAAAAAAGGATCAGTAGTTGGTGTTAAAGCTCGTCTTGCTCAAAGATATTTTGAGTATGAAGACGGAAAATCATTTAGTTATCCAGAAGTTATTGCTGAAAAAATCACTTTCATAAATACTAAAAATGATAAGTAAACTCCCATAGCTTATTGTTCTCATTAAAAAAAGTGTGAAAACACTTTTTTTTCTATAATCTTAATAATATATTTAATTATTACCTTTAATTTGTTATAATATTTGTAGTTTAAAAAAACATGGTGATGTATATGAAAAAATGGCTTAAAGAAAACATTTTTGTTAAAGATATGTTTATCTATATTCTAATCGCAGCTCTCATCTTTTATATTCCGACTTGGATTTTATTTATTTCAGGAATTCTAACTGGAGATGAATATTTATTTGGTTTTAGTGCTGCTTATATCTTAATTTGGGCTGGGCCGTTTACGCCTACTATACCCATTATTTTTGCAATTGCTGTTTTTTTAAAACAGTTAGTTAAGAAATACAAAAGGAAAGAAGAGTGATTTTATGAAACAATATCTAGATTTACTTACTCATATCTTAGATAATGGTGAAGAAAAACACGACCGCACAGGTACAGGAACTTTAAGTACTTTTGGTTATCAAATGCGTTTTGATTTAAATAAAGGCTTTCCTTTACTTACAACAAAAAAAGTTCATTTAAAATCAGTTATTTATGAATTATTATGGTTCATTAAAGGTGATACAAATATTAAGTACTTAGTTGAAAATAATGTACGCATATGGAACGAATGGCCTTATCAAATATTTAAGAAAAGTTCTGAATATCAAAATGAGACGATGAAACAATTTATTGAAAAAATCAAAAATAGTGATGACTTTGCGAAAAAGCACGGTGAACTAGGACCTGTCTATGGAAGACAATGGCGACATTTTGAAGGACCTGATGGATTATTTGTTGATCAACTGCAAAATGTTATTAATGATATTAAAACTAATCCTTCTAGTAGAAGACTAATCATTAACGCTTGGAATCCACCATTAATTCCTAAAATGGCTTTACCACCTTGTCATATGATGTTTCACTTTTATGTAAATAACAATAAATTGAGTTGTCAATTATACCAACGAAGTGCTGATACATTTTTAGGTGTTCCATTTAACATCGCAAGTTATGCTTTACTTACCATGATGATCGCTCATGTTACTAACTTAGAACTTGGTGATTTTGTTCATACTTTAGGAGATGCTCATATTTATAATGATCACTTTGAACAAGTGAAATTACAATTATCACGTGTACCTCGTGAGTTACCAAAAATGAAGATTAACACAAAGGTTAAAGATATTGAAAATTTTAAATATGAAGATTTTGATTTAGTTAACTATAATCCATATCCTCTTATTAAGGGTAAGGTGAGTGTATAATGATTTCTTTAATTGTGGCTATTGGTAGGAATAATCTTATTGGTAAAGATAATGAATTACCTTGGCATTATAAAGAAGATTTAGCGTATTTTAAAAGAACTACATTAAACAAAAAAGTAATTATGGGAGAAGAAACATTTAAATCAATCTTATCGTATTTAAATAAACCACTTCCAAAAAGAACAAGTATTATTGCAACCTTAAGTGATTATACTTATCCTAATATTGAAACGACTAATGATATCATTTCTTATTTAAAACAATTTCCTAAAGAAGAAGAAATCTTTATTATCGGTGGGAAAATTATTTATGATTTAACGCTTGATATAGCTAATAGATTATATATTACTCATATTGATAAAGATTATGCTGGGAATGTTTTTTTTAAAGAAATCGATTATTCCAAATATACTAAGATTAAAGAAACTATTGTTGATGAATTAAACTTTTCAGTTTATGAAAGAAGGGAATAACATGTTTATTTTTATTTATTATGTCTTTATTTTTATTTATACATATCTTTTTGGATTATTGTTTAATCTTGACTATACAAATTATACAAATCCTTGGCTTTATGTGTTATTCTTAGCTGCATTATTACTTGGAGCAGTTTGTTCTTTCATTACAATAATGGTTATTATCGTTATTCTCGGTGAATTTAGAAAGAATAAAGGAATGGATAACTTAAGCACTCATAGACTAGCTAACTCCATTTTAAAACTTGGATTACATTTAATTAGAACTAAAGTTATATTAACTGGTAAAGAAAATATTCCAAAAGGAAAGTTTATATTAGTAGGAAATCATGTTGAAAATTACGATATTATCATCTTAAAACCACTGTTTAACGATCATGTCCTTAATTTTATTGCCAAAGAAGCTTTAATAAAGTTACCAATTTTTGGTAAATGGATTACCTTTTTAGGTAATGTATTTATTTCTAGAGAAGCTGATAGAAGCGCTGCAGAGTCAATTATCAAGGGAATAAGACATTATAAAAGTGGTATTTCAATGGGTATTTTCCCAGAAGGAAAAAGATCTTTTAGCAATGAAATGATTGATTTTAAACCTGGTGCCTTTAAATTAGCAATGAAACCGAAAGCTGATATCTTAATTGCTACTCAATATGATACATGTAAAATCTTTAAATCAATTCCATTTAGAAAATATCGTGTTTATGTTCATATTCATCCGTTATTACCTTATACAGAATATGAAGGTATGAAATCACAAGAAATAAGTAAAATGGTTAAAGCAAGAATCCAAGTTCAACTTGACTTCTTTAAAGAGCAGTATAACTAAGAGGAGTAATCCTCTTTTTTTTGTTCTTTTATCAATTTTTAAAAAAGGTAAAGTTATGGTATAATATTGTAATTAGGAGTGATAAATATGAGAATGGTTGACTTAATAGAAAAAAAACGTGATGGAATTGCGTTAAGTCATGAAGAAATTGCATTTATTATTGAAGGATATACTAAAAAAGAAATACCTGATTATCAAATCAGTGCTTTATTAATGGCGATTTATTTTAAAGGAATGAGTACAGAAGAAAGTACTGCTTTAACAATGGCGATGTTAAATAGTGGTGAAGTAATCGACTTAAGTTCTGTCAAAGGAATTAAAGTTGATAAGCATTCAACAGGTGGTGTTGGAGACAAGACTACTTTAGTATTAGGTCCACTTGTTGCAAGTACAGGCGCAAAAGTAGCTAAATTAAGCGGAAGAGGATTAGGACATACTGGTGGAACTTTAGATAAATTAGAAAGTATACCAGGAATGTCAATTAACATAAATATCAAAGATTTTGTAGATCAAGTAAACGATATAGGAATAGCTGTAGCTGGACAAACTGCTAATTTAACACCAGCAGATAAACTGCTTTACGCTCTTCGTGATGTAACAGCAACTGTTCCAAGTATTCCCTTAATAGCTTCAAGTATAATGAGTAAAAAGTTAGCTAGTGGTAGTGATGTAATTATTCTTGATGTAAAAATTGGTGAAGGGGCATTTATGAAAACAATCGAGGATGCTCGTGAATTAAGTAAAGTAATGGTAGGTATTGGAACAAGTGTTGGTAGAAAAGTAGTTGCTTTTATTACCGATATGAGCCAACCTTTAGGTTTTACAGTTGGTAATAAATTAGAAGTAGTTGAAGCATTACAAACTTTAAAAGGACACGGTCCTGAAGATTTAACAAGATTATGTGTTGAAATCGGTAGTTATATGGTTTATAGTGCTGAAATGACTGATTCATTAGAAGCTGCAAAAGCTTTAGTTTATGAAAAAATAGTAAATAATGAAGCTCATGATAAACAATTAGAGTTCATTGCTAGACAAGGTGGAATCCTTCCAGACCTTGATAACTTTATTAAAGTTAAAGAAATCATTGAAGTGAAAGCTGAAAGTACAGGTTATATTAAAAAAATTGATGCCCTAGCTATTGGTGTTGCAGCTATGAAACTTGGTGCAGGAAGAGCTACTAAAGAAGATGAAATTGATCCTGACGTTGGTATTGTACTACGAGTAAAAGTAGGAGATCAAATTGAGAAAGGTGAAACTCTTGCCTTCTTATATAATAATAAAGATAGTATTGAAGACATTATTAAAGAAGTAAAAGAAGCATATACTATCTCAAAAGAAAAAGTAGAAAAAAGAGATATTATATTTGAAATCATCACTTAAAAAGACCGATTTTGGTCTTTTTTTTGCATATCAATATAGTTTCAATACGAAATTAGTTATAATATGGCTAAGGTGGCGATTTTATGAATAAAGAAACAGAAAGATTTAATTACTTTGAGAAATTGTTATTTAGAATTCATCTAGGTCTAATAGGTTCTGGATTTATATTATTTGGACTACTATATTTACTAATTGATATCATTGAACAAATAGGTGATATTTTTGTTTCAATTATTGTAACTGCGCTTGCTGCTATTTTGATTAGCTTTTTTACCAGTGTTATTCGTATTATTAGATATTTCTTAAAATTTAAAGGTCAAGAAGGAAATATTGGAATAAGAAGAAGTATTATCACAATGCTTACTTCACCAATCGCTTTTATAATCTATTACATAATGTTATTTATTTTGATGTTATCAATGGCTTCATGTAGTACATAACAAGAAATATATTCCTTATTTCTTGTATAAAAAATAAAAGTACTATATAATATAATTACCATAAAGTCGGGAGCTTAGTGAACTAGGCTGAGAGTATTCTTGTAACTAGAATAGACCTTACCTGATCTGGATAATGCCAGCGTAGGATTGAACTTTTTTTTATTTTCTAAAAATAAGTTAATTTGTCCTTAGGTTTTATGGACAAATTTTTTATTGGGAGGATATATGGAAACAAGAAAATTAACAGAAATAGCTATTTTAATTGCACTTGCTGCTGTTTTAGAAGTTATTGCACTACTAATTCCTATTTTACGAATGCCTTATGGTGGAAGTGTAAGTTTAGGAATGTTACCAATTATTATTATTGCCTTTAGACATGGTGTTAAAGAGGGATTAATTGCTGGATTTATTTTCGGGGTTATTAACTATATGCTAGGTTTAAATGGTGCCACTGTTCACTGGGTTAGCCTCATCTTTGATTATTCTTTAGCTTTCACTGTTCTTGGATTTGCAGGTATTTTTAAAAAAACTGCTTGGACAAGTAACATATCTTTTGTTTTAGGAATTTTTCTAGGAGGTTTTTTAAGGTACATTGTTCATAGTATCGCAGGAGTTATCTTTTGGAGTGAATATGCAGGAGATTTTAACCCTTATTTTTACTCATTCATCGTATACAATCTACCTTATATGGCGGGTAGTATCCTATTGTGTATTATTGTAGGGTTAATACTTAAAAGGAGAGTCCCAAATTTTAAAAGCGCTTAGCGCTTTTTTTATGAAAATACTTACATTTTTTTTTCCTTTTTAAATAAGAATATATATTATATAATTGATATGTATGAGGAGGAGATTAAATGAAAATACTTTTAGTTGGTAGTGAAGCAACGCCGTTTAGTAAAACTGGTGGGTTAGCAGATGTACTTGGATCCCTACCGAAAGAATTAAATAAATTAGGTATCGATGCTCGTGTTGTATTACCAAAACATATGTGGACCAAAGAAAAATTCAATGATATTTTGGATCCGGTTTGTAATTTTAGAGTTACAGTAGGTCCAAAAAATGAATATGCAGGAATTGAAGTAACTGTATTAGATGGTGTTACCTTCTATTTTGTTGATAATGAATATTATTTTGGATATCGTAATACATTATATGGCCATTATGATGATGGTGAAAGATATGGATTCTATGATAACGCCGTTTTAAAAATGTTAGAAGAGATAGATTTTTTCCCTAATATAATTCATTGTAATGATTGGCAATCAGGGTTAATTCCTTATTTATATAAAATGAAATATGCTAATATTGAAAAATATAAAGGTATTAAAACAATTTTAACTATTCATAATATTGCTTATCAAGGCCGTTTTAGCAAAGAATTAATGCCGTATTTAGATGTTGAATTTAGTGCTGATTTAGAATTTGATAATTTAATAAATTTCTTAAAATGTGGGATTGTTTCTGCTGATTATATTACGACTGTTTCAGAAAACTATGCTAGTGAAATCCTACATGACTATTTTGGATTTGGAATGCAAAATGTTTTGAATGATCGTAAAGATGATTTGTTTGGAATTGTTAATGGTATAGATTATACGGAATTCAATCCTAAGGTTGATCAAAAAATCACATTTAATTATAGTCCTTATAACTATATAAAAGGTAAAACTACTAATAAAGAAGCTCTTCAAGATTATTTTGAACTAGATAAAAATAAAAAACCAATGATTGGAATGGTTTCAAGATTAACGGAAGCTAAAGGTTTTGATTTAGTTAGTGAAGTTATTGAAGATCTTGTATCAAATGGTGATATTCAATTTGTATTACTTGGTAGTGGTGATGGAGCTATTGAAGAATTTTACAATAAACTACATACTAAATATCCTGAGAATGTTGGTATATATATTGGATATAGTGATGAAATGGCTCGAAAAATCTATGCTGGTGTTGATATGTTCTTAATGCCTTCAAGATTTGAACCATGTGGATTAGCACAATTAATTAGTTTAAAATACGGAACTGTACCAATTGTAAGAAAAACAGGTGGATTAAAAGACACTATTGATATTTATAACAAATATACTGGTGAAGGTACTGGATTCGGATTTGAGAATTATGAAAGTGGCGATATGTTATACGCTATAAATAATGCTTTAGAAGTATATGGTGACAGTAAGAATTGGAAAAAATTAGTAAAACGTGGTATGCTTCAAGATTTTAGTTGGCAAGAATCAGCCAAAAAATATATTAATTTATACAAAAAACTTAAGGGGGAATAATTATGGAAACATTAGCCTTAATATTAGCAGGAGGAAGAGGAAGTAGATTAGATATTCTTTCTGAAAAACGTGTTAAACCTGCAGTACCTTTTGCAGGTAAGTTCAGAATTATTGATTTTGCATTAAGTAATTGTACAAATTCAGGAATTTATAATATTTCAATCTTAACACAGTATTTACCATTATCTTTAAATGAACATTTAGGTGTAGGTAAACCTTGGGACCTAGATCGAAGAGATTCTAGTTTAACATTATTGCAACCCCATAAAGAATGGTATAGTGGTACAGCTGACGCTGTTTTACAAAATATTGAATATATCAAGAAAAAGAACCCTAAATATACTCTTATTTTGTCAGGTGACCATATTTACAAAATGGATTACCGTAAAATGATAGCTTTTCATGAGGAAAATAATTCGAAATTAACAATCGGAGTTCAACCTGTTGCTTGGAAAGATGCTCACCAATTTGGTATCTTAACAAGTGATGATGATAATAAAATTATTAAATTTAGCGAGAAACCAGCAGAACCTGACAGTAACTTAGCTTCTATGGGAATATATATCTTTGATACTGATGTTTTACTTGAAGCAATTACTACTGTAAAAGATCCTAACTTAGACTTTGGGAAACATATAATTCCTTATTTACTAGAAAAAACAGATTTATATACTTATGTATTCGAAGATTACTGGAAAGATGTTGGGACATACGATGCCTATTTAGAAACAAGTATCGAACTAACATCAACAGTTGATAAAATACCGCTTGATATGTACGATAGAGACTGGCGTATATACACTAAAAGTGAAGAACTTCCAAGTGTAAAAGTTGGTAGTAAAGCAAGCATATCTCAAGCATTACTATCAAATGGATGTATTGTTGCTGGTACTGTTAAGAAATCAGTATTATCTCCAGGTGTAATTGTTCATCCTGGTGCTACAGTAATCAATAGTGTTATCTTAAATGATACTGAAATATTACCAAATGCTTATATTGAAAATGCTATTATTGATAAAAGATGTATTATTAAAGAAAACGTAGTTATCGGTGATGGAAATGATTTAACACCAAATAAAGATAACCCAAAACTTTTATTTAGTGGAATAAATGTTGTAGGTAGCGGAGTAACTATTCCTGAAGGAACTGTTATTAAACGTAACTGCCGTATCTTCTCAAGTGCTAAATTTGATAAAAAAGAGATAGAATCAGGATCTACCCTAAAATAGAGCAAAATAAAAAGGCTATTTAGCCTTTTTTATTTATTAAATAATCAACAATTTTCAAGTAATTAATACGAGGTGCAAATCCTTCAGGAATCAAGTGTCCTTTTTCCTTGATTTCTTCGAAAGTTATCGACTTTCTACCATCAATTGAACGATTATGATAACTAATCAAATCACTAGATTCTAAAAGGTATATCTCGTCTAAAGCTTTAATAAAAATCAGTAGAAAACTGATTCCGCCATGTTTATCTATTTTTTTAAGATGTTTTACTTGGTGAGGGTGGATATTTGAAAGAGGAAAACTAGTTTTATTTTGTGTTTCTTTTGCTTCAAAATCGATATAGTGACCTTTATATATTCCATTATAATCAGTAGTTGAAGGAATTTTGTAGTAAGCTTCCTTTATAACAGCAGCACTACGACTAGGATAATCAACTTTAACAATTTGAATTGGAATTGGTTTCTTATGAATAACAGCTATATCATGGGTTAAATAATATTCATTAGTTTCATTAATTATCTTCTCAAAAGTCATACCTCTATTGGAATGATTTTGTTTTTGTTTTTGAAATCCCTGTTTTTTGTTTGGGTAATTAACCATAATATTCACCTCTTTTAAGTAGTATAACACAAAAATATTGGTTAATAATACCTTTTCATGTTGAAAAAAACGAAAAAATGATACACTGAGCAAGATATCTAATAATCTATGTTATAATTAAAAAGACGAAAAGTTTAAGGAGGTGTAAAATTGGCTAGAATAAAAATATTTGCGTTAGGTGGTCTCGGCGAAAACGGGAAAAACATGTATTGTGTTGATGTTGATAATCAAATTTTCATATTAGATGCTGGACTAAAGTATCCAACGCTTGAATTATTCGGAGTAGATAGTATTATTCCTGATTTTACATATTTAGAAAAGAATAAAAATCGTATTGTAGGACTTTTTCTAAGTCATGGGCATGAAGACCATATTGGAGCTGTTCCTAAGTTATTAAAAGTATTGGATATACCAATTTATGGTTCCCATTTTACTTTAGCTATCTTAAAAGATGTTTTAGAGGATCAACAAATTAGTATTGAAAATCTTAACTTACATGAAGTATCTTCTAAAAAAACATTAACATTTAATGGCGTAAATGTTGATTTTTATAATGTAACTCATAGTATTCCTGAAAGTTTAGGAATGGCCATAACTACTAAAGATGGTGTTGTAGTTTATGCACCTGATTATAATTTCAATCAAAATGTTCATAAAAGTTATAAAACTGATTTTGAGAAACTGGCTAAAATAGCGGGAAAACCAGTATTAGCTTTACTAACTGAGTCCTTAGGAAGTGAAGGTAGTTATACGCATAACTCTAACAGTCTAGATCATGCATTAAATAAGGCTTTCTATCAGGCTGAAAGTAGAATTATCGTTACTGCTTTTTCAACTGATTTAGTCCGTATTCAAAAAATCATTGATATTGCCATTAAATATAATCGCAAGATTGCAATTATCGGTCGTAAAACACAAAGAACAGTTGATATTGCGGTAAATTTAGGATATTTAATAATTCCAGAAGGTTGTTTAGTTAATTTACGATTTATTGACGATAAGAATAAAAATGAACTTAAAGACGCTGTTGTATTAGTTACTGGAGATAGACATGAGCCGTTTTATATGGTTCAAAGAATGGTTAAAAAGTTAGATCGTTTAATTCATATTAATGAAGAAGATACAATCATTTTAATGACTCCACCAATACCTGGCACTGAGAAAATAGCTGCTAGAACATTAGATATTTTATATCGAAATGATGTTAACGTCATAAAAATTAATAAAAATATATTACCACCTTCACATGCTAGTAGTGAAGACATTAAATTATTGATCAATATGATGAATCCAAAGTATATAATCCCTGTTATCGGTGAATATAGACATCAATATGCCCTAAAAAATATTTGTTTAGATATGGGATTTAGTAAAAGCAATATTATTATGCTAGATAATGGCCAAATTGTTGAAATGAATAATAGAAAAGTTATTAATACAAAGGAAAGTATTACAAGTGGTGATATTTTAGTTGATGGTATTTTAGAAAGTGATGTTAGCGACGTTGTTTTACGAGATCGTGAGCTCTTAGCTCAAGATGGAGTTTTACTGATTATAGCGAATGTTAATGCCCGAAGTAAAAAGGTAATTAGTACCCCCGAAGTAGTGAGTAGGGGATTTGTTTATATGAAAGAAAATGAGGATTTAATCAATGACGTTATTGACATCTTTTTAGAAGTGAGTAAAAAAGAGTTAAGTAATAAATATATCAACTGGAGAAACTATAAAAATATAGTAAAAGATAAAATTAGTAAACATTTATATCGAGAAACAAAAAGAAGACCAATTATTATTCCAGTAATAGTTGATACTCAAACATAAAAACGGCTATTTTAGTCGTTTTTTTAAAATAAGACTACAAATGAGCGAATATTCACATATAATTACAAAAATAGTGGCAAAAGTCTTTACAATTCTCACATAATTACATATAATATATATAAAGATTTTAAAAAAATAGGAGGATTTTAATGAAAAAATTATTATTATTAGTTGCCTCATTAGTTTTAGTTTTCGGACTTGCTGCATGTGGTGAAGAAAAAGACACTTATGAAATCGCAATGATTACTGACTCAGGAACAATAGATGATGAGTCTTTCAACCAAGGAACTTGGGAAGGTATTGAAGAATTTTGTGAGGACAATGATTTAACTTACAAGTATTATAAACCTTTAGAAGTTTCAGATGATGCTTATTTAGACGCAATTGAATTAGCAATCGAAGGTGGAGCTAAAGTTGTAGTTACACCTGGATACTTATTCGAAACAAGTGTATTTGCTGCTCAAGATTTATATCCAGAAGTATATTTCATCTTAATCGATGGTGTACCTCATGATGGTAACTGGGGTCCAGACCATGTTTGGAACACAGCAGATAATACATTACCTATCTTATTTAACGAACATGAATCAGGGTTCTTAGCTGGATACGCTGCAGTTATGGACGGATACAGAAACCTAGGATTTACTGGTGGAATGGCTGTTCCTGCAGTTGTTAAATTTGGTATTGGTTATGTTGCTGGTGCTTATTACGCAGCTGACGAATTAGATGTTACTATTACATTTGGAGATGCTACTTATCATTACTTTGGAGATTTTGATCCTAGTGATGACCACAAAAACTTAGTTTCTGCATGGTACGTTAGTGGAACTGAAATCGTATTTAGTGCTGCTGGTGGTGCTGGAGCAAGCGTTATGGCTGCTGCTGCAGATAATACTACTACTGCAGATCCAAAAATGATGATTGGTGTAGATATTGATCAAGCTGGACAATCAGATACAGTATTAACAAGTGCTCTTAAGCAACTTGGAAACGCAGTTAAACAAGGTCTTCAAACTTATTTAGATGACGCATGGGTTGGAGGAGCTGCTGTAGTTAAAGGTGCTGTTAATGATGGTGTTGCTTTACCAATGGCTACTTCATTATTCACTTCATTCACACAAGCTGATTACGATGCAATTTATGCTGACTTAGTAGACGGTGACGTTTTAGTTCCTGCAGATACTACTGAATTAGCTGCATTCTTACTAGCTTTAACTATCGATACTTCTGGAGCTCCGACTACAGCTGTAATCGATAACACTACTGAATAATTTACATTAAATAAAAGGAAAGATTCGTCTTTCCTTTTTTAATGCAAAAAATTGATATATATAATATATTATATATAATTTACTATCAGTTCTTTAATTTTAACACCAATTATGATAAAATTTTTAAAAGAGGTGAA
>LGOV01030694.1_pt1 | contig 15827 bp, 11 predicted proteins | sample 469881 | NCBI WGS metagenome assembly LGOV01 (sample SAMN03857199, study PRJNA290197) | marine sediment metagenome | biome: marine cold seep biome; feature: cold seep; material: marine sediment; isolation source: sample #5579, elevator 3A push core 41 containing 12 cm of sediment... ...
GTTCCTAAAATACCACATTCTAAACCAGCATGGCAAGCCAACACTTTCACTTCTTCTTTAAACATTTCCTCATAAAGTCCTTTCATCTCATTAAGAATAGATGATCCCATATTAGGATTCCAACCAGGATACGAACCTGCATGTTCAACATCACAACCAGCTAATTCAAAAGAAGCTCTAATACTATAAGCTACATCCATTTTACCTGTTTCAACAGACGAACGTTGTAATGCTTGAGATTCGAAATTACCATCTTTTAAGATTATTCTAGATAAGTTTGAAGATGTTTCTACCAAACCTTCAATTCCATCGCTCATACGGTACATTCCATTAAAGCAAGAATATATAGCTCTAAGAATACCTTCTTGCACACCAATTTCCATAACATTAGCTGGAAGTTCAGTTTCTTCAACAACAATATCCATGTTTGGCTCAGTTACAACAAACTCTTTTTTGATATTATCTATCATAATAGAAGTTTCTGCTTCAAAAGCTTCTTTGCTTAATTCATCAACAGTAACTGTAGCAAATGATTCGCGAGGAATAGCATTTCTCAAACTACCTCCATCAATACTTGAAATACGAAGTCCGAAATTAGTAAAACCACCATACATCAATCTGTTCATAACCTTGTTGGCATTAGCTCTACCAAGATTAATATCCATACCTGAGTGACCACCTTTTAATCCGCGAACAGTAATATTATATGCTACACTATTTTCTGGAACCTCTTCTAACTTGTATTCTCTTTTAGATGTTGTATCAATACCACCGGCACAACCTACTGTTAATTCATCGTCATCCTCTGTATCAAGATTCAAAAGAATCTCACCATCAAGCATACCTCCTTCTAGTCCAAAAGCACCTGTCATACCAGTTTCTTCATCTGAAGTAAAAAGAGCTTCAATAGCAGGATGAACAATATCAGTTGATTCAAGTATAGCCATAATCGATGCAACACCTATACCATTATCAGCTCCAAGCGTAGTACCATCAGCAGTAACCCAATCACCTTCAATAAGCATCTTGATTCCTTCAGTATCAAAATCAAAATCTGTATCAGAATTTTTTTGATGAACCATATCGTAATGCGACTGTAAAATCACAGTTTTACGATTCTCCATTCCTTTAGTAGAAGGTTTCTTAATAATTACATTACCAACTTTATCTACTATAGTATCTAAACCTAATTTCTCTCCAAATTCCTTTAAAAAAATCTCAGCTTTCTTTTCTTTTTTTGATCCTCGTGGAATAGCATTTAAATCTGCAAAATTCACCCAAATTGCTTTAGGTTCAAGGTTTCTTACTTCCTGACTCATATCTTTATGTTTATTAGTTTAACCGTTTAATACTATATTTTTTAAATATGTAAGTATATCTAAAAAATCAGGAACAAATTTATGAATCTTGTAAGATATGAAGGGTGTTTTTTGATATTTTATTTTTTATAATAGAATAGATGATAATGATTATTTATAAAAAGACTTATTGCTGTTTAGTACACTACTATAAAAAAACTTTAAGCTTTAATATAAGATATTATAGACGTATTTTATCTTCAAATCAATTTAATTAATTGATAATTCTACTTTTTACTTCGCTTAAATATTGCCTTCCCACTGGGATTTTATTATCACCTATCTCAATTGTATTGCCTTCTAAAGCTGTTACTCGTTGTGTAGAAATAGTATAAGACCTATGTATCCTAAGAAAATCTTCAACTGGGAGGTCTGCAGTAAACTTTTTTAATGTATTGTTACTAATAAATGTTTGTTGTTTACATACTATTTTTATGTAATCACCTACAGCTTCAACAAATAATAATTGATCATGATAAATCTTTACTAGTTTCTTATCAACCTTTACATATACATGACTCCTTTCTTGCAGAACAGAATTCATATTATTTAACGACTTAAATAATCTTGCTACACTTTTAATAAATCGTGTTTGGTCAATTGGTTTTACTAAATAATCAAGTACATCTAATTCGAAGGCTTCAATTGCGTATTCCTTAACTTTTGATACTACTATAACACTAATATTTTCGGGTAAATTTCTAATGAACTCAAAACCGTTAAAATTTGGAATATCTAATTCAATAAAAATTACTTGAATATCATTAGTTATAACTGTATTAAGAGCCTCAAAAGGATTTGAAAAAGTATCAACAACCTCAATATCATTCAATTTTTCAATTAAAAACTTTAAGTTATTGATACTTTCTTTGTTATTATCTATTATAATAGACCTAATCATATTAGCATAAAAATTATTCAACAAATATACTTTTTGAAAACGATATATCTGAATTTGTAAATACTTTTATAACATAATTTCCTTGAGATAATTGATTGGTGAAAATTATGTTTTCTGAAAAATGAAGGTTAATCACTTGACCTACCATATTGATTGCAATAACTTTATCAATTGACATACTTCTAGTTCTGAAGTCAAAGTATAACTTACCACCAATATTCGGAATAGGATATAAATTAAAATCAATTAATTCTTCATCATTAATTGCTAAAGTAATAGTTTCTGGCGTCCAGTAATTACCTGAGATAACAAGATATGACAATAATTGTATTGTATTCTCATAATAACCTTGATCATTAATATTAATTGTATTTAGATTGGAATAAATATCGTTTAACCAAATTTGATTATCAGAATTAACCATTGCTGATACAGCAAAAGGTGCTATAAACGCAGCATCTACCCAACTTGCTATAGGTGTTCCATCTAGCTTATATCCATTTCTTATTTTAGAAGGTATATTATTGGTTTTAGTAGTAATCCATACATTAACTTTATCTAGGGTTCTTTTTGCTCTATCATCCCCACTAATCAAGTAATCAGTAGCAATTCGCCACGGAAAACGACAGGCGTTATAATAATAGTTTCCATCATTTTCTCCTTCCAAATGATTCATAGGAGCAGGCTTCACACTTGTATTTGTATCAACCATAAAGTCTGGCATCAAACCTGTTGCGCTTGAATAATTTGTTTGGATTTCATCAATAATATCATAGCACTTATCGATAACTTTATCCCAATTAGAAGTGGTAGATACTTTATCAAAACTTCGAAAATGATCAAAAATAAAATCAGAACTTCGAGTTGCATTATAATAAGTATTGTTGGAACTATTAACCCAATCTCCATATAGAATATTAAATTGACTTTTGTTTACATCAGCCATCATTATAGATGAAATAATTTTTTTAGCTTCATATAAGTAATTTATTTCGCCTGCACTACCCCATTGTTTATTGGCAAGTAGAAGTGAAAATGCAATATCTATATCTCCATCAGAAGCTGAATCATTTCCATCTACATCAACACAACTAGAACTCTGTTTCCATGCCATTAAATCAGGAGTAATTGAACTAGGGTGATTTCTAAAATACTTATACATTCCATCAAAATATGCCTTTGCATCAACATCAAATCCAGCCATATATACAGCTATCATCATTCCGTATCCATGGGCTTCAGATACGGTTTGCCCATTATCATAATCTATTTTATACTCACCACTATTACATCCACTCACTAAGTATTTCTTTTTCCAAGAAGTATAAAAATCAGAAGTATTACTATCCAGAACTGTCTGTTCAACCTCTGGTTTAATATGAGTTTTGTAATTGGTATGGTGTGGAAAAGGTACATTTTGAGCATGTAAATAAACACTGAGCACAACAAGAATAACTACTAACAACGATAACTTTTTCATTTAAAATATAATTTTAAATATGATGATGTTTTTTTTGAATTAATCCAAGTGGCTTTATGCCATAAATATTCTAATGGCCCATGCTTGTGATTACTCATCCAATATGTGCTAAATATCCCCAACAATGTGGCAAAGAATAAACCTATAAACAAACTATAGGTAGCGCCTGTATATTGATACAAACCTAGCCCAAATCCGTAGTAAAGTGTAGATCCTATAATTGATTGAATTATATAATTTGATAGACTCATTTTACCCATAGGAGAAAGTTTATTTAAAATCCAATTAAATGCTTTGGTATAAAAAAGTAGTACAAAACCCGACACTAAAACTAACATAAATACAAAGTTAGACCACGAAGCAATAAGGGTATCGAAAGAACGAAGCACAGCTTTGCTACTAGTAAAATTGCTAGTATTGTATTGAATTAATAAGAGAGGAATAAGGGTGACTGTTGAATATATCAATACTTTCTTCCAAAGCATTAAATTTTTATCAGATGTTGAAAAAATATTTTTTCTACCTGCCAACATCCCAAGCATAAATAATGATAATATTGTAAAGAAACGACCGTTTTCATAATTCCAAGTAAGTACAGCTAACTTACCATTAGTTAAATTACCATTCATAGTTTTCATAAAAGAATCTCCTTTTATGTAAGTGTCCATATTCCCGAAATAAGTCCATGAATCAGGATTACTTAGTTTAATATCTGGGTATTGCAAAGCATGAAAAAGGTTTACTAATTCTATAGGTTGAAGAAATAAAATCAGTGCTAAAACAAAAACAACTTTATTGCTAAACTTAGCTACAGGTATAAGAAATATTCCAAGTACTGCATAAATAGACAAAATATCGCCCTGATAAAAAGATGTATTAATAATTCCAAAGACTAAAAGCAGTAGCATTCGCCAAGCAAATCTACTTCTAAAATCATTCCCTTTTTTTACCTGATTATTTAACTGTATAAAGAATGTAAGTCCAAATAATAAAGCAAAAATAGAATACGATTTACTGGCAAAAAGGAAGAAGGTAACATCCCAAATCACTTTATCTAAACCAACCATCCACGATGGCAAACCTGCAGGAATAAAATATACATCAAAATGCTCTAAATTATGCAAAAGCATGATAGCCACAATTGCAAAACCACGTAGTGCATCTACAACATGAAGCCTTTGTGGATTGACAGAAATACTCATAATAAGTGGTGTTGTAAAACAATAGTACTAAAGCCACCCATCGCCTAAATGGGTCTGAATGGCTTTTGTACAAAAAACTAACTAATCAATTTTTATTATCCTTTAGTTTTAAACTCCCAAGCCCATCCGTAATCAAAATCATCAGGGTTTAATACACTTTGATCTTGCCAAAGTAGAAGCTTATTGTCCTCTAAAATCTTAACTTGATAAACATTTGTTGCAACAACTTCTGAATCTAAGTTTTCATCATTATAATTTGGAATATGGGCATCGGTAAGAGTAATTTCCATATTACCAGTATTAAATACATAAGTCCCTTTTTCAATTTCAGAACCATCACTTGCAAATCTGGTATAAGTACCATCTAACTCAAACTTGATATCATTATCGAAATCTGGTAACTCAGGACTATCTACACCACCATCATAAGGGTTCCACCAAAATTCTTCCCAATCATAATTAGCAGTCATATATGAAACATTTCCACCTGGTGCTTCCTGATTAAACACCCACGTTTTACCACCTTCACCTTCTTCTCCGGCTAAAGTATTTAATGGATTATCTCCAGATAAATCTCTCGCTTTAAACTTCCAAGTCCAACCATATCCATAATCACTTCCCTGATCTTGCCAAAGAACTAATTCGTATTCATTTATAGATTTAATTTTATAAACACCAGTTGAGACAACATCTGGGTTAAGGTTTTCATCATCATAGTTAGGTATATTTGCTCCAACAAACTGCAGAGTCATATCAGTTAAATTCAATACAAAACTACCTGCCTCTAACTCAGTATCTTTAGTCTCATATCTTGTATAATTAAAATTACCTTCCAGATCAAATTTCATCTCATTCATTATTCCTGGTAAGTTTGCACCATCTTCACCAGCATAAGGATTCCACCAAAATTCATCCCAATCATAATCAGCGGTCATAAAACTAACATCTCCCCCTGGTCCTGACTGATCAAATACCCAGTATTTACCTCCATCGCCTTCGTTACCAACTAAAGCGGCATATTCTGGAATACCATAAACCATACCTGGATTACTATCAGCTACATTAACAGAACCTTGAACAGTTGTACTTCCTGCACCATTTATTGCTGTTAAAGTATATTCATAATCGCCTTTTAGAGGAAAAAATCCTTGAATACTTTTTCCTTGAAGAAATACTCCATTACCAAAATCCCAATTAGCTGAAAATACTGTTTCATCATCAACCGTTAATATAGGTTGATTAGGATCTGTCTTATCAACAACCACATCTGTTTTAGGCGGATTGGAAGGCAAATTCCTCACGTCAATTTTAGATGAACAAGCACTAAAAAATGCCAGCATCATTAATATTGCTATATATTTTATATTTTTCATAATTTTTATCTTTAAGTTGAGACGTATTGCAATACGCCTTTACAAATGATATTTATACCTGTTGTGATTTGAATTAACTGTAAAGAAAATTGAGTTTATTTTGTTTAGTACTAAAAAGAAAATTCAAGCATAGCCTTAGCTATGGTTTCAGTTTATTTTGAAGTATTGAGCAACAATAAAGCAATTTAATACAGTAATTTCAATTTATTACTGGTATTAGTAAGGATTCTGGACTAAGTTTGGATTAAGAGCCATTTCCTTTTGTGGAATAGGTAAAAACTTTTTGTTTTCGTTATATCCATTAGCACCTAGCTTTTCTTCCGCTTTTCCGGTACGAACCAAATCCCAATATCTATGTCCTTCCATAGCTAATTCAACTCTACGCTCATGGGCAATGGCAGAAATTCCGTCAGTGCTAATCGTATTAGCTAAACCTGCTCTATTTCTCACTTCATTAAGTGGTGTTTGCCAATTTCCATCACCACCTCCATTTGCTTTTGCTTCAGCATTCCAGAGTAATAAATCAGCATATCTGATAACTCTCCAGTTTGCAGGTGAATCAGACATGTCGTTACGCTCACTTGCAGGAATATAGTATTTAAGACTGTGATATACTTTATTGCTATATCCAATACTGTTTATGTGCTGAGTACAAATCTCTTCTTCATTATCTGTTCCAGCAAAAACAATTGTATGATCATCCAAAATTGTTGCAACTTTTCTTAAATCTCCAGATTCAAATTCGTCAACTAAATCCTGAGTTGGCAGGTTGAAACCCCATCCCCAACTTGATTCTATTTCGCCTCCAACATATAATTGACGTGTACCTTGGAAAATTGAAGTTACAGTGCCTTCATTATCATCTCCCCATTCACCGTCTCCAGCAATTGAAATATGCTGTATTTCGAATATAGACTCTACTCCATTTTCTCCTTTTGATGTAAAAATATCAGCATATTCCGGTTCTAATGAATAAATATAATCACCTCCATTAATTATTTCGTCTGATAAAGTTGCAGCTTCACTCCATTTTTGCTGAAAGACATACATCTTTACAAGCATTGCATTAGCTGCGCCTTTTGTAGCTCTACCCAAATTTTCTACTGTTAGATCCTTTTTATATGGCAACTTTGAAGCTGCATCTTTTAAATCTTGTTCTATTTGTGCATAAACTTCTGTTATCTCATTTTGAGGATTTTGGAATTCAGATGGTTGAAGTACTTTTGTTACAACTGGAACTTTACCAAAAACCTTTGTCAGTTGAAAGTGAAAATAAGCTCTTAAGAATTTTGCTTCTGCAATAACTATATCCTGAGTTGCTTCTGTAATATTATCATTTCCCTTTATTCCTTCAATTAACTTATTAGCTCTATTAATACCTATATAAGCATCTGTCCAACGCGCTGTTAGTAATTGATTTTCAGCATTTGCTCTAAATTCTTTTAATTCTTGGCAATATGCCTGATCATTAGGCCCTTCTCCTCCTTTTTCTGCATCATCAGATACAACGTCTCCAAGCATCCACTCATGAATCTGTGTTGACTCGTACCTAGATAAAGGATCATATACTCCTATAAGTGCACTTATTGCAGCATCATCTGAAGAGAAATATGACTCATCTGATATATTAGGTGCTGGTGTATTCAAGATATCTTTTGAACACGAGCTAAATAGTACGCTAAGCACTAAAGCTAATGATATATATATGTTTGTCTTTTTCATAATTTATAATGTTTTTGTTGAGACACAAAATATTATGCCTTTACATTAAACCTTTATTAAAATCCTAGATTAATACCAAATGTTACAGTACGAGGAATTGGGTATGTAGCTCTATCCAAACCTCTATCAAGTCCATAACCACCAACTTCAGGATCATATCCCATGTATTTAGTAAATGTGTATAAATTTTGTCCACTAACATAAACTCTCAATCTATCTACCTTCATTTTAGACAATAGGCTCTTTGGTAATGAGTATCCTAATTGAACATTTTGAAGTCTCAAATAAGAACCATCTTCAATATACCTACTAGATTTTTTGGAGTTGTTAGTATCTTTTGAATTCATACGAGCATGTTTTGGATTATTTGTAGATCCTTCACCTGTCCATCTGTTCATCATTTCCTTGCTCAAATTCCAGTAAGCAGTAGAATTCAGTAGATAATCGTTTGTACCATTATAAATTTCGTTACCATAAACTCCATTGAACATAAAGCTAAAGTCTATTCCTTTATAGGCTAGGCTTCCTGTAAAAGCATATGTAAAGTCTGGAATAGGATTTCCTATAAAATCATAATCTTCCTCTCCTACCTTACCATCGCCATTAATATCTTTATATCTTACATCACCGGGCTTAATACCACTTGGAATTCCATCATCATTATTAGCATAATACTCATCTATTTCTGTCTGATTTTGGAATAAACCTTCGGCAACTAAGCCGTAGAAATTTGCAATAGGGCGACCTACAACAGTTCTTGTAATATATCCCCAGTTTCTATAATCAGCGCCATCAATAAACTCATTATTACCTCCTAAACTAACAACTTCATTTTTAATTGTTGTAAAGTTACCTCCAATAGAGTACTCAAAATCTCCAACATTATCTTTCCAGTTAATAGAAACTTCAATACCACTATTTTTCATTTCACCGGCATTTTGCCAAGGAAAACTCTCTATACCTGTTTGTCCTGGAACCGGTACCTGCAAAATCATATCAGTGGTATTTTTAACATAATACTCAGCACTACCAGATAATTTTCCTTTTAAGAAGCCAAAGTCTAAACCTAAGTTTGTTGTAGCAGTAGTTTCCCATTTCATTTCATTATTACCAACACTTTCGAAAGCAACACCACTAACAATTTGGTTACCCCAAACATATCTTTTACTTCCTGTAGCCAATGTTGTTTGTGTATATGCAGGAATTGATCCTTGGTTACCAATTTGTCCCCAACCTGCTCTAAACTTCAAGTTTGAAATTACCGATGCATTCTCCATAAATCCTTCTTCTGAAATTTTCCAACCTGCAGAAAAAGAAGGGAAATATCCCCATTTATTTTCATCACCAAACTTTGATGAACCATCAGCTCTAAAGTTTGCAGTTAATAGATACTTACTATCAAATGCATAATTTACACGACCGAAATATGATAATTGATTATTCTCTAAAAATGAACCATATACATTAGCTTTATCAAGATTTGGAGAATTATCTATTACTCTATTATCTTCGTTGTCGGTAGGTAAATTTGTTACAGTAAGACCATCCCACTCATACTTTTGCATAAATACAGATGTACCTATAATTGCTGATACATCATGTTTTTCAGCGATAGTTGTAACATAGTTCACCATGTTAGTCCATTCAATAGATTTATCTTTATTATGACCTTTAAATAAGCTATTTATAGCATTACCCTCGGTTGGTGAGACATAGTATACTGGGCTGTAATCATCATCTTCACCAACACCATACTGAACGCCTAAATTTGATTTAAATGTTAGACCTTTTAAAAATTCTATTTCTCCAAAAAGATTACCTATAACTCTAAAGTTATTTGCATTATTTATTGTATTATCTACTTTTGCAACAGGATTATTTACCTGATTATCAGAAACTGAATAAGAACCGTCAGGGTTGTAAACTGGTTGCAAAGGAGAGTTAGTTAATGGTGTAACAAGTAAGTTATTCCAATCATCATTTTCTAATATTGTTCCTTGATTAGAACTAGAAACAGTTAAGTTTTCACCAATTTTCAACCAAGATTTCACCTGAGACTCTGAATTTATTCTCACAGAAATTCTATCGTAATTTGACTTCTTAATTATACCATCCTGCTTCATATATGCACCACTAATGAAGTATGTACTCTTTTCATTACCTCCAGAAAAAGATAAATCATAATTCTGAATAGGAGCATTTTTTTGAGATATAGCACCTAACCAATCAGTACCTTTTCCGTATGATGATGGATCAGAATACTTTGGGTCTAAACCCGCAGCTAATCGTGCCTCATTATTTAGTAAAGCAAATTCTGATGCTGTAGTAAGTTCAGGAGTGTGAGCAAAATTTTGGAAACCATAGTAAGCATTGAAGTTAACTTTACCCTCTCCACTTTTTCCTTTTTTGGTAGTAACAATAATTACTCCATTTGCACCACGAGAACCGTAAATTGCAGATGAAGATGCATCTTTAAGTACCTGCAGTGATTCAATATCTCTTGCATTAAGGTAAGTGATATCATCAACCATCATACCATCTACTACATAAAGAGGATCAGCATTATTCAACGTACCTATACCGCGTATACTTACAGATGGTGCTTCACCTGGTGTACCTGAAGCTTGAGTAACTGTAACTCCTGCCATTTGACCTTGTAGTGCTTGATCAACAGTAGCAACATCTTTGTTTTGTAGATCTTCCGGTTTTACTGTTGATATAGCTCCAGTTAAATCAGATTTTTTCTGAACACCATATCCAACAACAACTATCTCATCTAATGCTTTTGCATCAGGGTCAATAGATATATTATTTGTTGTTTGAGTTGTTAGAGTTAGTGTTTGGGTTGTGTAACCCATAAAAGAGAACTGTAATTGGTCTCCTTCATTTGCCTCTATCAAATAATTCCCATCAAAATCAGTTGACGTACCATTCTGTGTACCTACTACCAAAATAGAAACTCCTGGTAGAGGTTGACTGTTTTCATCTAAAACTTGCCCAGAATATTGAGACTGTGCAAATAATGAAAGAGAAAACAACAATAGAAACAATGTTGTGTTTAAATGTTTCATAAGTTAGATTGCTTTAGTTGTGTTACTAAAAGCTGGTTAGACTCTAGTTTACAATTGTTTATATTAAAATAATTCAATTTGTGTGATGGGAATTGTTTTTTTCTTATACCATAGACTAACTATTATTTGTTTAAATTAAATTTCTTTTGTCGTGCATCAAAAAATAAAGCTGCAGCACCAAGTACTGGCATTTCTAAATTTGCACTAACTTTTATTTCTAAATTTTCAATTACTTTTTTATAAGGGAATTTCTGCAAAGCATCAGTCATTGATTTTGCAAAAAACGGGTAGGCTTCTGCAGTTGAACCTCCGAGAATAATAATTTCGGGATCGTAAGCAAATAATGTTGTTTTAATTGCCATGGCCACTTCCTCCCCAAATTGGTCGAAAATTCTTTTTGCAATCACATTTCCATTTTTAGCTCTCTCTAAAAGAGTTTCAAAATCCATTTCGTATTTAACAGAAAATGATTTAGAGCTAACATAGTACTCTAAAGTGTGCTCTTTATATGGTATTGCACCAATTTCACCAACTCCACAATTATTGCCTGAGTACAATTTATTATCAACAATTACACCTGCTCCCAACCCAGTTCCAATTACAAGTCCAACAGCGTTATTCTTTGTAATTGCCTCTCCAAAATATTTTTAACCTGCTACAAAACAGTTGGCATCGTTATTTATATAAACATTAACATTGTAAATATCAGTAAGTATGTCTTTTAGGTGTACTTCCTGCCAAGAAGGAATATGTTGAACTTCGTAAACAATACCTTTTTCAGTATCTACTAAACTCGGTACTCCAACACCTATTCCTTTAACTTCATCATCAAACACTTCACTAATTGCTTTTATAACCTGCTCAAGTACGTCCTCTTCGCTTGCAAGGTTATCAATAGTGCAACTAGTGCTTTTTACAATTCTATCGTTCTTTACTTTCCCGGCATGCAAAACTTTACCACCAAGAAACACTCCTACTATTGCGTCTTCGTTATTATCGTGTTTTAGTATCATTTAGAAAATGTTTAATCGTTGAGTTGTTAACTGTTGAGATGTTTATTTTATTACTAAAAACATAATGATGCAGCACCAAATATTGCTGAATTCTCTAATTCAGAATATTCAATTACTGGTACATTTCTAAAGTCATTTTTTGTAACGTTTTGCATTACAAGCTTCTCGAAATATTTTTTTGATTTAGAAACCGAACCACCCATTACAATTTTGTCTGGTGCATATGTAAGTATCACCATTTCAATTGCTTTTGCTAAGTGTGATGCAAAGTTTTCGAAATTCTCTATTGCGTCAATATCTCCTTTTTCTGCTTTTTTGTATTCTTCTTCTCCTGTTGAATTACATATATCCCTAAAATACTGACCGCTACAGTATTTTTCATAGGTAGCGTTGAGGTAAGGAAGCTCCCCAAGTTCTCCTGCACCACACATGAGGCCTGAATGAAGCTTCCCGTTAATGATCACTCCTGCACCCATACCGGTGCCAAGTGTCAATCCCACCACATTTTCAACATCTTTAGCTTTACCAAAAATATTTTCTCCTCTAGCAAAACAATTTGCATCATTATCAAGGTGAATAGGTAAATCAAAATGCATATTCAATTCTTTCTGTAATTCTATTTCTTTCCATGATGGAATATTTACAATATCAAAAACTACTCCTGTTTTTTTATCCAATATTCCAGGTATACCAACTCCTATTGCTATAACTTCATCAGTTAAAACAGAAGTAATGGTATCTATCAATAAATTCAATACCTCATCTGCATTGTCTGTTTTGGGAACAGCCTTTGAACTTGTAGCTACAATTACTCCATTCTCTATTCTCCCAGCACGCATATTTGTACCTCCCAAATCAACTCCTATAATTGTTTTATTCTCCATAGTAATATTCTGTTAACTCTAATCAATGACAATGAGTTTTTATATTTTATTTTAATAAATCTTTTAATTTCACCGTTTTATTATTAATTATTGGTTTAGCCCAAAAAGCTATACTAAGTATGTATGCCAAAGTGATAAAAACGAATAACATTCCTGTTTTTAATGATGTGAAGTCGCTAATAAATCCAACTATAATCTGTACTACTGCTCCTCCCATAATTCCTGTCATCAAAATTCCTGCAAATGACCCATGATGTTTAGGTACAGAATTTAATGCCAATGACATGATAATCGGGAACATTACTGAAAGGAAAAAACCACTTATCATAAAGCTATAATATGAAATTTCAAGTGGTCCATATAATGCAAGACCTAAACATAACATTGCTAATAATGTAAATATTTTCAATACAAGTTTACTATCCATTACTTTAAGTAAGATCAACCCTAAAATTCCTCCAACAGTCATTAATCCCCAAAAATATGCTACAGCGTTAGCTCCTTCTACTTCAGGGTTAATTTGGTGATAATCGCTTAAAAATTTAGACATCCAGTATGAAATACCCTGCTCTGAACCTACGTATGAAAATATTCCGAAGAAATACAAAATTGTATATTTATTCTTCAATAAATCTACATAAGTAGATTTGCTACCTGCCTTCTCATCTTCCTGTAAATCAACAGAGGGGAACTTTGTCAATGATATTATCAATATCATTAACATACTAAATACAGCAAAAGTCCAATACATAGATACCCACGACATACTTTCAGGGACTATACCCCTTAAAGTATTGATTATTATACCCGTATTTTCAGGATAATCACTTAAGCCTACTACCAACCAAGAATATACTAATGGGCTAATAAAAGATGCTAATCCGAAAATTAGCTGAGCCATTACCGAAGTAAATGCGTAATTCTCTTCACCACCAGAAACTCTAAGTAAAGGATTAATAACTACCTGAAGTATTGCCATACCCGTACCTATTGTGAATAACGAAATCACAAAATTCGAAAATGTTGGTACAAACGCAAAAAACATTGAACCTATAAAAGATAAAAGAAAAGCAAAAACCATTAATTTTTTCTCTCCGAACTTTTCCACCATTAACCCTGCTGGTATAGACANNTAACGCCATAGGCTATAAAAAATGAGAATGGTAAAAAACTCGACATTGTTTGACTCAATTCGAAACTTGTAGAAACACTTGGATTTAATGCTCCTAATATATTAGTCAAGAATGATATAACAAAAAATGTTAATAATATTAGTGATACAATTATATAATCTCTTTTCATTTTTATTTGATTTGTTTTTTGTTTTAATTAAATATTACTTCAATATTATGATGATCAGTTTTTGCTATTTTAGCTGTAAAAACTTTAGATTCATTTGGAAGGATAGTAACATAATTATCATTCCAAAAAACAGGTAATATACTTTCGTTTTCAATTTTATTATTCACTTGCATTTCAATGAAAAAAGCAATTTTATTTGAATTGTTTTTCAACTTAACTGTAACAACAGTTTTAGCGCCAGCATCTTTATAAGAAATGTTTTTTTCTACTTCAACTTTAGGCATTTTTCGCAACTCGGTTAAATCAGCAAACTTTTTATTTGGAGTATGAACCCACGTTGTTTTGTCCCAATCGAAAGTATCTTCTTTTGTTGATAACCAATATATTTGATTTGCTATTTCGTTATTGTCAGAGTTCTTTAAACTTAGATGAACAAAATAAGTTGTTGAAACCCCTTTAACACTTGGAACGTCAAATATTTTAGATGATGAATTTTCTTCTATATTAGTTTTAATGGTTCTAGACAATAATTCTTTTGAATTGATATCGAAAACTTTTATCTCAGCCACCATACCATTTTGAGCCTCAAATTTCTCATTTGTTAAATAAACAGCTTTATCAGAATAATTATAAATAATATTAACTGGCTGGGCTGCTTTCATAGTCCCGTAAAATGCACCATTAGGCATTAAATAATAATCGTATAATTGCCAAAACATCTCTGGCCATGCAGAATTTAACATCCACTGAATAACACCTGTGGCTTCATGTTTGTTCACAGCAAATGCTTCGAACATTGGACGTATAGCCTCGTAATTTGACATTTGAGAAACTCTAGCAAAATCCTCAATTGAATTAGATTTACCATATCTAGAATCAAAAGCTTTCATGTATCTATTTAGATTATGAAATTCGTTTCTACCTAAATGATATTTCCAATCATCACCCATAGGCCACAATTTATCTTGTGACAACATTTTTTTAATACTCTCAAGAGGTGGAATTTGCGGTCCAGGGCCTGTTTCTGTATTAAACCCAAAAGCACCACCAAACTGTTTATCAACCGACCAATAATTTGGTGTAACATAACCGTAAGGTCCAGCCATTTTTACTCTCGAAGGGCCTGTAATTACGCTATTTTGTGCTTTACAACTCGATAATATAGGACGGGTTCCATCAAGTGCTGTAATAGTTTTATTAAGTTTAGATTCTAATTTGGCAACAGGTAATTTATCACTTCCAAATACCCACATAAACACTGAAGGATGATTTCTTAACCATTTAACCTGATCTGCATAACCTTGAGTTTGTACATTTATATCGTGGTCTGATGTTACCGACATGAAGGTTTCTAATTCCGGACGACCACAATAAGCTTCCCATTCCCATTGACAACTCCATCCTATCATTACTAATAAGCCTAACTCATCAGCAGTATCAAAAAGAGTTTTGTTTTTGCCCCAAAAACCTTCAAGTCTAACTGTGTTAAGATTCATATGTGTAACGTAAGCAAGTTGATCT
>LGOV01002244.1_pt2 | contig 15729 bp, 12 predicted proteins | sample 469881 | NCBI WGS metagenome assembly LGOV01 (sample SAMN03857199, study PRJNA290197) | marine sediment metagenome | biome: marine cold seep biome; feature: cold seep; material: marine sediment; isolation source: sample #5579, elevator 3A push core 41 containing 12 cm of sediment... ...
TTACTGATAATATCCAATCTAAAATTACAGTTACAGACATAGCTCATAATAGGCTGAATCCCATTGAAGAAATTGAAACTGCAAAGCCAGAGCTACATTTTTCTGATAGAAAAACGGATGATGCGGCTAAAACAGGTATTGAGCTTCATAAGATAATGCAAATGCTAAAACTGAATGATCTTATAGGGTATCCTGAATTTGAAGTTCAAATTCAGGAAATGATATCTAGAAGAATCATATCTGATGATATTCAAGACAGATACGACCTTAGAAAAGTCTATAACTTTTTTGAAACCGATATCGGCAAACGGTTGTTGAATAGTTCAAATATCAAAAGAGAAGAAGCATTTGTCTTGTCTAAGAAAATCGAGACGATTGATGGAATGATGGGAGAGGGAGATATCCTTATTCAAGGAATAATTGATTGCTACTTTGAAGAGGATAATCATATTGTGCTTATTGATTTTAAATCTGATTTTGTTACCGAAGAGAATTACACTAAATCTTTAAAGCAATATTCAGTACAACTTGATTATTATGCTTTGGCAATAGAATCTCTTGTAGGGAAAAAAGTGAAGGAAAAATACATCCATTTCTTCAGTATCAATAAAAATGTAAAAATCAGCTAGAATTCCTAGCTGATTTCAATTTGACCATAAGTGCGGCTATAATCATAAATCCACCTATTAGCTGAAAAATATTAATAGATTCTTGGAATAACAGGTATGCCCAAATTGTAGCAAGGATTGGCTCACCGAGTATTGCCATGGATATGATATGTGGCTTGATATATTTTAGCGACATATTGAATAAACTATGACCGAGCAACGTAGGAATGATAGCTAAACCCAAGAATACCAGTGCATCGGATAAAGGATAGTTAAACACATTTGTTTTGATGAATAAAGAAATAACAAACAATGTTATAAAAGCAATTGAATATGTGATATATGTATATGATTTAGTTGAAATATCTTTTCTTATTGAAGCTCCAATAGTAAGATAAACAGAAACAGTCATGGCGCCGATAATGGCCATAATGTCTCCACGTGGATTCAAACTTAGATTAAAGAGGCTATTATAAATTATCAACATTGAGCCAAATAGAGCAATAAGAGTACTGATTATAGATATTGAATCGATTTTTTCTTTTAGAAAAACACGAGCAATCAACAAAATAAAAACTGGATGTAAGTTGACTAAAATTGTCGAGTTGGCAACAGAAGTATGTTGAAGTGAATCAATCCAGGACCAAAAATGTATAGCCAAGAAAAATCCTGATAATATATTCAACAAAATAATTTTTGAATTCAATGTTTTGATTTCGCCTATAATGCTTTTTATTGTAAAAGGTGTTAAAAGAACTACAGTATACAGCATTCTATTTGATGCAATAGTAATAGAGCTAGAAGAAGCTGTTTTTGTTATAATAGGTGATAAAGAGATTGAGAAAACTCCTAGAACAATTAAATAAAAATATTTATTGAGTTTCATAAAACACCTCACTAAGTTATATGACTCAATTATATCAATAAGAAGGTGAAAAATGTGAAAATAGTTGTCATAGGTGCTAGTAATATTGATATTATAGGAAAATCAAATGAAAAATTTATATTCGAAACATCGAATCTTGGAAGAATCAATTTTCAAGTTGGTGGCGTAGGTAAAAATATTGCAGACTTTTTAACTCGATTAGAAGAAGAAGTGAAGTTGATCACTGTTATACCTGATTCGTTTTTTGGAGAAATGATAAAGAAGGATCTTTTCTATAAAAACATTGATTTTACAGAGTCGTTGATGGGTGATTTTGAAGATTCGATTTATCTGTCTATAGAGAATAATCACGGTGGGATGATTAGCGCAATTAATCAGATGAATAATATATGGCATTTAACTTCTGATTATTTAGAAGAAAAGAAATTATATATCAATGAATCGGATGCTATTGTCATTGATACAAATCTATCTCAAGAAACTATTGAAAACATACCAAATATTATCGATGACAAACCATTTATTGTTGAAGGTGTATCAGTTGAAAAAGTAAAAAAGATTAAGAATGTCTATGAGAGGATTAATCTGCTTAAAGTCAATGAAGATGAAGCAAGAGTTATTGTCATCGATGAAGAAAAAATTCTTAGTAAAGAAGAAATGATAGAAAAAATCCTATCTTTAGGTGTTAAAGAAGTGCATATCACATTAGGAAAAGATGGTGTTATTGCAGGAAATAGTAAAGAAACAATAAATTACGAAGTAAAGCCTATAGAGAATGTAAAAAGTGTGAATAAAGCTGGAGATGCTTATTTCGCAGGCATTATATCGAAGTACTTAATCAACAGTACTTTAGAAGAAAGGATTGTATTTGGAACAGAATTATCAAGAAAACAAATAATAGGAGGATAATAAAATGTGGGAGAAAATTATTGATATTAAAGAAGAAGTAAAGGTGGCGTTGGAATTCGGCAAACCAATTGTTTCACTGGAATCAACTATTATTTCTCATGGAATGCCTTATCCAGAGAATGTTGAAACAGCAAAACTTCTAGAGGATATCATCAGAAAAAACGGAGCAGTTCCAGCGACGATAGGAATTATAGGTGGCAGAATCAAGATAGGTCTTGAAGATGACGAGCTGGAATTCCTAGCAAAAGATAAAAATATAGTAAAGGTAAGCAGAAGAGATTTTCCGGAAGTAATCGCTCTAAAGAAAAGCGGTGCGACGACGGTAGCGGCCACTATGATACTTTCGGATTTAGTTGGAATAAAAGTTTTTGCAACAGGTGGCATAGGCGGAGTGCATAGAGGGTATAGTGAAATTCTAGATATTTCTCAAGATCTAGAAGAATTATCTAAGACAAATGTTGCGGTTGTTTGTGCAGGAGTAAAATCCATTTTAGATATAAAAAGCACTTTGGAATATCTTGAAACTAAAAGTGTACCGGTTTACATTATTGAAAGTGATGAATTCCCAGCTTTTTATACAAGAGAAAGTGGAATAAAGTTAGAAGGCAGAATTGATAAAATTGAGGATCTTGCTAACATAATTAATACTAAATGGGATTATGGGTTTAATGGTGGAGTTGTTGTTGCCAATCCTATTCCTAAGGAATTTGCATTTGACAATGAAGTAATCGATAAAGTTATTAGCGATGCATTATTAGAGGCGAAAAAAAACAATATTGTAGGAAAAAAAGTGACTCCATTTTTGCTTGATAAAATTAAAGAATTGACTAAAGGTGAGAGTTTAAAGGCGAATATCGAGCTTGTTAAGCACAATTCAAAAGTTGCAGCAGAGCTTGCTGTGAATATGATAAAAATTTAACGAAATAATCATTGACATATTGGAACCGAGATTGTATAATTTTTAACGGTGGGGAACCACTGGAGTAAATTTAATTATTTATTCCCCCTTTAATATATTTTATTTTGAGATGCGTAAGCGTCTTTTTTTTTACTGTTTTGACAATTGTGATTTAAATTTAACACTTGATGAACATGAAAATTTCAAGGTTTATTAATGGTTTGATTATTGAAAAGCAACAGATTTAAGTAACTCCATTTTGCTTGATAAAATAAAAGAATTGATAAAAGATGAGAGTTTAAATGCGAATATCGAGCTTGTTAAACACAATTCAAAAGTTGCAGCAGAGCTTGCTGTGAATATGATAAAAATTTAACGAAATAATCATTGACATATTGGAACCGAGATTGTATAATTTTTAACGGTGGGGAACCACTGGAGTAAATTTAATTATTTATTCCCCCTTTAATATATTTTATTTTGAGATGCGTAAGCGTCTTTTTTTTATTTTTTGTTAAATATAAAACAGTTAAGAAAATTACAATTAGAGTAAATTTGTTTAGTAACAATTTTAATTGAATAAAATAGGTGTTGACAAACAACTCAACATCATCTATAGTGGGAACATATCTAGTGTTGACTAATTACTCAACATCGCGATTGAAAATTTATCACAACAGCCAAGGGAGTGTATATAATGGAATTTGGTAAGTATCTAAAAGAACTTAGAGGGAAAACAATATCTCAAAGAGGTTTAGCGAAAATAGTAGGTGTTAGTTTCACTTATTTGAGCAAAGTAGAGAATGCAGTAATGCCTCCACCGAGTGAAGAAGTATTAATAAGAATTGCATCTGCTCTTGGAGTGGAATCAGATGAAATTATTATAGCGGCAAAAAAAGTTCCGAGTGATTTTAAAAACGTTATTTTGGAAGTTCCTGAAATCGGTGAAATTTTGAGATTAGCTCAAAAGAAAGAAATAACTAAAGAAAAATGGAGAAAAATCATAGATATCTTAAATGATGAAGAATCAGAGTAAAAGAATAATAGAGTTTGTCATTTGCCGATGATAATTATAGAAGAGGAGTTGTATCAAAAATATGAAGATCGCTTTATTTACGGATACATTTGAAGATGGATATGGTGGAGCCACTGTATACGTTCGAAATCTGGCAAATTATTTACAAAACCAGGGACATGATGTAAAGGTCTTTGTTTGGGAAAGTCAAAATTTAACAGAAGAAGATAGAGAAATATGTGTGACTTTTCCTAATATAAATGTTGTAAAAAGTGTACGAGGAAAAGCGGGATTTTCAACTATAAAAATATTAAAAAAAACGAAAGAATTTTCACCGGATTTAATTCACAATCATAGTCAATATAGTATGGGCTTGCAAGCAATTTTAGTTTCAAAAAAAATGGAGATACCAATTATAAATCATTATCATATGTATTTAGAGGGAGTAATAAATCATTTTCCTTACATATTTCAAAAAACACCAGAGTTGACGGATGTAATAATAAAAAAAGAAAGCAAAGTTTTTTTTACTAAAAGTGATCTAGTTGTTACTCCAACAAAAATAATGAAAGAACATTTGGAAAAGATAGGAGTAAAAAGCGAGATAGTTAATGTCCCTTTTGGTATAGATTTAAATAAATTTAAAAAAGAAAAAAAATATCGCCCCGAAAATTTCACATTACTTTATGTAGGAAGATTGAATGAAGAAAAGAATGTTGAAGATTTAATTCATATATTTGCTGAGTTTGCCAAAGATAAAGATGTTGTTTTAAAAATCATTGGAGATGGAGTGGAAAAAGAAAAACTTGAAATGCTTAGCAGAAAATTAAAAGTAGATGAAAAAATAAAGTTTTTAGGATGGGTAAGAAGAGAAGATCTTTCGAAAGAGTATAATTCAGCCAATATGTTTGTAACGCTATCAGAAATGGAAACGTTCGGCATCGTAATTTTGGAAGCCATGGCATGTGGTTTGCCGATTCTAGGAGCTAATGCTCTTGCTATTCCCGAATTGGTCAAGGATACAGAAAATGGATTTTTAGTTGATAGGATGGACAAAGAATATATATTAGATAGATTAGAACAGATATATGGAAATAAAGATATTGAAATGAAATTTTCACTAAATTCTGTTTTATTTGCTGAACAATTTGAAGAAAAAAGAGTTTTTCGAAAATTAGAAGAGTTATACAGTGATTTGATATGCCAAAAAGCAATAAGTTAAACGATATGGAGGTAAGAAGACAATATGATAGAAGGCACAAAGCAATGGACAATGAAACAAGTAATTAACTATTTAGAAAAAGATCCTTTAAAAAATGTACCTAAATTACTCAATATAGCAGACAAGATAGCTACTAGTGAAAGGGATAAGCGAGTTATACAGCGAATCAGAAACATCAGCGGAGATACAGACAACAATTGGAATAAATTAATCAATAGATTTTTTACTGAACTGAATCCAAACTCTAGAAAGAAAATCATCACCAACTATTTTATAAATTCTGTTATGGTTGGGATTCCTAAAAAAAACAAATTACAAGAAGTGCACGACTGTAATATACCTTGGGCAATATTAATTGATCCAACAACTGCCTGCAACTTGAAGTGCATAGGGTGTTGGGCTGCAGAGTATGACAAGCATGATAATTTATCGTTTGAAACAATAGATAGAATTATAAGTGAAGGAAAAGAATTAGGAATTTATATGTATATATATTCTGGCGGGGAACCTTTGAGCCGAAAGAAAGATATTATTAAATTAGCCGAGAAACATGACGATTGTATGTTTTTATCTTTTACAAATGCAACTTTAGTCGATGAGTTTTTTGCCAAAGAATTAGCTAGAGTAGGAAATTTCACATTAGCAATCAGTGTGGAAGGATTTGAAGAAGAAACAGATATGAGAAGAGGAAAAGGCACTTTTAACAAAGTTATGAATGCAATGTCATTACTTAAAAATGAAGGTGTACCTTTCGGTTTTTCAACTTGTTATCATAAATATAATACAGATGTTGTTAGATCAGATGAATATATTGATATGCTGATAGACAAGGGTGCTCTGTTTGGGTGGTATTTTACGTATATTCCTATTGGAAAAGACGCAGTGGTAGATTTAATAGCAACTCCTGAACAACGTGAGTACATGTATCATAAAGTTAGAGAAATTAGAGAAACGAAGGAATGCTTTGTTTTAGATTTTTGGAATGATGGGGAGTACGTCAACGGATGTATTGCAGGAGGAAAAAATTATTTTCATATAAATGCCAGCGGTGATGTAGAGCCGTGTGCGTTTATACATTATTCGGATACTAACATTCATGATGTGAGTTTGCTAGAAGCGTTGAAATCACCACTATTTAGACAATATAGACAAAATCAACCATTCAATTCAAATCATTTAAAACCGTGTCCTTTATTTGATAATCCAGAGAAATTAAGGGATATGGTACATAAGACAAATGCTGTTTCAACGCAGCCTATTGATAAAGAGAGTGTTGAAGATTTAACGGCAAAATGCGAGAATGCGGCGAAGGCATGGACACCGGTAGCCGAAGTTCTTTGGGATAAAACAAATAGATAATAGACATTCCTCCTACTAACTCAGTATGTTAGTGGGGGGATTTTTACTATTCAGGATATCTAGATTCTACTGAATACAGAATAAACCAAGTCTTCAAATTCTTTAATGAGTTCTGGATAATCATAGGGACAAACTTTAAATAGCTCTAAAGATTTTGTATAGAGCCATTTTTGTTTTTCTTCATTGGCATTGAAGTTTTCCCAAATGTGTTTATTATAATAATATTTGATACTATTGAGATTGCAAATTTTATCAGCAAGAATTACTAGGAATGCTTCTTTGCTTAAACATGGATAAGATTTAAGCATCTCTTCTTTTCGAACCTTCCAGTTAAGGCTTTTATCTTTTTCCGAGCATTCTAAAACAATACTTAAGACTTTATCGCCAAAAATACTCTTTATTTCTTCAGGAGTTGTATCTGTATCTTCAAGAGTATCGTGAAGTATAGCAGCGATTATTGTATCGATATCATCAGAATACTGAGCTACTGTTATAGCAACCTCTATTGGATGAAAGAAATACTCTTCATTAGTCAACTTTCGTTTCTGACCTTTATGTTTTTCGTAAGCAAACCTTATTGCATAGTTTAATTTCATAATATCACCACTTAATTAAGTTATACCAAAAATTAATGATTATAATCATGACTATTACATTGAAGAAAATGAAGTTTAATTATATAATCAGGTAAACAGTCAAAAATTACTTGGAGGTATTAAATGAACACTTTAGATAAAAAAACTATTGAAACGATAAGATTTTTATCCGTAGATGCAATAAACAAGGCTAATTCTGGTCATCCGGGATTACCTATGGGAACTGCCACTATGGCTTTTGCATTATGGAAAGAATTTTTAAAGGGAACTTCAAAAAATTCAAAATGGGCTGATAGAGACCGTTTTGTTCTTTCAGCTGGACATGGATCAATGCTATACTATTCACTTTTACATTTCTTTGGTTATGATTTGAGCATGGAAGATATCAAAAGCTTTAGACAATTAGGTTCAAAAACACCTGGGCATCCAGAGTTTGGGATGACAGATGGTGTTGAAACGACAACTGGTCCGTTAGGACAAGGTATTTCAAATGCTGTTGGTATGGCAATGGCCGAAAGAAGATTAGAAGCAGAATTCGGCAACGAGTTAATAGATCATCATACATATGTTATTGTAGGTGATGGCGACCTAATGGAAGGAATCAGTAGCGAGGCATCTTCTTTAGCGGGACATTTAAAACTTGGCAAATTAATTGCGTTATACGATAGTAATAATATTACTATCGATGGAGATACAAATATTACGTTTACTGAAGACGTTGGAAAAAGATATGAAGCATATGGCTGGCAAGTTCTTAATGTAGAAGATGGTAATGATTATGATGAGATAGTGGATGCACTTAAAGAAGCAAAGGCAGATTCAGATAGACCGTCAATTATCATTGCAAAAACAATTATCGGGTATGGAAGCCCTAATAAGGCTGGTACTTCTTCAGTGCATGGTTCGCCGCTTGGCAAGGACGAGACAATACTAATGAAGAAAAATTTTGGTTGGGATAATGAGTCGGAGTTTTATGTTCCTCAAGAAGTATATGACTATATGAAAACTATTATTGCTGAAAAAGAGAATGAATATGATAAATGGGTAGATAAATTTGAAAGTGCAAAGAAATCTGATTCTGAATTGGTTAGTAGATGGGAGAGCTTTTTTGAATTTGAATTACCTACTGAAATTTTAGAAGATGAAAATCTTTGGAATCAAATGACAGATACAGATGCAACTAGAAACTTCGGCGGTAAGATGATAAATAAAATCTCTGAATTTGTACCGAATCTTGTCGGTGGATCAGCGGATTTAAATGGTTCAACGAAAACTTATTTAAAGAATGCTGGTGATTTCACTGTTGAGAACCCAAAAGGAAATAATATTTTCTTTGGTATTAGAGAGCATGCTATGGCAGGTATTCTAAATGGTATTTCACTTCATGGTGGATTTAGAGTATTTGGATCAACTTTCTTAAGTTTTGCAGATTATATGAAACCATCTATAAGATTATCAGCACTAATGAATATACCTGTAATTTATGTATTTACTCATGACAGTATAGGTGTTGGTGAAGATGGACCGACTCATCAACCTATTGAGCAAGTTGCAATGCTTAGAAGTATTCCAAACTTGAAAGTCTTTAGACCGGCAGATGGAAAAGAGACAGCAATTGCTTGGGTCGAGGCTCTTAAAAACGATGGACCTAGTGCACTTATTTTAACTAGACAAAATTTACCTTCTCAAGAGGGCGTTACAAAAGCCGCTCATTACGGTGCTTATATTCTTGTTAAAGAGAAAAAAGAAAAACCGGATGTGATTTTAATGGCTTCAGGTTCAGAAGTGCAACTTGCTGTAGAAGCTGCAAAGGAATTAGCTAATCAAGATATCGATGCTAGAGTTGTCAGCATGATGAGCTTCAGACACTTCGAAGAGCAACCAGATGAATACAAAGAACAAGTATTGCCTTCTGATGTTGAAAATAGAATTTCAATTGAAGCTCTTACAACGATGGGATGGTACAAATATGTAGGATTAAAAGGTCTTGCAATTGGTATCGATAGATTCGGTGAATCTGGCAAGGATAAAGATCTTTTTGAGCATTTCGGATTTACAACAAAAAAAATCACTGAACAAGTTAAAAAATATATGAAGAAATAAATATTGATTTTCAACAATTAAATATATTTTAGAGTTAAATAAATCAGAACGTCTTTTTCTTTATGAAGAAGACGTTCTAATTGAAGGTTTATATAATTTGCATGATGATTAAGAAAACGTAATATAATAATTTTCAGAATATTGTAAGAATATTGTATAATTAACTTGATTAGGCTATACGGGAGGTAAGGAAATGGCACAAGTTAAAATTACTGAAACGGTATTAAGAGATGCACATCAATCTCTGATTGCTACAAGACTTACTACAGATGAAATGATTCCAATATTAGAGCAATTAGATAAAATAGGCTATCATTCCCTTGAAATGTGGGGTGGTGCAACATTTGATTCTTGCCTAAGGTATTTGAATGAAGACCCGTGGGATAGATTAAGAATAATTAGAAAACATATAAAAAACACAAAATTACAAATGCTGCTCAGAGGTCAGAATATATTAGGATACAAACATTATCCAGACGATGTGTTGATAGAATTTGTTAAGAAAGCAATAGCGAATGGTATTGATATCATTAGAATATTCGATGCTCTAAACGATCCTAGAAATATAAGAGTTGCTCTAGAAACTACAAAAAAAGAAGGAGCGCATGCACAGGCGGCAATTGCATACACCATAAGTCCAGTGCATACTACCGATGCTTTTGTCAAGCTAGCAAAAGAATTTGAATCGATGGGTGCTGACTCTATCGCTATAAAAGATATGTCGGGGTTGTTGACTCCATATGTGGCATATGAGTTGGTTAAAAAGATTAAAAGCGAAGTAAATGTGCCGCTGCAGATTCATTCTCATGCAACAAGTGGACTAGCGAGCATGACATATTTGAAAGCGATTGAAGCGGGCGTGGACATTATAGATACTGCGATTTCACCTTTCGCTCTAGGAACGAGTCAGCCACCGACAGAACCAATTGTGGCCGCGCTTCAAGGGACGGAATTTGATACAAAGATAGATATGAAAGAGTTGAATTCAGTTTCTGAATATTTTGCACCGATTAGGGAAAAGTATTTACAAAATGGCCTTATGAATACAAAAGTATTGGGCGTAGATATTCAAACTCTATTATACCAAGTACCAGGTGGAATGTTATCAAATCTAGTATCGCAATTAACAGCTCAAAATTCTTTGAATAAACTTGAAGATGTATTGAAGGAGATTCCAAGAGTTAGAGAAGATTTAGGGTATCCACCGTTGGTGACGCCTACAAGCCAGATTATTGGAACACAGGCGGTTTTCAATGTTATTAGCGGTGAGCGCTATAAAATCATTCCTAATGAAGTGAAATCTTATGTAAAGGGAATGTATGGCAGACCAACTGTACAAATTAAAGACGAAATCGTTAAAAAAATAATCGGCACAAATGAGGTAATAACTTGTAGACCTGCAGATTTGATTCTACCTCAAATGGAAGCATTAAAAAAAGAAATCCCTCAGTATATTGAACAAGATGAAGATGTATTATCATATGCTCTATTTCCTCAGGTAGCAGTAAATTACTTTAAATATAGAGATACCAAGAGGTATAAAATCGATAGTAGTTTAGTCGATATGGAGTTTAAAACTTATATTGTTTAAATTGAATGTTAGCAGTTATGTTTTATTGCATTATAAAAAGACCGAGATTTTCGGTCTTTTTTAGGTTTTTGTAGTTATTTTATTTTTCTTTTTTTTGTCATGTAATCATGTATATAGATTATTAGTGAAATGAATGTAACAACAAAGGCAATCATAAAAAGAGAAATATTTATTATTTCAATATCTAACAAGACGGTCTCTACAATTGCGATAAAAAATATTAATGTGGATGCTTTACCAATTTTATTTGATGAAATAATCAACTGTTCATGTTTAAAATAGATAATAAGCCCTGTAATAATCAGCAACAATTCTTTTAATGACACGATAATTACAATAAAGATCGGAATTTGTTTATCTATTGTTAAAGTTATTAAAGCGACAATCAGCATGAGTTTATCTGCAAAGGGATCCAGCGCAGAGCCGAATTTTGAGATTGCATTATATTTTCTTGCTATGTAGCCATCCAATATATCGGTTATTCCTGCAATGATGTAGATTAGCAAGGCAAAATATGGACTGTACTTGAAATAAACTAATGGAACTAATGGAACTAATAAAATTCGTATTGTTGTTAAGATATTCGGGATATTTTTCATATAAACACATCCTTATGAGCTATATTATTATTATATCCAAAAATTTACTAGCAAAAACATTAATATAGTTATGTTATAAATATATTTATCGGGTATTAGTGTAATGTGAGGTGATCCTATGGATAAAAGAGAGAGACTTAATAAAAAAATAATATATATTTTTCTAGTTATTTTACTTGCTGTAATTTTTTCGAGAACGATAGTTAATTTTATTACTGATTATATATGGTATAAAAACATTGATTATTTAAGCATCTTTACTGTTAAAATTTTTACTAAAATAGCAATATTCATTCCTTTATTGATTTTGTTGTTTGTTGGATTGAACCAGTATCTAAAAAGATTGATGAAAAAATATATATCACTAGGAAAAGTTTTGTTGACTGAAATACAGACTAAAAGCATTAAAAAATTTACATTTTGGTTGCCGATAATTATCTCGTTTTATTTTTCACTCATTATCACTCAAAATTTATGGTATAAAACACTACACTTTTTAAACAAAACTTCATTTAATCAAGTCGATCCGATTTTTGGAAAAGATATAAGCTTTTATGTTTTTACATTACCGTTTTTAAATAGTTTGTTAGTCAATACTATTGTTATTGTAGGTTTGTTTATAGTTGTTACAATACTATTTTATATTACCATGGCTAAGTTTTATCCGCCTGAAGAGGGAAGTCTATACGATTATAATGAAATTTCTCAAAGACCAAATATCAGTTCGATTTTCAGAAAAGATCTTGTTAAATACGGGCTAAGAAAAGTTGCTGCTTTCGGGAGCATATTCTTTCTGTTGTTTGCATATTATTTTTACCTAAAAGGTTTTTATTTAATGTATTCAGCCAGAGGAGTTGCATATGGTGCAAGTTATACAGATATAAACATAACATTGCTTAGCTATCGCATAATAATGATTGTTTCTTTAATAGGAGCACCTTTATTTGCTTATAGTGTTCTAAAAAACAAGCGGAAAATAATTGTAATTATACCGAGCTTGATTATTTTAGTGTTTGTCGTTATGACAGGAGTTGCCTTTGTAGTACAGCAACTTGTTGTTGAACCTGATGAAATATCGAAGGAGAGGGAATTTCTTGAATACAATATTAATCATACGCAGTATGGGTTTGGTATTCATGATGTTGAAACTATAGACTTCGATGTAAGTCGCAATCTAACTTATGAAGATATAAAAAACAATACCGAGACTATCGGGAATATTAGAATCAATGATGCAAGACCTCTTAAACAGACATTTAATCAGATACAAGTTATTCGTCTGTATTATGATTTTTATGATGTAGATATAGATAGATATCATATCAATGGTGAATATACTCAGGTTTTTGTTTCAGCAAGAGAGCTGAATCCTGAAAAATTGATAGACTCAGCACAAACATGGTTAAATATGCATTTGAAATACACACATGGTTATGGGGTGGTAATGGCTCCAGTCAATAAAGTAACTAAAGAAGGACAACCTGAGTTGATTTTCAAAAATATTCCTCCTATTACTACAACTGAATTGAAAATAGAAAAGCCTGAAATCTACTTTGGAGAGTTGACCAATGAATATATCGTTGTAAACACAAAAGAAAAAGAATTCGATTATCCTAGTGGATCAGATAATAAAGAGATAATTTATTCAGGCGATGCAGGCATAACTTTAGGGCCTTTGAATAGAGCACTCTTTTCTATTAGAGAGAATAGTTTGAAGATGTTGTTTTCTACAAATATAACATCTGAGAGTAGAATTGTTATCAACAGAAATATTAGAGAGAGAGTTCAAAAGTTGGCACCATTTATCGTATTCGATAATAATCCGTATATTACTTTAAATGAATCTAATGGTAAACTGTATTGGATCGTTGACGGCTATTCGGTAACGAGTCAATATCCGTATTCACAGACATATATATTTAACAGGAGAGATGTAAATTACGTTAGAAATTCAGTTAAAGCTGTAGTCGATGCTTATAATGGCGATGTGCAACTATATGTTTATGATGAAGAAGATCCTTTAATAAAAACTTATTCAAAAATTTATAAAGAAGTTTTTAAACCTAAAGAAGATATGCCGGATGAATTAAAAGAGCATGTTAAGTATCCACAGGATTATTTCAATCTACAAGGTGAAGTTTATAGAAGATACCACGTTTCAAATCCTATGGTATTCTATAATGGTGAAGATGTTTGGGATGTTTCCAATGAAAAATTTATGGATAATGTACAGAAAATTGAATCCAATTACGTTATGTTTAGATTACCGGATGAAGAAAAAGCTGAATTTTCAGTAATACTTCCATTTACACCTAAAGAAAAGCCTAACATGACTTCCTTACTTGTAGGACGAAGTGATTATGAAAATTACGGAAAAATGTTGATATATCGTTTTACAAAAGACAGAACGATAGATGGACCTATGATGATAGAATCAAGGATAGATCAAGATTCCACCATTTCACCACAATTTACTCTTTGGGGTCAAGAAGGGTCAAGTGTTTTAAGAGGTAATGTTATCGTTGTTCCTATTGAGGATACGCTTCTCTACATTGAACCTATATATATTCAGGCTGATAATAAGAATGCAATACCTGAGATGAAAAGAGTCATTGTAGCATATAACAATAAAATTGTTATGGAAGAGAATTTAGATGATGCACTCAAAAAAATATTTGATATTTCTATAGAAGATGAAATTGAATATACTGAAGAAAGTGAAGTTTTAAATGAATTATTAAGGCGATATGATGAACTTAAAAATTCTATGGATGAATTAGAAGAGATTATTGATCAAATTATTGAACAATATGAATAAAGAGAGTTGTTGCTGACTCTCTTTTTTTATATAATGACATTAGCATAAAGTATTATAAATTGATAGAAAGGCTTATAAGCCTTTCTTGTATTTTGAAAGAGGTTGAAGAATGAAAATTTTAATTAAAAACACAAATATTTTAACTATGGTTAAAGAAGAAATTGTAAAAGGAAATATACTTATTGATGGTGATAGTATTATTCAGCTAGGTGAATTTGAAGCTGAAGCTGATCAAATAATAGATGGTTCACATTTTATTGCTATGCCTGGTATTGTCAATGCACATACTCATATTGCCATGTCGCTTCTTAGAAATTACGCAGATGATCTTCCGTTTTGGCCATGGCTGACTGAAAAAATATGGCCGGCAGAAGCAAACCTTAATGCAGAAAGTGTTTACTGGGGTTCTATGTTAAGCATTGCAGAGATGATAGCGTCGGGTACTACTACGTTTTGCGATATGTATTTTTTCACAGAAGAAACTGTCAAGGCGGTTGATCAAACAGGTATTAGAGCAGATCTATCAAGAGGACTTATTTCAGGCGAAGATGGAGATAAAAAATTAGAAAACGCTTTAGATATTTATCATAAATATCACAACTCGAGCGATGGAAGAATTCGGGTTGATTTAGGGCCACATGCTCCTTACACGTGTTCTGGCGATTATCTAAAGAAAATATGTAAAGAGGCAGATAAAATCGATACAAATATTCATATACATCTATCCGAAAGTACAAAGGAAATTGAAGATTCTATTGAAAAACACGGCAAGTCGCCAATTAAATACGTCGACGATTTAGGATTGTTTGATCATCCAACCATCGCTGCACATTGTGTAAATGTAAGTGAAGAGGATATTGAAATTTTAGCTTCGAAAAAAGTAAATGTCATCAATAATCCATCCAGTAATTTAAAACTTGCAAATGGATTTGCACCAGTTAACGAAATGCTTAAAAAAGGAATAAATGTCGCACTGGGAACAGATGGACCTTCAAGCAACAATAATCAAGATATGTTTGAAGAGATGCATTTGGCGGCGTTGATCAACAAAACAATATCAAACGATACAACTGTATTACCGGCGTTTGAAGTGTTGAAAATGGCTACTGTCAATGGTGCAAAAGC
>LGOV01016042.1_pt1 | contig 15712 bp, 13 predicted proteins | sample 469881 | NCBI WGS metagenome assembly LGOV01 (sample SAMN03857199, study PRJNA290197) | marine sediment metagenome | biome: marine cold seep biome; feature: cold seep; material: marine sediment; isolation source: sample #5579, elevator 3A push core 41 containing 12 cm of sediment... ...
AGCAAGAGTGTTACCTTTCCTTGAATAGTCGATGGGCCTGCTGCCAGAATTATGACGTAAGCCCAGAACCTCCGGCGACGCGGCACAAACAGTTTCCTTGACCTTTTCGGCCCCTGCTTTCGGTTACTCAGTGCCAGGCAATCCGCAGCCAGGGCCATACTAGGCCGCTTTAGCGGCCTCATTGTATAGTCTCGGCACCAATTGTCAAGCGGGGAAAGAACCGATAAGGAGGCCCCCCGCCGGGCCTCGTTCCTGTAAACAATGGAGCGCTCGACGATTCCTCTTCCGCCGGCGATCTCTGTCCACTTAAAGCATGCACATAAACGACATGGCCCCGGACGCCTTATTGACTAAACCAATCAGCAAGCATACTGTCATGTATATTAGTAATTGGACACCAAGAAGTGTCTTTGCTAGATTTCCCCTCACATACCGCTGGCAAGATCCCTTTCGCCCTGCCATCGGAGACAAAAACTCTATCATCAGCGTATTTGACCTTTCCATCGGCCACCGGATTGATGCTCTTTTTCTGCAAGCTAGACATTGAAAAATATCCCCCCTCCCCTGGGGTACGAAGAGTTCCCCTGCCCTAATGATCGGGCAGGGGAATTCTGGTTTTGATAGAACCTGTGAGGACATCGTGATCCACGAAATACCTCGTCGCCCTCTTTGCACCGAGGATTTCGTGTAAAAAGGTCTTCGGACCACCGCAATCTCAAGCAACAACCTATCGACAAAACCAATCCAATCCACCTGCTTTTTCGGAATTATCGATTTGATTTATCACTGATGATAAGCTATTTTCCCCCGATGCAACCCAACATCGCCCTATGCAACATATTCGATCAGGATGCGGAGAAACTTGCTGAATTTGCCGCTGAACACGGCTTTTCCGCCATCGACTGGTCCATAGACCCCACTCTGCCGGAGCAGGAATTCCTCTCCCTCATGCAGTCCCTGGCGGGGTGCCAGGTGCGCTATCACTGCCGCTTTCATGGCGTGGACGTAGCCTACACCGACCAAAGGGGCGACGACTCCCTAGCCTTGCTGCTGCGCACCGTGGAGCAGGTGGCCCGTGCCGGCGGACGCCACATGACGGTCCATTGCGGGCTCGGCAACCCCTCCGGCGAGGGGATCGAGTTGGCCCGTGCCATCGACAACCTGACCATTCTGGTGGCCCACGGTCGGGCCAACGGAGTCTCCGTAGCGCTGGAAAACCTCACCACTCCCCTGACCAACGACCCCTTTCTGTTCCGGCGCATGGTGCTGGAGAGCGATGCCTACGTCACCATCGACATCGGCCACGCCCATGCGGTACGTCATCTGCGACCGCAAAATGACATTTACCGCGATTACGTCCTGCCCCATCGGGACAGAATCCTCAATGCCCATATCTACCACACGGAACTTGATGGCTATGGCCACGTTCCCCCCGACTGCCTGACGGATATTCGCAGTCGTCTGCAACTTCTCGAACTGGCGAAATCCTGCGACTGGTGGGTCATTGAACTCATGAAACCGGCGGAGATCCTCCATACCCGCACTCTTCTACAAAGCCACCTTGCCTCCCTCTCCCTTCCGCCCGTTGCGGCACTGCCCGAAAACCCGTTTCCCTTAGCCGCACATTCCTAGGCGCCGAACTGCACTTCATCCATCTCCTTTTCGGCGACCTCGGCAACCGGAGTCAGCCGATTTTTAACGACAGGTCACCTCTTCAGCCCTCCCCTACCTCATTGCAAAACTACCTGCAAAGCTGGTCATAAGACCCTCATCAAAAAAAGCTCAATACCCTGCCCTGGCGCATGACAGAGACATGAATGACTGAATTCCTTTTTCAGCAACTATTGATTAATTGAATATGCTCTATCGAAAATATGGATATTATCCATTTGACTTCCGCCGGATAATGCCTTTAGCTTAAGCCGTTTTTATCCACGGGTTTGCTTCCTCCTCCTTTCGGTCGGAATCAGATTCTCGGAGCATTTCAAATTGATATTTAAACGGTTGAGTCAATCCGACTTTTTTTGCACGCAGTGTTTCGCCCGGGCAGCTTACGGTTGCCTGTGCGCAAAAACTCGTCAGGTCAGGAAAGGAGGTGGGAATGGATGATGAATCGCCGTTGCCGAAACGGGGGAAAGGCTGACAGATGGGCCGAATGGTTTGCCTGAATCCGATGAATCTTATTTCTCGTGTCAGAAATACTAAAATCAACAAGGGAGAGTATCTAAAGTGGTGAAACTGACAATTGATGGGCAAAGGACTGAAGTACCAGTCGGCAGCGCGATTCTTGATGCCGCCAACCAACTGGGCATCGACATCCCGACCCTGTGCTACCTGGAGATGGAAGAGAAGTTCAACCAGCAGGCCGCAGCCTGCCGCATCTGCGTGGTCGAGGTGGAAGGCCGCCGCAACCTGGCTCCGGCCTGCGCCACCCCGGTCATGGAGGGCATGGTCATCAAGACCGACACTGAACGTGTACACGCCGCTCGCAAGACGGTCGTCGATCTGATGCTCTCCGACCACCCCCTCGACTGCCTGACCTGCGAGCAGGCCGGCAGCTGCACCCTGCAGGACCTCTGCTTCCAATACGGCCTGGAGCAGACCTCTTATGCCGGTCAGCGCAACGACCTCCCGCTGGACGAGACCAACCAGTTCTACAGCCGCAATCTCAACAAATGTGTGGCCTGCCGTCGCTGCGTCAACGTCTGCCAGAGCTTCCAGCAGGCCAAAGCCATCGGCTTCGGTGACCGCGGCTTCACTACCCATCCGGTGGCGCCTTTCGACCGCGGCATGGACGAATCGACCTGCGTTTCCTGTGGCAACTGCGTTTCAGTCTGCCCCACCGGCGCCCTGCTTCCCAAGAGCAAAGACAAATTCCGCAGCTGGGAAGTCGCCAAAACCAAGACCACCTGCTCCTACTGCGGCGTTGGTTGCGAAATGAACCTGCTGACCAAAAACAACAAGGTGATCGGCGTCGAGCCAGCCAACGGTTCGGCCAATGGCGGCCTGCTGTGCGTCAAGGGCAAGTTCGGCTTCAACTTCATCAACCACCGGGATCGCCTGACTAGGCCGCTGATCAAAAAAGACGGCCAGTTCGTCGAAGCGAGCTGGGACGAAGCTCTCGATCTTGTGACCAGCAAACTGCAGAACATCAAGCAACAGCACGGCGCCGATGCCCTGGCCGGACTGGCTTCGGCTCGCGTCACCAACGAAGAGAACTACCTGTTCCAGAAGATGGTCCGTGCCGCCTTCGGCACCAACAACATCGATCACTGCGCACGGCTCTGTCACGCCTCCACCGTCGCGGGCCTGGCTACCACCCTCGGCAGCGGCGCCATGACCAACAGCATCGACGAAACCAAGGGCACCGACGTGTTCTTTGTCACCGGCTCCAACACCACCGAGACCCATCCGATCATCGGAGCCCGCATTCGCCAGGCTAAGGCCCGCGGTGCCAAGATCATCGTCGGTGAACCGCGGCGCATCGAACTGGCCGAAGAAGCCGACATCTTCCTGCAGATCACCCCGGGGACCAATGTTGCGCTGTACAACGGCATGATGAACGTCATTATCGAAGAGGGTCTGCAAAACGAATCTTTCATCAAAGAGCGCACCGAAAACTACGACGAACTGGTGGCGGTGATGAAAAACTATCCGCCGGAAAAGGCGGCCGAGATCTGCGGCATCGACGCCGAGGATCTGAAGGCAGCCGCGCGCCTCTACGCCTCCGCCGACAAGGCGGCCATTTACTACTCCATGGGCGTCACTCAACACAGCACCGGCACCAGCGGCGTCATGGGCACCAGCAACCTGGCCCTGCTGACCGGCAACCTGGGTAAGGAGTCGTGCGGCGTCAACCCCCTGCGCGGCCAGAACAACGTCCAGGGCGCCTGCGACATGGGCTGCCTGCCGGGCGACCTGACCGGCTACCAGAAGGTGGCCAACCCCGAAGCGCTGGCCAAGTTTGCCACGGCCTGGGGCGTCGAGCTATCAAACAAGCCCGGCCACACGGTGACCGAAATCATCCCCATGGCTGGCAAAGGAGAAATCAAGGGTCTGTACATCATGGGAGAAAACCCCATGCTCTCCGACCCGGACCAGAAACACGTCCAGCAAGCCCTGGAAAAGCTCGATTTTCTGGTGGTGCAGGACATCTTCCTCACCGAAACCGCCCAATTTGCCGATGTGGTACTGCCCGCCGCCTCCTTTGCCGAAAAAGACGGCTGCTTCACCAACACCGAGCGTCGGGTGCAGCGGGTGCGCAAGGCCATCGACCCGGTCGGCCAATGCAAAGCCGACTGGGAGATCCTAGTCGCGGTCATGAAGCGCCTCGGCTACGACAAAAGCTACCGCAACACCGGTGAGATCCAGGACGAAATCGCTTCGTTGACCCCTTCCTACGGCGGCATCAACTATGCCCGCCTGGAAAATGAAAGCCTGCAGTGGCCCTGCCCGACCACCGACCATCCTGGCACCCGGCTCCTGCACCGAGACAAGTGCGCCCGCGGCCGCGGCCTGTTCAAACCCTGGGAGTTTCAGCCGAGCGCAGAGTTGCCCTGCAGCGACTACCCGCTGATCCTGACCACTGGGCGCATCCTTTACCACTACCACACCAAGACCATGACCGGTAAGGTTGCCGGCCTGAACAAACTGTTCCCCGGCTCCTTCGTCGAGATTCATCCGTCCACCGCGCAAAAACTCGGCATCAAAGACGGTGAAAAGATTGCCGTCGCGACCCGTCGCGGTCAAATCGAAGCCCAGGCAAAGCTGACCGACAAGCTCAAAGAAACTGTGATCTTCATGCCGTTTCATTTTGCCGATGGCCCGGCCAACGCACTGACCAACCCGGTGCTCGATCCGATCGCCAAGATCCCCGAGTTCAAATCCTGTGCAGCCAAGGTAGAGAAACTTTAAATACGCTACAGGCGGCAGCAAACCTCGTAAACACCATGCCCCCAATTATGGTGCACTCGCAAAAATCACTTCGCAGCGACGGCAATCTCCGGTTATAATGGTGCCCACCCAGCCTTTTAAAACGTCTCGACTTTTGCTTTTGTGGAGTTCGAAGTTATGATCGAAAAAAATGTTGTCACCGATTTTTGCGGAAAAGCATCGGAACCTGTGATTGATGCCACCAGCTATGTCCATCCACTGGCCGCCGTCATCGGAAATGTTATTCTCGGCAAAAACATCATGGTCTCGCCTACTGCGGTGGTACGAGGCGACGAGGGGCAACCGCTCTTTGTCGGCGACGACTCCAATGTTCAGGACGGTGTAATCATTCATGGTCTGGAAACAGAAATGAACGGCACAGCAGTCACCAAGAACCTCTATGAGGTCGATGGCCAAAGCTATGGCGTCTATGTCGGTCGCCGCGTCTCCTTGGCCCACCAGGCACAGATCCACGGCCCGGCCGTCGTTCTCGATGGAACCTTTGTCGGCATGAAAGCCCTGGTGTTCAAGTCTTATGTCGGTAAAGGCTGCGTCATTGAGCCGGGAGCCATTGTCATGGGTGTCACCGTGGCCGACGGTTGCTATGTACCGGCCGGCATGGTGCTGCGCAGCCAAGATGATGCTGACGCTCTACCGTCCATCACCGATGACTACCCCTTCAAGAATCTTAATAATGGGGTTGTGAATGTCAATACGACCCTGGCGAAACAATATCTAGCGGCGCAAAAGGCGTAAACGTTGTAACGACCTACCGTTTAAACTTCGAGAAAGATGTTCATGGAAGCTGTTAGCGATCGACGGGAATTCCCGATTCTGAAGTACCGCCAGGGGCAAACCAGCGAAGTATCGGACGTGGTTGTCGCGGAATACAACTTGGCGATTCAGGTCAACGGTAGAGACTTCGTCATTTTGCTCTGCACCCCCCGGTCGCTCGATGTTCTAGTGGCCGGGTTTCTTTTCTCCGAGGGGATCATTCGAGACCGGAACGAGCTAACAGAACTGAGCATCGATGTACCTCGGCAACAGGCCCGAGTGACCCTAAGTAAAACCGCCACCGCGCGCTTGAGTGACCAGCAATCCTTTGACCGCAAAACGGTACCGACGGCCGGCGGCAAGGGGCACTCGGCGCTTGCCACCAGCAGTCTCGAAGCTTTGGTTGGGAATTGCGACCATAACTTTTCCATCCAAGCATCCAAAGTATTGGAACTCATGGATCGATTCAGCGGCAAATCGCAGCTGTTTCTCGATACCGGCGGAGTACACAGTTGTGCTCTTTCCGACGGCAATGAGATACTACTCTTTGAAGACGACATCGGCCGTCACAATGCCCTGGACAAAGTATTGGGCCAGGCCATGATGCAGGACATGCCACTACAGGATAAGATAATTCTTACCAGCGGCAGGATTTCCACGGAAATCCTTGCAAAGGTCGCCCGACGCGGGATTCCCGCCATCATCTCCCGCTCAGCGCCGACCAGTGCCGCCATCGAACAGGCCAAAGCTCTGGGGTTGACCCTGATCGGTTTTTCCCGCGGCAGCAACTTTAACGTTTACACCAATTTCCCCTGCCTGGAGCGGGACTGATTCCCCCGCAGAGCAGCAAGGCACTTGATTTAGCCGGAGAAACTATGGACAGGGAATTCGGCAGCGCAGTCATCCTGGCCGGCGGCAAAAGTCGCCGCATGGGCTTCGATAAACAGTTCTTGCAGATCAAGAACCATTATCTGCTCTGTCACCATGGCGAGCAGCTGGCCAAGTTTTTTGATCAGATCATCGTGGTAACCAACACCCCCGAACTCTATCGGGAGCCCCCTTTTGTTCTGGTCAGCGACGAACTGCAGGACAAGGGCCCCCTTGGCGGGATTCATATCGGCCTGAAAACTGCGAGTTCTCGCCAGGTTTTCTTCCTGGCCTGCGATATGCCCAACATCAATCTCGACTATATCCGCTTCATGCAGCAGCGTCTGCAGGGTGGAACTGAAACGGCCTGCATCACCCGCTTTGGCGATTGGATTGAGCCCTTTAACGCCTTCTATGCCCGTGATCTGGTCTCAGATATTGAAGACTATCTTGACCGTGGCCACCATTCCCTCTTTGGTTTTCTCAAAGACCACAACACTCACTATGTCAGCGAAGCGGATGCCAGACGGTACAGTCCTGACTGGCAGATGTTTCTCAACCTCAACACCCGCGCAGAATTTGAGGTCTGGCGCAGTAGTTGTCTCAACCTGGGAGTCAACTCTCCCCCGGTCGCCGAGTCCCGCTGAGAAGGCTCTCTAATCCTTGCGCAAAAGGCTTGCACAAGGCGTTGCTGATCTGTATTGTCCCTTCAGTATATTATTGAACAATATCCATTCTCCGTTCTCTTCATTTACAGGCTGCCCCTTGAATCAACCGGATATTATCGTTATTGGCGGCGGTGCCGCCGGCATGATGGCCGCTGGCCAGGCCGCACAAGCCGGCAGCCGCACTCTGCTATTGGAAAAAATGCCCCTGCCCGGACGCAAGCTCGGCATCACCGGGAAGGGTCGCTGCAATCTCACTAACAGTGCCGAAATGCGCGACTTCATCGCCCACTTCGGGCCTTCTGGCCGTTTTCTGCGGCAAGCCTTCGCCCGTTTTTTCAATACTGACTTGATGGATTTTTTTGAAGATCTCGGACTCAAGCTGGTTACTGAACGGGGCGGCAGGGTATTTCCCGCCAGCGGCCAGGCCGGCGACGTACTGAGAGCGTTGCGCCAGTGGCTGCAACAGTGCGGCGTGGAAGTGCAAACCTCGGCGACCGTGGAAGGTCTGGTTTTAACCGACAGCCGGGTTAGCGGCGTACTTTGCAACGGCCGAGAGGTCCCTTGCCGAGCTGCGATCCTGGCCACCGGTGGAGCTTCCTATCCGGCCACCGGCTCCACGGGCGACGGCTATCGTTTCGCCACCGCCGCGGGTCATCAGATTATCGATATTAGACCGGCCCTGGTGCCCTTAGAGACGGCTGACTCCGTCACCGGACGCATGGCGGAACTCAACCTGCGCAATATCAAGGCGCGGTTGCTCGTCAACGGTAAAAAAGTCGCTGAAGATTTCGGTGAACTGGTCTTCAGCAAATCGGGCGTCACAGGCCCGATTATCTTGACCCTGAGCGGTTTGGCGGTCGACGCTCTGCGCCGCGACCATAAAGTTGAATTATCTCTTGATCTCAAACCGGCCCTGGACGAGCAGAAACTCGACCGGCGACTGCTGCGCGATCTTGACGCCCGCGGCAAGGAGCCCATCGCCAGCCTGTTGCGGGGCCTTTTACCCGCGGTCATGGTTCCGGTTTGCCTTGACCTTATCGGTCTTCCCGCAGAACGCACCGCCGCCACCCTGAACGCTAAAGAGCGCCGCAAGCTCGGCCACTGGATCAAAGACTTTCGCCTGGAGATCAGCGGTCATCGTCCCTTTAGCGAGGCTATTGTCACTGCTGGAGGAGTCGATACGAAAGAGGTCGATCCGCGGACCATGGAATCGCGCCTGACCGGCGGACTCTATCTGGCCGGCGAACTGCTCGACCTGCAGGCTGAAACCGGGGGTTATAATCTACAAGCAGCCTTTTCAACAGGCTGGTTGGCAGGACGCTGCGCCGCTCAGGCGGTTCAGGAAGGAGTAGCTTAAATGGATATCTGGATCGATGCGGACGCCTGTCCCAGGCCTATCAAAGAGATTCTGTTTCGAGCCGCCGAAAGGGTGAAGACCTCTCTAATATTGGTAGCCAACCAGCCAATGCAGGCACCGCCCTCCCGCTATATCCGCTCGATGGTCGTCGCATCGGGGATGGATGTGGCCGATGATACCATCGTCGAACTGTTGCAGCCCGGTGACCTGGTGATTACCGCCGACATTCCCCTCGCTGCGCAGGTCGTTGATAAAGGTGGCCATGCCCTCAACCCCCGCGGGGAGCTGTACGACAAAGACAATATTCGCGAACGCCTGGCCATGCGCGACCTGATGGACGAGCTGCGCGGCAGCGGTATCGATACCGGCGGACCGCCCCCCTTCAGCAAGCAGGATCGCACCGCCTTTGCCAATCAGCTCGACCGATTTTTGGCCAGTCATCCCAAATAGCCGCATAACAACCCGGATCGTAAAGATGTTGCGCTCCTCACCGCCTGTTTCCCCGCCGCAGCTATTGCCGAGTATCGAAAAACCTCACCCGTCAAGCGATAACAACAGAACACCCCACGCCGGAGAGTAATTCCATACGCTCCTGTGGGGCGAGCCAGTTACGGCACCGGCCCGGGATCGGAATTCGGTGACGATTCTCAATCTGGGAACGACGTGGATTACCGATGGAACGCCAGGAGTTTGTCGAAGGGAAACGTATCAATGAGGAAGAGTTCGAAGGGCATCGCGTCAACCTGGGCTTCGGCATCGGCGGGGACAAGGCAGAAGCCCTCTCCCGCCCAACAATAAGCGGCGCCCTGTTCGATGAATTCAGCAGCCGCAGCTAACTGATTGCCAACCTTGAATATCGTTACGAACTGCTGTTCTTTTGTTATCTCCACCAGCGCGGACAACTTTCGCATGTTGCGCGAAATAAGTAATGGCAGCCAATACGGCAAACAAGCGGTGACTCTGTCCCGGTCCAAAAAATTCTGACAACTGCTGGAAAATGTCCTGAAAAATAGCAGCCAACCGAAGAGCGCTCGCTTAAAAAGCAACAAATTTTGTCCCAACTGGCCATTTTTGAGGCATCAAAGCCCGCTAGGCGAGCAGACCTGACTAAAGGCCTTCATAAACCCAGTCGGTGAGACACAGGGACAAACCATAGATCTGGGCACGCAGGGACTGGGTCAAGCCCATGCAGCCATGGGAGTCATCCTGCTCACCGACCACATTGGGGTTTTCCTGGATAGCGAGTACTTGCCACTGGCGCTGTTCAAGGTAATCCAAGGCCTTGCGCACCGCTCCATTGCCGGTTTCCGCCTCGACCCAAAAATGGGCTAGGGCCTGTTTAACCTTGCGGGCTCGATCCTGTTTCCAAGGGGGGGTCACTTTCATGCTGAGGTAGTACAAGGTTTTGCCTCCTTTTGAATCTGGGGTTCTTCCCAACCACACAGCCTTGCCACCTCGATTTTGGCGGGCTCTATTTCTACACGCCTTCCGTTATCAAAAGCAGGCCACAACTTCCGGGCTGATTATTAGCAAAAACTATGCAAACTTATCGATTCCCCAGATAATTAATTTGCATTTTTTTCAAAGCCCCCCCTTTTTGCTATACTTTTCATAAATGGATACACCTGCTATTCCTTCTAGCCAAGGTCCGGTAACACATGAATGAAACGGCTGCCTGGCAACTCTTTGAGTCCTATTTTCTGGCCATTCTGCTCGGCGCTTTGATGGGCCTGGAGCGGGAGCGGCAGGCACAGAGACTGGCCGGACTTCGCACTTTCATCCTGGTAACGCTGTTCGGTGCCATCTGCGGCAGCATGGCTCTCAATGGGTCATATCCATGGATGGTCCCTGCGGGCCTTATAGCCATCACCATTCATTCGGCCACGGTCCAGTTCCTTCGTCTCAAAGGAGATCTGGCGCCAGGGCTAACCACCTCCATCGCCCTCTTGGTGTCTTATGGCATCGGGGTTCTGCTGGCAACAGGCCACACTGTGCCCGCTATGGCCATCAGCCTGGCGACCGCGGTCATTCTCTATTTCAAACTGCAGATGCACGAATTCTCCCGCCGCCTGCAACAAAGGGATCTCTATGCCATTTTTCAATTCGTTCTGGTGGCATTTATTATTTTGCCGATCCTGCCCAACCGAGGTTTCGGCCCCTACCTGGCATTGAATCCCTACAATATTTGGCTGATGGTGGTGATCATCAGCGCCATCAATCTGGCCGGCTATATCATCCTCAAGGTAGCCGGACAACGTTGGGGCGGACCGGTCCTCGGCCTTCTCGGCGGCATTGTCTCCAGCACTGCCACCACCCTGTCTTTCAGTCGCTACACCCGGGATAACCCCGCCTTCTCCCAAGCTGCAGCGCTGGTGGTCGCCCTCGCTTCGACGATGGTGATGATCCGCGTGGCCTTTCTGATCGGCATGATCCACCCCACCCTACTGGCCGGCCTGGCTCTCCCCATGGGTGCCATGTTCGTCGGCGGCCTGATCCCCGTCTTTGTGATTTGGCGTAATACTCCGCGGGGGGACTGCCCGGCGCCCAACACCAAAAACCCGGTGGGACTGCCACAAGCTCTGCTTTTCGGCCTGCTCTACGCCGCGGTGATTCTCGCTGTTTCTGCAGCCAAGGACTATCTCGGAGACAGCGGGGTCTACATCGTTGCTCTGATCTCCGGCCTAACGGACGTCGATGCCATTACCCTCTCCAACGCACGCCTGGTTAAACAAGGTATTCTGGGTGCTTCCCAGGCCCACATCAGCATCCTTATCGCCCTCGTCTCCAACCTCTGCTTCAAACTCGGCCTGGTCGGTTTTTTCAGTACCCGACTAATGTTCCGTTGGACCCTGTGTTGCTTCGCCTGCCTCGCTCTACCCGCCCTGCTGATTCTCATTTAAAACCATCAAAAAGGGTAAAAACTTTCCCTGGTGGCCGGACCTCCCCCTTCCATCTACTCAGCTCCATGATCTGATCAAAAAACTTCTAAGATAAAAACATACTGAAAAAGACGTTTTTAATCGTGGCGAGAATTGCTTTTTGAAACCTTTTCCCATTTACAGGAAACAAGAGACATTGGGAGAGTGATTATGCGTTGGCGTGGAAGACGTAAAAGCAGGGACGACACTTTACAGAAACAGTCACAGGGATATATAAGCCCTGACTCATTCACCCATGGGAGTTCTGAACAAAGAGTGAAATGGTTCAAAATTGGCTTAGCCAGCGGCAATATGGATAGTTGTGACACCTTCAACAACTATTAAATCACTGCAAACATACAAACCCCAAAATGGTCCTTATGGATCACTACTTTTAGCGCATCAAAATGGCCCATCCCGAATCCGGGTGGGCCGTTCTTGTTTTGCAGGAATTATAGGAATAAACAGTCTTCCCTTGCTCATCAGGCTATGCTTAATGCAGAACAACTTCTGGAACGTTTCATTGATCGAAAAAACCTCTAACCAAGCTTATACAATGAAGGCATGTCTTGAACTCAATGAATTGTCGACAGCCAGCTCCTGCTGAAATATGTTCAACAAGGTCAAGCCAAAGGCCAGTGAAACGCCAAGCAGGCCGATGCCCACATCTGGAAAAGCAGCGGCCAATACGGCGCTGTCGCCCCCACCAAGAACCAGCCAAAAGGTCCCAAATAATTCTTTCATACTCTTCTTCTGTCAGCTTTCCTGAGGCGTCTGTGGGTGGAGATGGACATCCCGCTGTGGGAAGGGGATCGAGATGCCTTCTTCATCAAAACGAATTTTCACTGCCCGAGTGACACTCCAGTAGACATCCCAGTAATCTTCCATCTCCACCCAGGGGCGGACGGTAAAATTGACTGAGGAGTCGCCCAGTTCATGCAGCCGGACGATTGGTTCCGGATCTTTGAGAATCTTCTCGTCGTTGTCGAGAATTTCCTGCAGAACCCGCTCGGCTTTCGGGATGTCGTCGGTATAGGAGATGCCGAACATCAAATCGATGCGGCGAGTCTGCTGGGCCGTAACGTTGCGAATCACATCCCCCCAGATCTTGTTGTTCGGTAGGATGATGGTCTGGTTGTCGAGGGTCAGGATGGTAGTGTTGACAATGCTCATCTGACTGACCTTGCCACTGACGCCGGCGGTTTCAATCAGGTCCCCGACATCAAAGGGTCGATAGATCAGGATCATGACTCCCGAGGCGAAGTTCGAGAGCGAATCCTGCAGGGCGAATGCGATCACGAAACCTGCCACCCCAAGGCCGGCGAAGAGCGGCGCGAGGCTGACGCCAACCTGTGCGAGCGCAATCAGAATACCGAATACCATAATCACGCTGCGAACCACATTGATCACCATGCGCCGCAGCAGCTCGGAGAGCTGCAGCTTCGCTCTGTCCAGACCGCGTTCAACGAGCCTCTGCACGGTGTTGGCGACCTTGCGCGCAATGAAGACGATAAAGCAGAAAAGCAGGATCTTGATCAGGAGGTTTGGTCCGTGTTCAGCCACTAGTTCCACCAATGCGTCCCACCAACCGATCAACAGCTTGGTGATAACGCCGACGTCGAGGATGTCAGTGGTGATTTCACCCGTAGCACTCAGCAGCTGCTCCCGATAGGAGTCCGTATTCATTTCGAGACTCTCCATCAAGGGCAGGACCTCCTTCATCCCATCGGAGATGCCGTCGATATTGCTTTGCGCTACTTTCAATCTGGATTTTAACTCTGCATCATCTGGGACGGCCGCCACACTGGCTTGCAGTGCCACGACTTGGTTCGTCGTAGCATCGAGAAACAGGCCGGCCATCGCGGCGCGGTCGGCAAGTTCTTTTTTGAATACACGCTTTGGTTCCGTGATGTCCAGCCCGAACTTTTCTGACAGATTCAGACTTTGATATAGCAGGTCGTAGACGTGATTGAGAACCTCCTGAACGCGAAATAGCTTGGCATATGCGGCCGCCTGTTCGGCTGCAGAGAGGTCGGGTGCCGGCAGCCGTGAACGAGATGAGATACGTTTGATGGCCATTTTTCCAATCGTGCTTTGTGTGCCGAGTATCTCTGCCGCTTGTTGTCGATATTTATTTTCGGCAGAGGCTCCCTCCGCTTCCTTGTGGACTTCTTCAGCAAAGAGAACGTCCTTCTCCAAAAGCCTGACCCATGCCCTGTCCACCCGGACTTCCAGGATCGTTTTGATCTGCCCCTCACTGCTGTTTGCCCGTTCCTGCAAGTCCTTGATGTGGTCCCTCTGCTGTTCGATTACAGCCAGCAGCCGGTCCAGTTCGGGAATGTTTTGCACAACTTCCTTCTTTGCTGCTACTTCACCACTCCATGCGATGGGGGTAGTCATAAAAAGAAAGCCAACAAAGACTGACAGAAAAATATTATGGGCGAGTCCGCCTCTGAAATGTTTGGCCATCACTACTCCTCCATACGTCTATATTCGTGTGTTGGGTCACTTTGTTGTTCTTGAATCAACCCTTTTAACTTCAATAATAATAAATGTCGCCCACGAGGCTTTCGTAAGGAGCACGTCATGCTTTAATCAGCCTTTTACATTTTCTGTCTTTACTTCTATCAGTAAATTAGCAACAGGCTCGCAGTAAAAATTTCCTCCAGAATGTCTTTACCTTTCTGGTTTCATCTTTTCAAAATGCATCACGCCATTATCATTATGCAGGAGCAATGATAAATGGTCCTCATCTACACTTATGTTGATGGAACGATTAAGATCTGCAATGAAACGTTCATCTGTTTTGATTGTTTCGCAGCTAGTATCAACAGCCATTTCCAACTTGATACTTACTTCTTCCTGAGCCAATGCAAGGGAACCTGTGCCTTTGGCACAATTGGTAAACACGTCGAATAAATTTCTACCAGTTTTCAGGATAAAATATTTCTCTGCATTCAACGGTCTCAGCCAGTCGCCATCGGCATATTGAGTTCCGATCCATTGCCACTTGACCCCAAGAATTTTTTGGGAGTGATCTTCTTTTAGCTGGCGCACATCTTCCTTTAAGCTCAAGCCTGGTGGCCAACTGAAATTGGCAGTCTTGGTCCATAAAACTTTTATACTGAAGGGACTTGATTTAGCGTGTTTTTTTATTCTCATCTTCTCTATTTCGTTATGCAATAGCTCTACATTCAAAGGGGGATCTGGGCCGATCAATTTCCGGTAAAGGATGTTGCCCTCAAGGTCTATTTGCACATCATCAATATACAGTTGATTCCCTTCTAACCAGGATTGCAATTCCTCTGATTGGTTGGCTAAGTAGGTCGCATCGTACCAGACTTCAGTACTATAAAAATAAAGCGGGACTGATATACTTAAGACCAAAAAGCCAAATATGATCAAATAGTTCCTGATTCGCTTGCCATGTTTTTCACGTTGTTCTTTAGGTGAAATCCCAACGGCCATGAACATCAGTGCCCCTGCTAGCACCATGGCCACAAAGTTGGTAGCAAAGAGAATAAGAGACTTCAGTGCCAACGCTTCTTCGTGAAATACTAGCAAGATGCCACAGGACGCCAGCGGGGGGAGTAATGCTACGGCCATGGCCACCCCGGGTATGGCACTGGACTCTTTACGAGTCATGGTATAAGCGCCGCCAGCACCTGCTGCCAAAGCAATGATCAAATCAAAAAAAGTTGGTTTGGTGCGTGCCAAGACCTGACCCGGCATTTCAACCAGGTCTGGAGAAATCCAGGCAAAGGCCAATGCAATCAGGACCGCCCCGATAGCCATGCATGCGGTTAGAACGATGAACTGATAAAAAGCTTTCGACCAACCAAGGGTGATTGCTGCTGCGGTAGTCATAACCGGGCGCATCATCGGCGCGATCAGCATGGCACCAATAACAACCGCTGCCGAATCGGACAACAGACCACAACAGGCAATAATCGTCGATACGACGAGCAATACTGCCATGCGTTTCAGAAAGGGCCTCTGGTTCTCCTTGCCAAAGACAAAGAGTTCTTCCAATACTTCACGACGCTCTTTTTCTGGTAGCTCGGCACCCAGGAGTCTTTTAATTGATATGCTTCCGAATATTGACAAGTGATGAGGTCCTCTCTCATTAGAGGGGAATGGCTGTCAAGTTCAGCATGAGCGGCTATGGTCAGAGTTGGTTTAACTTTATTTTTTCG
>LGOV01057548.1_pt2 | contig 15712 bp, 13 predicted proteins | sample 469881 | NCBI WGS metagenome assembly LGOV01 (sample SAMN03857199, study PRJNA290197) | marine sediment metagenome | biome: marine cold seep biome; feature: cold seep; material: marine sediment; isolation source: sample #5579, elevator 3A push core 41 containing 12 cm of sediment... ...
AACTCACAACTCACAACTCACATGCTCGAAATTATCCACCACGGCGGGGCCACTGGGGTCACCGGCAGCTGCCACCAACTGGTTCTCAATCAAAACGAATCACTACTGGTAGATTGCGGCCTCTTCCAAGGCGAAGACGCCAAAGAAGACGCCTTCGAGCAGCTAAAGATCGAATTCGATATCAGCACCGTTAAGGCCCTCGTCATCACCCACGTTCATATCGACCACGTGGGCAGGTTGCCTTACCTGTTGGCCGCAGGTTTCACCGGCCCTATCATTTGCTCGATCCCCACGGCTAAACTGCTGCCGCTGGTGATTGAAGACGCGCTAAAAATCGGCTTCACCCGCAACGCCCAACTGATCGAACGCTTTCAAGCGCAGCTACAAAAGCAGATCGTCAGCGTGCCTTACAGCAAATGGCAGAGCATAGGGTCAGTCAGTGAAGTAAGCGGTCACACCGCCGCTAGCGTAGGCACAGATGAAAATGCAGAGATAAGCGAAAGCACAGGCACCACCCGTGTAAAACTCAAACGGGCAGGGCACATTCTGGGTTCAAGCTACGTAGAAGTAAGCTTCCAGGATGCCGTCACCGGCCAAAAGGAGCGCGTGGTGTTCTCCGGCGACCTGGGCGCCCCCTACGCGCCTTTACTGCCCGCGCCAAAATCACCCTACGGCTGTGACCAACTGGTGCTCGAAAGCACCTACGGCGACCGCCGACATCCAGACCGCCGCCAGCGCCGCGCTACCCTGAAGGCAGCCGTGGAGCAAGCACTCGCTAACGGCGGCACGGTGATGGTGTCTGCGTTCAGTATCGGCCGAACGCAAGAACTGCTGTACGAGCTGGAAACCATCATTCACCAATCCCGCTCATCTCAATGGCAGTCGATGGAAATAATTGTCGACTCACCGCTGGCCGCACGCTTTACCAAGGTTTACCGCGAGCTAAAACCCTACTGGGATAAAGAAGCCCAAGGCCGCCTGCGCAGTGGCCGTCACCCGCTCAACTTTGCCAACCTCTACACTGTGGATAGCCACGTAGAGCATGAACAAACCGTAGAGTACCTGGCCAAAACTGGACGCCCAGCGGTGGTGATTGCCGCCAGCGGCATGTGTGCAGGCGGGCGCATTATGAACTACCTAACAGCCATGCTGGGTGACGAACGCCATCAAGTGTTGTTTGTAGGCTACCAAGGCGCAGGCACGCCAGGGAGATATATTCAACAGTACGGCCCCCAGGGCGGTTGGGTCAACATCGATGGCGAGCGAATCAATATAAAGGCAGGCGTGACCTCCATCAGCGGTTACTCTGCCCACGCCGATCAAAAAGACCTACTCAACTTCGTAAAACGCATGCGCCGCTGGCCCCACACCATTCGATTAGTACACGGTGAACAAACCGCCCGCGCAGCGCTCAAAAGCGAGTTGGAAAAACTCTATAAGCGAAAAGGAAAAGAAGTGAGAGTAGTGAATGGTAAGTAGTGAGTTGAGGAGCATTCACCTGATTCACCACTCACTATTCACCACTCACTATTCACGAATTCAAAATGATCGAAATAAAAAACCTCTACAAACGCTACCACAATCACCACGGCAGCGATTGGGTACTCAAGGACATCAACTTGACGATACCCACCGGGGTAAGCGTGGGGCTGATCGGTGCCAACGGGGCAGGAAAATCTACGCTGCTGCGCCTGATTGCCGGTATGGATACGCCTGAACGTGGGGAAGTAATTCGCCACAGTCGTGTCTCTTGGCCAGTAGGGCTCTCTGGCGGTATGCAAAATAATATGACCGGTCGACAAAATGTCAAATTTGTCGCTCGTGCTCAGGGTTGTGGTTCGAAAGAGATGAAAGGGGTGATCGATTTTGTTCAAAACTTTGCGGAGATTGGTGAGGCTTTTGACGAACCTGTGCGTACATACTCATCGGGTATGCGCGCAAGGCTTTCTTTTGGACTTTCACTCGCCTTCGATTTCGACGTGTATATTTCGGATGAAGCCACTGCGGTAGGGGATCGTGCATTTAAGGCAAAAGCTCAAGCATTATTTAAAGATCGAGTTGGTAAAGCATCGCTGATTATGGTGTCACACGGAGAAGGAATACTACGTGACCTGTGTCAAGCAGGCATATATCTAAAAAGCGGCAATGCTACTTGGTACGATGATATCAATGAAGCTATTGCCAATTATCATCAAGATATCGACGACAAATCATTTCTTCATGAGCTGAATGAACAAACGTTTAATGTTGACCCGTTACAACTATCGGCAGCACAAATTCAAGCCATTCAGCAACAATTAAATGACGTACGTGCACGTTTGAATGGGATTAATATACTAATACAGCAAGCAAAAAAAGATGAATGGTCAAAACAAGAGCTAGATGTGCTGAGTAAAGTAAAAAGATTAATAATAAATCGGATGAATGAGCTTTCTGAATTAGTTGATGCCACACCCAATGGCATGCGTAAAGCTGCAAAAGCTGAAGTGGCTAAGTTCGATAGGAGTGTGCAAGGCATCGAGTATGGGCTAGATACAGCCAATGAAGAGAAATGGCCTGAAAATGAATTTTATGTGTTAGAAAGAGCAAAAGCGTTAGCGTACCGCTACAAAGGGGAAAAGGAAGCATTGTTGGAAAAGATGGAAGGGGATGAGTAAATTAAGAATCAGCGCTAAGCTCGGCTTTTAAATAACTACAATATATTAGGCTATTATGATGGCAGCGAGGCTATTATTTACAGACATATTTTACAAATTAGGTGCAGAAATGAAATCAGCAGTAATTTTTCTAGAACGTGTTACCGAAGAGCATGCCCTCTTAGCAATGAGTGCTATCAAGGAAGTTAATCAAGGAGTTGATATTGACGTATATGGGTTTGCTCATAAGGGCATGCCAACCCGGTTCCATAGTCTATCCGAAAATGCTGTTGAAGAAAAAGAAATAAAAAATCTGCTGGAAAATAAGAAGTATTATCGAGTAATACTGGTTGGAATAGATAGAGAGTATAAACTTGAAATAAGTACATTGGTTAAAGTTCTAAGTACTGGTGTCGATGCTATAAACATATTTATTGATGGCGAAATAGTAAGATATGCACCGTTTAAGGAGAAAGTCAGTAATACAATTTTGGTCTTCCCCGGAGCAATGCTGCCGCTTAACATGGGGTCACATCAACGCGCATTCTTGCTTTTAGCTGCGCTTAATTACTCTGGTATAGCGACAGATGTATTAATAACAGGGCCGGACGAAAATATAAAAGCGAGTTCAAAGAGGCTGTTGCAAAGCATTGCACCCAATGTCTATACCTATAGAAACAAAAAAAGAAAATTACCTACGTACTTGTCTCTTAGAAGAGACATAGAGCGTGAGTATAATAAATTTTTCAAAAAAACTAGTAAAGTACCTGAGCTATTTGCTGACAGATATGCAAATAAAGCGACTGAATCATTAAAAAAAACGTTAGCCACTCTACAGAAAAAGAAAAGATATAAGAACATTATTATATCCTATGCATGGTTAACTAAATGCCTTGACTATATCGATAATAGTCATTTAGCTAATACGAAATTATTCTGTGATACGCATGATGTGCAGTTTGTCAGAAATCAGTCCAACCGAAAAAAAGACAAAAGATTTTTTCCATGTTATAGCATAGATAAATGGTTGGAAATTTATGCTCTGAGAAAATATCACAGAGTTTTAGCAATATCCGGCTCAGACTATAATCAACTGATCAATGTTAAACCATTGAGAAAGAAAGTTTTAAAAGTTTCATCTGCATTTAATTATGCTTTTTCAAAACCCAGAAAGATATCACAAAAAACAGTATTGAACTTTGGCTTTATTGGCGGAAAAATGGAAGCTAATGTTGAGGCGCTAAAGAATATCTTGAATGATTGGTGGCCAACTATTCAGCGTTTGTCTCCTGCTAGTAAGTTATTCGTGGCAGGCAGCGTAAGTTTAGCAGAAGAAATTGAAAGCTTTATCGCATTTGAGCCATCAGTTGAAGCTCTAGGCTTTGTTGACGATCTTACTTCATTTTATAATAAGATCGATATTTCACTAAACCCAGTAGTAGTGCAGGGAGGACTGAATTTTAAATCTGTAGAGGCAGTGTTGGCCGGGAAGTTGTTGTGGACAAATCCCCTCGGTGCTCAATGTATTAATAATAATGAAATGATAGATATAATCGAAGATAAACGTAATATTGAAGAATTAATGACCAATATTGAACTGATGGGTAGTGATCTAGAAGATTTAATTAAGCGCCGACAAAATATTGCGCTGCGGTTATTTGGTGAAGAGGCGGTTTATGAAGATTTAAAGTTGGAGCTTTCAAAATGAAGTGCGCACTGATTCAATGCGGAGATCACTTTGAGAATCAGCTTAGAATATTGCCATTATGCTTACATCTCAAATGTTTGGGTATAGAACCTATTGTACTTCGCTATAATAATAATCAATCCAGGCTATTTCCTGCGAATGATGTTCGTGAAATATATTTGAGTACATATCGTAAGGAAGTAAAAGTAGTTTCGAATGTGCCACTCGATGTTGTCAGGAACATAATTTCAATAGAGTTGAAGCGAAATTATTCAAAATTTAATACAAAACAAAAAGAAGCTCGACAAGCCTGGATTATAAAACGAGATTTTCTGGCCACTAAAAATATTTTGCAAGAGATAAAGCCAGAGCTTCTATTTGTTTGGAACGGCTATACAGGAAATGTAGCGAATGTGCTAAGGTTCCAATCAAGTGCAATACACAAAACATTTTACTTAGAAAGATCATTTTTTAATGAATCGCTTTTTGTTGATCGTGCTGGCGTTAATGGTGAAGCTTCGATTATTAATGACAATATTATCGAGAAGAATTTATCTGATATACCACAAGAATATACAGCAGGTAAAGAAATTCCATTGTCATCTGCTAGTGCTAATAGTTCTGGAAGTGATTTTCGCGATGGGTATATTTTTGTACCGTTACAAGTGCAAACAGATACCAATAATATTCTTTATTCTAGGGAAATAAAAAAGATGAGAGCATTAGTGTTACTAGTGCTTTCAAGAGTTAAAAAGATTAATCGAGAGCTTTCTGCTAATTTTAAAATTGTTGTAAGGGAGCATCCCGAAGAAGTCGATAAAAATCTGAATTTACCTCTAGATGATCTGCTGTATTATCGCTCTAATGGTAGCGTTCAGGATTGGATGAAAGATGCTAAATGTGTGGTTAATATTAACTCGACTGTCGGACTAGAAGCCATATATAACAATCTTAACGTTATATCGTTAGGAACCTCTATATATGCACGTGATGATTTAACATTGCTTTCTTCGATAAACGATTTTTATAGTAAGCTAAAAGATGTATTAGAAGCGAGATGGAAGCCGGATGGTCAAGAAGTTTCTAAGTATTTTAGATATCTGTATAAATGGAATACGGTTAATTGTCACAATTTTTCTATTGACCACGAGCTTGTCAGTTCATCGGATAGTTTAGAAACAACCGATATGAAACTATCTGAGATAATTAAAAATAAAAGCAAAATCAATGTTGGTGTTGACCTTGCCGCAAACTGTAAGTTAAATCTTACATATCGCGACATTGATGTTGCACCTAATGCGCCTCTATATAGAAAGTTGTTTTCGAAAAGGGTGGGTTATAGAGGCGATATACTGTTCTCAAATTACCGTAAAGATGAGCAAGCGAATTACGATATTGTGATAACGGGTAACCCTGATGTTGTATCGAACAATCATTCAGTAGTAGTAGATCCTTATTTAGTCCCGTATTTTTATGGAGATGGTCGATAATGAAAGGATGTATTTTGGCAGGCGGTTCAGGAACACGATTATGGCCAGAGTCAAGGGAAAAGCTACCCAAACAGTTTTTACCTTTACTTGGTGAAGAAACGCTTTTCCAGCAAACCGTTAAACGCCTTGCCCAATTGGGTATTGAGGACATCAGTGTCATTTGTAATGAAGAACACCGCTTCCTTGTTGCAGAGCAGCTTAGAGCTATCAATATTCAAGCAGACATTCTGTTAGAGAAGCAGGGGCGTAACACGGGGCCTGCAGTGATTTTAGGTGTTATGTTTCATGGCAATCAANNATGCTCCTGTATTGGTTGTATCCGCAGACCACTATATTAATGATGACAAAAAATTTTCCACAATTGTGAACCTTGCCTCAGAAGATGATCATCTTGATACGCATATAGGAATTTTTGGTATTGAGCCGGCCTATCCTTCTGATCAATACGGCTATATAAAAACGGGTAATAATATTGGTAATGTTTACTCTGTTACAGCGTTTACAGAAAAGCCATCCAAAAATGAAGCACAAACCATGCTGGAACAAGGAAGCTATTTTTGGAATGCGGGGATATTTCAATGCAAACCCTCAGTTCTGAAACAGCAGTTGTCGTCGATTGGCCTGACTGATGTGGTAAATTCAATCCAAGCGGTGATTGATTCTTTAAAAGTTGACAATGATTTTAAACGAATTGATTCAGAGCTTTATGCTCAATTACCCGCTATTGCATTTGATGTCTTAGTCCTTGAAAAAACATCTCAAATCGTGATGTTTCCCATGCAGCTCCAGTGGTCTGACGTAGGCAGTTGGCAGGGAGTGTATGGGGTATCAGATAAAGACGAGAAAGATAATGTCGTTAAAGGGGACGTTATAGCGTTAGATACAAGAAACTCAGTTTTACGCTCTCACCACAAACTACTGGTAGCTATCGATGTTGAAGATCTCGCCGTAGTAGAAACAGATGATGCGATCTTGGTAACTTCGATGAGGTCTTCACATAGGGCAGGTGAGATTGCTAAGCAATTAAAGCGGGAAGGTCGAAGTCAAGCAGAAGCCCATCGAGAAGTTTTGCGCCCTTGGGGGAAATATGATTCCATAGATAAGGGAGAACGTTATCAGGTGAAGCGGATAACAGTAAAACCAGGTGGGCTCTTATCTTTGCAAATGCATCACCATCGTGCAGAGCACTGGGTGGTAGTGAAAGGTACCGCAAAGGTAACAAATGGCGAAAAACAATTTTTGGTTACTGAAAACCAGTCAACATATATTCCACTTGGTGAGACTCATCGATTAGAAAATCCTGGTTCTATTCCTCTGGAAATGATAGAGGTACAGTCAGGCACTTACTTAGGTGAAGATGATATTGTCAGATTTAACGATATTTACGAACGGCATTAATCAGACCTACTGTTATAATTTATTAGCGAGAGATAGAAGAGAAAATGAGTAATCACAAAATATTTCATATGAGTAGCTTTTCGCGCTCAGGCGAAACCTTATTATTACGTTGCTTGGATGCTCATCCGGATATACATGTAGTGCATCAAATTCGTGAGCCTGACGCAGATGCGGATTTAGCTCTTTGGAAATTTTTGATGGATTATGAGCCCACTGAGATACCGCATGACCATGAATTAATTCAGGCAGCAGGGGTAAAGGAGGGGGCTGTATTACTTCTTAAGAATGCTGTTTGGACGCACCCTTATCCGTACAATGGTTTTGTATTAGTGCGTAATCCTTTTGCAGTAGTGAATAGTTTTAAAATTCTTAACGAAGATGATGTTAAGTATAATAAAAGAAAACAGCAATATCGTCGTTGGGCACGTCAAATAGATGCGAAAGTATTGCCTTTAATTAATAAAGAGCCTGATAATATAACTTGCTTGTGTGCACTTTATAACGTAAAAATGGCTCCTTTGGCTAAACTGGGCCTACCTATTTTACGATATGAGGATTTTGTCACTTATCCAGAAACATATCTTAATAAAATCTGTGATTATCTTGGTGTCGTCTGGAATGATCTCTTATTGAAATCCCATACGCTTTATTCTGAAGGTGAACTTGGTCACGGTGGAATACCTTTATGGAAGCCAATTCATACAGGTTCACTTCATTCATATCAAAAATTACCCAAAGAAGTAATTTCAAAAATATATAGCCTCACTAAGCCTGTCTACGAGATGTTCGGTTATCAATATAAAAACAATAAAATAACAACTATAATGAAATAGGTTTAGATTACTATGAAAATACTTTATATAGGAAATTGTCAAAGTAAGCCGCTTAATACAATATCTAAAATGCTTTGTGAAAAAAAAGGAGCTAGATTTTTTTCTATAAATCATAAATTATTATTAGTTAATCCATCTAAGGCTGAAGAGATAATTAACAATTGCGATCTCATTATTTCTCAGCCTTTGAGTGATAGATTTGACCATTATTCAACTAAGTCTATGAAAGAAAGGTTTGGTGAAAGGTTTATAGTAATACCAAATCTTTTTTTTCAGGGATATTTTCCAGATCTAACTTATAGTGGCAACGAGGGACAAAGAAATTTGTCTCCAATTGGAGACTATCATTCAGCTTTGGCAATCGCTAGTTTTAAACTGGGTGTTACTAGTGACAGAGCTGTTCGTGTTTATAATAATCAAGATTTCTGGTCTGATCCAATCACTTCGAACATACCAAATGAGAGTTTAAAAGAGCTTAAAGTTAGAGAAGTAGAATGTGATATAAAGGTATCTGACTTTGTTGAAGAATATTACCGGTCTAGACCTCTCTTTTTCACAGTGAACCATCCGACCTCTATTTTATTTAAATGTATGGTTGAACGTATCTTTGATTTCTTAGGTGTAAGATATGCTAGTGTCGATGATTTTTTTATTAGAAATAATTTAATAGATGGGCCTATTTTTGCCATGCCTGAGGCTTACAAAAATGCTGTAGATATTGAGTTTTCCCAGCCTAATTATTTTAGCCCTTTAGCTAAGGGTGGAAAATTACATAACTTAAATGATTTTTTTAAGGCTTCTCATAACCTTTATGAAACTATCCCAGTAGATGATTTAAAATATAATCAGTCATCTGCAAGAGTCTTAGAGAAAAGGCTGATTGATTTTTTAGGAGTATATAAATGAACGATATTGTAAGCTTTAGAAAAGATGGTTTAGGCGCAAGATTGATAAATGTTTTAGATGTTCATAGGTTGGCTAAGAAGACGAATAATAATCCTATAATTATTTGGGAAGATAATCCCGGTCACTGTTCTGTGAATTCCTTTTCAGAAATTTTTGATGAGGAATTTGTTAAAAGAAAAATACTAGATGGATCTTTGCTTTTAGATAGATATCTTCCACGTTTTAAAAATTACAAAAAATTAGATTCACAACAAGCAATCGATGATTATAATTATTTTGATAGCAATGTAATTGTTACAACTTCAATGGATATTCATTCCTTTAAAGATGAGAAAGCGTTAGAAGTAAAAAAACAAGCTTCACAAATTTTTTGGAATGATTTTGCTATAAAAAATAATATTTTAGATAAAGTTGACAGTTTCTTGCAGAGTTCTCCTAAGAGTTTTATGGGAATTCATATTCGCCGAGGTGATATGGCTACGCATAAAAAAGGATACAGACGATGCGTTCCTTTAGAAGAGTATGAAAAAACTATAATGCAATATCCTGATGAGTTCTTTTATGTCGCGACAGATGAACCAGAGTTGTTTAATTCTTTGAGATTGAAATTTGGGGATAGAGTTTTTAGAAAAAACATTAATAGCTTTTCTCGCGATAGTAAAGATATATCTGATGCTTTTGTTGAAATTTTAATTTTGGCCAATAGCACTAGTTTGTTTGGAGGTAAAAGTGCTTTTGTTTCGTTAGCTTCTTTCATTGGTAATCTACCTTTATATCAGTATAAAGGATATGTTCCGTTGAAAAATAGTGTAAAGCTATAAGGGTTGATATGATTAAATCTATTAAAAAAGCATTGATAACGGGTGTCACTGGGCAAGATGGTTCTTATCTAGCCGAATTTCTATTAGAAAAAGGGTATGAAGTACATGGTATAAAACGTCGGGGTTCTCTTTTTAACACACAAAGGATTGATCATATTTACGAAGATCCGCATGTTGATAATCAACGCTTCATTCTACATTATGGTGATCTTACTGACTCCACTAACCTGATTCGTATTATGCAAGAAGTGCAGCCTGATGAAGTTTATAATTTAGGTGCTCAATCTCATGTTGCTGTGTCTTTTGAATCTCCTGAATATACAGCTGACGTGGATGCTATGGGTACTTTGCGCCTATTGGAAGCGATACGAATTTGTGGCCTGGAAAAGAAAACACGTTTTTACCAAGCATCCACGTCTGAGCTTTACGGACTTGTTCAAGAGACTCCCCAAAGAGAGACGACGCCTTTCTATCCTCGTTCGCCATATGCAGTTGCTAAGCTTTATGCTTACTGGATGACAGTTAACTATCGTGAAGCTTATGGTATGTATGCATGTAATGGCATTCTTTTTAACCACGAAAGTCCACGTCGAGGTGAAACTTTTGTTACACGTAAAATAACTCGTGGCTTATCTAATATTGCGCTTGGCCTAGAAGATTGTATTTATATGGGAAATATGGATGCACTCCGTGATTGGGGACACGCGAAAGATTACGTCCGTATGCAATGGATGATGCTCCAGCAAGATCAGCCTGAAGATTTCGTGATCGCTACTGGTAAACAGTACTCTGTACGGCAGTTTATTGATTGGTCTGCGTTAGAGCTTGGAATCACTTTGCGCTTTGAAGGTGAAGGTATTAATGAGGTGGCAGTAGTTGAAGCTATTGAAGGAAATAAGGCTCCTAAAGTTAACTTGGGGGATGTGATTGTGCGTGTTGATGCGCGCTACTTCCGTCCGGCCGAAGTGGAGACCCTGCTTGGGGATCCTTCGTATGCAAAACAGCAGCTTGGCTGGGAACCTGAGATATCCGCGCAGGTAATGTGCGCAGAAATGGTGGCAGAAGATTTTAAAGCTGCTGAGCGTCATGCATTTCTCAAAGCTCATGGGCATCATGTAACCATTTCCGTGGAGAATTGATATGTCAAAAAAATGTATTTTTGTAGCCGGACACCGAGGAATGGTTGGCTCTGCTATAATTTCACGCTTGGAAAAACAACGAAATGTTGTAATTCTCACTGCTACGCGCAAAGAATTAGACTTGCTAGATCAAGCTGCTGTAAAAAAATGGTTTGAAAAAAATTCAATTGATCAGGTTTATCTAGCTGCTGCGAGAGTTGGGGGAATTCACGCTAATAATGTATATCCAGCAGAATTTATATACGAAAATTTGATGATTGAAGCAAATATTATCCACGCAGCTCACCAGACAGGGGTACAGAGATTATTATTTTTAGGTTCGTCATGTATATACCCAAAGCATGCTGAACAGCCGATGAAAGAAGAATCTCTTCTCACCGGTATTTTGGAGCCTACTAATGAGCCTTATGCTATTGCTAAAATAGCAGGCATTAAACTATGTGAGAGTTATAACCGTCAATATGGACGAGATTATCGCAGTGTAATGCCTACCAACCTATACGGCCCAAATGATAATTTTCATCCGCAAAATAGCCATGTTGTGCCTGCACTTTTACGTCGCTTCCATGAGGCGAAGCAAACCAGAGCTGAAAAAGTTACTGTATGGGGTACTGGTAAGGCGATGCGTGAGTTTTTGCATGTAGATGATATGGCGGATGCCTGTGTACACATTATGGATTTGGACGAGACCATTTACAGTGCTCAGACTCAGCCAATGCTTTCGCATATTAATATTGGTACAGGCATCGATTGTACTATTAAAGAGCTAACCGAAATGATAGCAAACGTTGTTGGCTTTGATGGTGAGATACAATGGGATATATTTAAGCCTGATGGTTCACCTAAAAAACTTATGGATGTCACGCGTTTGAATTTGCTAGGTTGGGAAGCTACTATTTCGTTAGAAAATGGTTTAGTTGACACTTATCAATGGTTCCTAAATAATCAAAATGAATTCAGGGGTTAATAATGACTAAGCAGCTACTTATAGTTAATCACGCATTCTGATTTTTACCCGCTGAGCAAGCGGTGTAGTTTCTCACAAAGGCGATCAAAGGAGAGGTAAACACTCAAAGGTTACCCAGGTGTACTGCATGTGCCGCCATAGAACCTCGATCAGATTTAGCTCTGTCTAGCAATCGAACAGCTAGACCAGATATAAAAGCGACATCTACACCAGGATGTTACGTTTAAAGGCTTTGGAACAATGCATGCTGGCATTGTTCAGCACTATCACAGCGAAGGTATCGGTGATTTTTAACCCAGTTGTCCAAATGGCTGCCTCTAAGCAGCCTGTCTATTACTCTCAATTTCCTGCCACTTGCCAGGGTTGAGCGATACCGAACCGGGTACCTCCCAGTTTGGGTGTTGCCTATCAACGCTGTGAATTTCGGCTCTTAGCACTTTCATGAACTGCTTTGCGATGCTCAAGGCGTTCTTGGTCGACATCTCGATGCCGGTCAGCGGTTGTCACGTACCGAAGGCCACTATGCAGGTGTTGTTCGTTATAAGCCCGCTCGAAAGTCAGCAACCAGTCACGCACTGCGCTCAGCGATGCAAAACCCTTGGTGGGCCACGCTGGGCAATATTTGACGGGGCGGAATAACGCTTCCGAGTAAGGCTTGTCATTTGCTTACTCTTGGTCGGCGGTAAGACATCAACATCCCCAGCTCTGCTAACCTCGCTTTAAGCGTATAGGACGTCATCGGCGCGCCATTATCCGAGCGCAACACCGGGGATTGATGCTAGCACCCTTCTCGCAATAAGGCGCGTTCGAACAAGTGTTTCGCTAACTTGCCTGATTCCGCATCATGGACTTCCCAGGCGATGATTTTGCGACTATAGATTTCGATGATCAGATAGAGATACCAGTGTTGGCCACCTAGACCGGAAGAACAGTAGCTGCAGCACTAGACTTGGTTTAGCCCTGTTGCTGTAAAGCTTGTCGGCTCAGGTACTTGGCGGCGTGGCTTCATTCTCCCTCGGTGCTGCTGCTGTTGGTGCTTTTTCAGTACTCGATAGAACGATGACTCGGAGGCTAAGTAGGTCTCTTGATCTGCAAGTGAGAGCACGATTTGAGACGGTGGCAGGCTCTGATACTAAGGGCGATTGCAGGCGTTTAAAATGGTCTGTTCTTCCTCGTGAGTCAAGGCGTCGACAAGCTTTTTTGAGAGCACCAGCAACGACGTGGTTTCCGCTAAGGCTATGTCTTTGCGGCGCACTTCCGCTTTGAGCTGCTTGATCGTCTTATGGACTTCTTTCCGCTGTTTTTGTGCTGTTCTTTACTGGTTTTTTTTGTTGGCCAGCGCCCTGGAGACAAGCGGCTTTCCACTACTGAATTTGCTCGGGTTAAAGGCCTTTTTCGTGGCAGTAAGCACCCAGCTCTGTTTCTGACAGGGCGGCGGCTTTGATGACCACGACGAGCTTAGCGTTGGGCGACCATTCGTTGTCGCCTTGGGTGTAACCCGGTACAGGCACCCCTTTTACTCGACACTGTTTTAACCAACTATACAACTTCGCCTTAGAGATACCTTCCTCTGTCACTACCGATGCCACGCTGTGATTATGAGGTGGTAACAACTTCTTCAGGACGGCTGATTTACGCTCTGCAGAATAACGTGGCACAAGGATTCCATCTCGATCCTTCTGGATTAGATTTAGACAATCTTGCCAACCGGACAACTAGTCTGACAGAAAGGGAGGTGCTGCACTTATTAGTTGAGTTCAGGTAAATAGCAGGGTGGGATTTTATCCAGTACAATGATTATTTCAAGATATTCTTTCTAATAATAAAAAAAATTAAGTATTTTTTTGAATCTCGTATTGAAATCGGTTCTGTGTCCTTAAGTTCTGGGAAAAAGTGCACAAAATCGAGCGTAATAAGCAGTCTTCTTAAGGCATTCGTTTAGACAGCTGGGTTGAAAATTACCATTCTTATACTAAGAGGCATGTGTTCTTTATATAAGAAATTTACTAAGAGTCATTTGGCATGGTATTATAGATCTTTATCTTTTTTTAAATTGCTGTATTAATAGTAAATTTTGTTCATCAAACAAAAGGGTGTTAAAAGTGCAAATTATTCCTCTAGGCGCATGGTGCAGAACTGCTTATCAAGTTAATTTTTTCAAAAAAAGTAATAATATAGATGTTATAAGCTTCCCATTTGATTGGACTATAACTCCGTTTTCTTCGTTAAAAAAAATTCTTTCACCTAATTTTAACTTAGAAAAAATTTTGAATTATGGGGAGGTAAATAAGTTCGGATCTGTTACATGTGGTGAAACTGGCTTGATATTTCATCATGCTCTTCCACCAAAGTTAGTAAATCAATTTTTAGAACGTGAATCAATGCTACAGGCTCGAAACCNNGAAACCTGGATTTGCCATCAAGTTTTTTTGAACTAGATTCAGTAAAAAATGCTATTGGTCGGTTTTCTCATACTTATAAAAATATCGATAAATTTAGATATTCGGATGGATTAGAAAAAATATTATTTGTTCGATGGCAAAGGTCTGGGCATCCAGATACACAGCTCAATACAGCTTTCTTTGGCGAAAATTTAGACTCCCTAGGAGAAGTTTTGTCGGGTTATTTGGGCCACTCAAACTTTTCTATACTTATGATACAGTCACAGAATATAATGAGTGATGTGTTACCCCATGAAAAAATAATTTCCTATGTTAGGGGAGAATATGGAGTAAACGCCATTATTCCTGAGCGCCGTGGCTTCGATGGTGATGGGACTAAAAATTTTAGGGGGGAAACTTTGTCCTGGCAGGCCGTTTTAGAAAAAATTGTAAAAGAAGAAAATTTATAATTATTAAAATCTTTTTTAACTAAGTGGCTCCGCATAAATTATGGAGTATAAAAGCGATGTTTATAAGTAGCTATTCATAATTAATCACGCTTTTTGATTTGTACCCGCTGAGCAAGCTATGCAGCTTCCCACAAAAGCGATCAAATGAGAGGTAAACACTCAAAGGTACCCAGTTGTAATGCATGTGCCGCCATAGAATCTCGATCAGATTTAGCTCTGGCTACTAAGCGAACAGGTAGACCAGATATATAATGCGACATCTACGCCAGGATATTGCGTTTAAAGGTTTTTGAACGATGCGTGCTGGCAACTTTCCAGCACTACTACAGCGAAGATATTGGCGTCTTCCTGAGCCACGAACTGGTCAAACGCTGTGATCATCATGGCCTTTGTAACAGTGTCGGAGGTGGTGTGATGAACTAGCTTCCTTTGGTAGCTGAGGAGTCCCTGCACTTTCATCCGACACCCGGTTACCTTCTAGGGCTTACTGATCGGGCTCCAAGTATAGGGCAACGACGAGGTCTGCGAAAAACTTTACTCATCAAAGTAGCACACCTCTTTATTTATGCGTGCGAAGCGCCTGCAATAGGTCCGGGTATTGCGAAAATCCTTTTCGTCACGCTGACCCTTTAATTACTGCCGAATATGCTTGAAACTACAGCGTTATTTTCAATACCCGACGGAGGGCCACCCTGCTGATCTGCTTGCCCGTCTCTTCTTGCAGGCGAGTCTGCAAGGTTCGAATCTCGTGAGGAAGCTCGGTCACGAGATCCTGTAATCACTCATGCTCACCCTGGATCAGCTGTCCGGCCACAGCACAGTTTTTCGATGGGTCATGTCGCTTCCCAGTGATTGAGTTATCTTGAGAAGATAATCGCGATTAACCTGAAGTATCTCACTGAACTGTTTGACCGTGTGCTCTTGATTGAACAGCAGGTTGACATTAGCACGGCGACGTAGGCCCTATGTGTCAGCGTAGTTGTC
>LGOV01012732.1_pt3 | contig 15535 bp, 14 predicted proteins | sample 469881 | NCBI WGS metagenome assembly LGOV01 (sample SAMN03857199, study PRJNA290197) | marine sediment metagenome | biome: marine cold seep biome; feature: cold seep; material: marine sediment; isolation source: sample #5579, elevator 3A push core 41 containing 12 cm of sediment... ...
CCGTCTTTGAATGTGAGTAAATGATTTTCTACATCAACAGTTTTATCGAGCAATTTTTTGATGACTTTTGATAAATCGTCGCTATTTAAATCGTTGGAAAGATATTCTGATTCTTGAATCTTGAAATAACCATTGAGTTCATCAGAAGCATATGAACTATATTGAGTCAATTTTGTATAATCAATCAAGTTTACAGAAAGTTTGTTTTTATTCTCCGGTAATTTTGATATCATAAACTTTTCAAATGTAATCAGCATCGGATCGTGATATTTTGAATCACAATTTTCTAGATTTTCATTCAAAAATGTTTCTATTTCATCGGATTCAGGATCGGTTTTAAGCAACTCCGAATATTGTTCGAAGATTTCCAGTTGAGGATCTTCAATTTCTTGAACTATTGGTTTTTCAGTGCAACCAGCTGCGATTAAAGCTACAATCAATAATAAAAATGGTATATAAAGTTTTCTGTTAATATTCATATCATCACCCTGTCAAATTTAGTAAGTCCACTATAAGACTACTATACTTTTATAAAAGTTCCAATAAAAATTTAATATTTTATTAAATTTGAAAATATGATATAATATTTTTGTTATAGAAGGAGGGTGAAGTTATATGAAACATATTAAAACTGTAACTAAGGGTTCTTTTAATAGAGTTGCATCGACAATGGGATGTGGAGAATGTCAAACATCTTGCCAATCAGCTTGTAAAACATCATGCACCGTTGGAAATCAAGCATGCGAAAATAAATAGTAATAAGTATAGGCAGCTTATAGGCTGCCTTTTCTATGTATAAACAAGGAGATGTATAAATGATTCATAAGTTTAAACAAGGTGGATTGCACGTTGTATTGGATATAAGCAGTGGTGCGGTTCACGTCATAGATGAAATGGTATACGATATATTGGATTATTATCCTGATGTGAATATCGATCAGGTTGTTGAAAAATTAAAGGATAAATACACTGAAGAAGATTTAAGAGAAGCTTGCGATGATGTAGACTCTTTAATCAATGAAAATTTACTTTTCAGTCCTGACAATTATGAAAACAATGTGCAATTCAAGAATAGAAAACCCGTAGTGAAATCCATGTGTCTGCATGTAGCTCATGACTGTAATTTAAGATGCGGTTATTGTTTTGCATCACAAGGAGATTATCAAGGTTCACGTTCATTGATGAGCGCGGAAACAGGAAAAAAGTCGTTGCTTTATCTAGCTAAAAATTCTGGAAACCGTCGTAACCTCGAGGTCGATTTCTTCGGAGGAGAACCTCTGATGAATTTCGATGTGGTCAAAGAAATAGCTGAATACGGTAAAAGTATTGAGAAGCAATATAATAAGAACTTCAGATATACGATTACAACAAATGGAATGCTGTTGGATGACGATATAATAGATTATTTAAATGAAAACATGGACAACGTGGTTATGAGTTTGGACGGCAGAAAAACTGTCAATGATAAAATGAGACCGATTGTCGGCGGTGGAAGTTCATATGATGTGATTGTTCCTAAATTTAAGAAATTAGTCGATAAAAGAGGGGACAAAGATTACTTCATCAGAGGTACTTTTACAAAACTCAATTTGGATTTTGCAAAGGACGTCAAACATTTCGCGGATTTAGGATTTAAAAGCACGTCTATGGAGCCGGTTGTTTCTGAACCGGGATTGCCTTATACAATCGAAGAATCTGATTTAGAAACTATTTACGCACAATACGATGAATTGGCTGAAGAAATGCTGTCTAGACATGGTACGGATGAAGATTTTGGATTTTTCCATTATAATGTGGATTTAGAACAAGGTCCTTGTATAATCAAAAGATTGACAGGTTGCGGTGCCGGTAGTGAATATATAGCTGTCACACCAGAGGGAGATATTTATCCTTGCCACCAATTTGTAGGCAATGAAGAAATGAAGATGGGTAGTATTCTAGATGAGTCATGGGATTCTGAAATGAGTTTGGTGTTTAAAAACGCTCATATCTTCAATAAACCTAAATGTAGAGATTGTTGGGCGAAGTATTATTGCAGCGGTGGTTGTCACGCGAATGCATACAACTTCAACGGAGATATAAATATCCCTTATGAAATAGGTTGTGACTTGGAGAAAAAGAGATTAGAGACTTCTATATACATGCAAGCTAAAATTATGTTGATGGAGGAATAAAATGATTATAAAGTTTAAAGAGTATGAACCGATAATCCACAATGATGCTTTTGTAGCTCAGTCCGCGGATATCATCGGACGAGTTGAAATAAAAAAAGATGCAAATATTTGGTTCAATACTGTAATTAGAGGCGATATCAATAAAATAGTTATCGGCGAGAGAACCAATATTCAAGATTTGACTATGATTCATGTTGCGGATGAGCATGAAACAATTATAGGAAACGATGTAACTGTCGGACATAATGCAATATTGCACGGTTGTACCATAAGTGACAATTGTCTTATCGGTATGGGTGCGATAATTTTAGATGGTGCATTCATTGAAGAAAATGTTATAATAGGTGCGGGTGCGTTGGTAACACAAGGCAAAAGAATACCCAAAAATTCGATGGTTTTAGGATCTCCTGCAAAAGTAGTTAGAGAGTTGACCAAAGAAGAAATTGAGTATTTCAAATTTTCGGCTAAAAAATATGTAGAAACATCAAAAGAATACTAGACTAGGGGGTATGACATTATGAGAAACGGAAAGCTTTTCTCAATTATCGCATTGATAATAATTGCAGTTCTTGCATTTGTAGCACTTTATGGATTAGGTCCAATTAAATCTGTTGAAGATAGCATGAAATTAGGACTTGATATCGAAGGTGGAGTTGTAGTTGTTTATGAAGCACAAACGGATGTTACAGGTGATGATTTAGCAAAAATCATGTCGCAGACAAAGAGTGTATTAAGCAAAAGGGTAGACCAATTAGGTTTGACTGAACCGAACATTTCAATTCAAGGTGAAAATAGAATTAGAATTGAATTGCCGGGAGTAAAAGATGTCCAAGAAGCTATGGATGTAATAGGTCAGACTGCACAATTGAAATTTATTAGGGTATACGAGGATTCTATCGCATATCCAGATATGACAATAAATGATTTTCATGGTGAATTGATTCTTACCGGTAAGAATGTAAGTGACGCAGGGATTTCTTCTGATCAATACGGTAATCCTGCTGTATCGTTGAAACTCGACAGAACAGGTGCGGAATTATTCAAGGATGCTACGATAGCAGTTGTAAATTATGAAGCGAAAAGAGGTCAAATTGCAATTTTATTAGATGATCTTGTAATATCAGCTCCATATACAAATGAGATTATCCCTGGTGGAGAAGCGATTATTACGGGATCGTTCGATTTCAAATATGCCCAAAACCTTTCTACACTTATTAGGGGTGGTGCTCTTCCTGTAGATTTAGTAGAAGTGCAAACAGGATTGATGGGACCGATTTTAGGTATAGATGCTCTTAAGTATAGTGTATATGCAGCTGGCATCGGTTTAATGTTAGTAATTATATTTATGATTGGTTTTTATAGATTGCCAGGTGTGATTGCAGGCTTGGTTTTGATTTTATATTCTTCTATTGTAATGTTTATTATGGTTGGATTGAATGCAACGTTGACTTTACCGGGTATGGCGGGTTTAGTGCTGTCGATCGGTATGGCGGTAGATGCGAATGTAATCATTTTTGAAAGAATCAAAGAAGAACTCAGGGTTGGAAAAACAATAAGAGCTTCGATCGACGCTGGATTCAAAAGAGCTTTAAGAACAATAATGGATTCCAACGTTACAACTTTCATTGCAGCTATTGTGCTTTTCTACTTTGGAGAGGGTCCGATACAGGGATTTGCAATAACACTGATGATAGGTATAGGAACAAGTATGTTCACTGCAATAGTTGTTACACGTTTACTACTTAAAAACATTGCTTTGATCAAAGCGTTCAACAATAAAATATTATTTGGAGTGAAGGGGTGATGAAGATGAAATTTGCAGAGAATTTAAAAATTTGGAGTCTGATTTCATTAGCAATCATCGCTATCGGACTAATTATTGCTTTAACAAGCGGTGTCAATCTAGGAATTGATTTTACAGGCGGCACTATGATACATATCAACATGGATAAAACTTATGAAGTTTCTCAAATTCAGGAATCAATCGATGAGTATAATCTTGATGCAGATATCATTCATGCTGGATTTGATAAAACTGAAATTATAATCAAGACAAAATTGTCTCTTGACAATACACAGAGAATGGAAATATTCGAAACGTTAAAAAATGATTTCAATCTGACTAATGAAGATTTCCTAGAAGCTGAACAGTTCGGCCCTACAGTTGGAAAAGAAATACAAAGTAAAGCATTATCGTCAATAATGATTGCTTCATTGGGTATGCTTATCTATATAACGCTCAGATTTGAAATAATATATGGTGTTACAGCAATTGTCGCATTGATTCATGATGTGTTGATTTTATTGGCTGTATATTCGATTTTCAACATTCCAATCAATTCTTCATTTATTGCAGCTGTACTGACGATAGTGGGTTATTCAATAAATGATACCATTGTTGTTTTCGATAGAGTTAGAGAAAATGTAAAGAAAATGAAAAAGAGCAGTTTTGCTGAAATTGCCAACAAGAGCCTTAGCCAAACAATAATCAGAAGTATCAACACTTCATTCACTACATTGTTGGTTATCGGCAGTCTATACGTTCTAGGAGTAGAGGCGATTAAAGAATTTGCATTCCCTCTTATGACTGGAATCATTGTCGGTACGTATTCATCGATCTTTATCGCTAGTCCTTTATGGGCGTTTATGAAGGATAAAACAAAAAAATTAAATTATAAGAAAGCGTAGGTGAGATTCATGCAAATTACATTTATTTTTTCAATGATTTTTGCAGTAATTATTTCAGTTTTTGCACTAGCAAATGCTTCGCCGGTAACTATCAGTTTGATTTTTAAGACTTATGAATTATCACAAGCAGTGGTCATACTTATTTCTGCAGTTATTGGAGCTGTAGTCGTATTCCTACTGAATTTAGTTTCAAAAGCGAAATCTGTAATGAAAAACAAAAATTTATCAAGACAGATTAAAGAATTAGAGAATCAACTGACTAATTGTCAAAGTCAATTAGAAGAGACAGATGAACAAGTTGTTGAAGAAGATGAAATTGTTACTGAAAACAATGAAACGGTGATTTAATGTATTTTCAAAGAAATCTTTGGATTGAAAATAAAATCGATTATGATCTATCAAAAAAACTGGCCCAGAAATTGGGCCTAGTTTTGCCTATAAGTGATTATCTTGTAGATAGAGATATCGTTACTGAAGACAGTGCATTAAAATTTCTTTATCCCACATATGAAGATATAAATAAAATAGAGATTTTTAATGGCATTAAAGAAGCTTCGGAAGTAATAATTGAAAGCGTTGAAAGTAAAAAAAACATCATGATTTACGGAGATTATGATGTAGATGGAATCACCAGTACAGTGATTCTCTATAAGTATTTAAAAAAACTCGGTGCTGAAGTAAATTATTTTGTACCTAATAGACATTCGGACGGGTATGGATTAAGCATTGAAGCACTTGATACGATAATCGATAAATTCGATTTGTTGATTTCAGTGGATTGTGGAATAACATCTGTTAGAGAAGTAGACTACTTAAAGGAAAAACAAAAAGAGGTCATCATCACAGATCATCACGAACCTAAATCCAAAATTCCCGACGCAGTCTTGGTCAATCCAAAATTGGATGAAAACGCTTTTCATGATTATGCAGGTGTTGGAGTCGTTTATAGGTTGCTTCTGGAATTGGAAAAGAAAACCGGTATACCTTTAGAAAAGGATTATCTTATTTTTGCAGCATTAGGTACTGTTGCAGATTTAATGCCGCTGACTGAAATCAATAGAGTGATAGTTAAAGTAGGACTGGAGAATTTCAAGAATCTCGATAATATAGGACTGAAAGAATTAGTCAAGCAATCAAATCTGAAATTAGATGAAATAACATCATCTAATATCGCTTTCAATATCGCGCCTAAGATCAATGCGTCTGGAAGACTTGGTACAGCAATGAAGGCGATTGAATTGTTTATTACCGATAATAATGAAACTGCTGAAAAGATATCGAAAGAATTATGTATACTTAATGAAGAAAGAAAAACCATAGAGCTGGATATTTTAGAAGAGGCGAAATTACAGGTAAAAACAGATGAGAAATTCATACTGGTAAAAGGTGAAAATTGGAATGACGGTGTAATAGGCATTGTTGCGTCAAAATTGGTTGATATTTATAGAAAACCGACTATTGTATTTACCCAAAGAAATGGTATATTAAAAGGGTCGGGGCGAAGTGTCGGTCAATTCAACTTGCTCAAAGCTCTAGAATCTTTAGAGAGACATTTTATGCAATTTGGAGGGCATCAATATGCCGCGGGACTAAGTCTTGAAACAGGCAAATATGATGATTTCAAAAGAGGAATCATTGAGTACGCAAACATTCATTTAACTGAAGAAGATCAACAGGTGAAGTTGAAGTATATCAGCCAAATCGATTCGAAATTCATCAACAGAGAATTTCTGAAACAAATAAATCTATTATCTCCGTTCGGTATCGGAAACGGCAAACCGCTTTTTATAATAAAGAAGGCGTATGTTGAAAACTTCAAGATTGTAGGGAAAGAAAAAACCCACTTGAAATTGAATTTGCATATCGATAATAGAGTTGTCGGCGCCATTGGATTCAATTTAGCATCAAAAGGCGACATGATAAAAAAGAACGATGAAGTGGATCTTATATGTACTTTAGACAAGAATGTTTATTTAGGTGTAGAGTATATCAATTTATACATAAAAGATTTGAAATTAAATAAAGAATTGCAAACTAAAAAAAATGATTTGATTCAAAACGTTTTTAATTATCATGAAAACGAAAAAAAAATTGACTTTAAAACCGAAATTGTAAAAAGTCTTCCAAACAGAGAATATTTAGTTGAATTTTATAAATTGCTGTCAAAGGAAAAAGTAATGTTGATAAAAAAAGAAGATGTTGCCGGCGATGCAGTGGATAATAAAATGATGATGTTTATAAGCGGAAGGATATTCAGCGATTTAGGGTTTGTTACATTTACTGAAAATAGTGAATTTGCCGAGATAAAAATAAAGAATCATAATCAAAAAACAAAGATGAGCTTAAATGATTCTCAAACATATAGAAACACTATTAAAATTATGGAGGATTTAAATGGATATTAAAGAGAAAATCAGGGTGATTGAAGACTTTCCAGTAGAGGGAATCAGTTTTAAAGATATTACAACTTTATTGTCTGATGGGGAAGCGTTTAATTTTAGCATTAATGAAATGATCAAGATGGTAGGTAGCTTGGAATTTGACTTGATTGTTGCACCTGAAGCCAGAGGGTTTTTAATAGGAGCGCCGATGTCTTTTCAAATGAAAAAACCATTTGTACCTATTAGAAAAAAAGGCAAGTTGCCGTTTGAAACATTAACATATGAATATGAACTTGAATACGGAACTGATATTCTTGAGGTTCACAATGATGCAATAAAACCTGGTGACAAGGTTCTTATAGTCGATGATCTGTTGGCAACGGGTGGAACTGTCAGCGCCATAGTAGAAATGGTCGAAAAACTCGGCGGGGAAGTTGTGGGTCTTGAATTTTTAATTGAACTTGATTTCCTTAAAGGTAGAGATTTGTTAAAAGGTTATCGAGTTGAAAGTTTAATCCAATATTAACGATAAACCTTCTGTACTTGTTATAGAAGGTTTGTTTTATTATTATTTTGTATTATAATAGTATGTATATATTTATTTAGAAGGTGCTGCTATGAACATCGAATCATATATTGATCAATTATTAAAATTTAATCCTAATTACGACCTTACCAATATTATTAAAGCTTATAAAATTTCTGAAGAAGCACATAAAGGTCAATTTAGAAAATCCGGAGAACGCTACTTTATTCATCCTGTTCAAGTTTCGCTTATTTTAGCTGAATTGGAATTGGATGAAGTATCGATTATAGCGGGCTTGCTTCATGATGTCATAGAAGACACCGAATACACTTATAGTGATATTGAGAAGATGTTTGATAAATCAACTGCAGACATAGTTGATGGCGTGACAAAACTTGGACAGATCAGCTTCGATTCAAAAGAAGAACAGCAAGTGGAGAATTTAAGAAAAATGTTTTTAGCCATGGCTAAAGATATTCGCGTGATTTTAATAAAACTAGCTGATAGATTACATAATATGCGTACATTGAAATTTATGACCGAAGAGAAGAAAAAAGAGAAAGCCGAGGAAACTCTTGAAATTTACGCGCCGATAGCTCATAGGTTGGGAATCAGTAAAATCAAGTGGGAATTAGAAGATTTATCTTTACTATATATCGACCCAGTTAAATATTATGAACTTATCGCAAGAGTAAATAAGAAAAGAGCAGAAAGAGAATTATTAATTAAAAACGTTATAGACAAAATTGATATTGAATTGAAAGAAACAAACATACCTTGTGAAATAAACGGCAGGCCGAAGCATTTTTACAGCATATACAGGAAAATGACTTATCAAAACAAACATTTCGATGAAATATTTGATTTGACGGCTATTCGTGTCATTGTAGATTCGGTTAAAGACTGCTATGGAGTTTTAGGTGTCGTCCATACCTTATGGAAACCTATCCCTGGTCGCTTTAAAGATTATATAGCCATGCCGAAGCCTAACATGTATCAATCTCTTCATACCACGGTAATTGGTGATAATGGAGAACCATTTGAAATTCAAATAAGAACTCACGATATGCATAAAATCGCCGAGTTTGGTATTGCCGCACATTGGAAATATAAAGAGAATAAATCCACTGATGATATCGGAGACAGACTGACGTGGATTCGTCAAATGATGGAATGGGATAGGGATATAGAGAATCCAAGTGAGTTTATGGAGTCTTTGAGACATGATGTCTTTAATAGTCAAGTTTATGTTTTCACGCCAAATGGTGAAGTTGTCGAACTACCTGATGGTGCAACTCCAGTAGATTTTGCATATAAAATACATTCGGCTGTCGGAAATAAATGTGTTGGATCAAAGATAGATGGACGGATAGTACCTTTGAATTTTAAATTAAAAAATGGAAACATAGTAGAAATAATGACATCCAAGAGTTCAAATGGACCAAGTAGAGATTGGTTGAATTTTGTAAAAAGCACACAGGCAAGAAGCAAGATAAAGCAGTTTTTCAAAAAAGAAAGACGCTCTGAAAATATTGAAACTGGAAAAGAGATTCTAGAAAGAGAAATCAAAAAACAGGGATTGGTACCCAAGAAAGTTCTTGTCAATGATTATTTAAATCCTTTATTAAGGAGATTGAGCTGTAACACAATTGAAGATTTATTTGCTGCAGTAGGTTATGGCGGGATTTCAACAGCGCAAGTTGTTCCTAAGTTGAAAGAAAGATACGCAGAACTGCATAAAAAAGAAATTGAAGAACTTAAAGAAGTTGTAATAACACATGAAGACAGGAAAAAACCAAACAAACAAGGTGTAAGAGTTAAAGGCGTAGACGATATGCTAATAAGATTTGCCAAATGCTGCAACCCTGTTCCTGGAGACGATATAATTGGATTTATCACTCGTGGAAGAGGTGTAACTGTACACCGTTTGGATTGTACCAATTTTGAAAAAACACAAGATGCCAAAGAAAGATATATTGAGGTTGAGTGGATCAATGATGAATCATCGACATATTCATCAGAAATCAAGATTATAGCCAATGATCGTAGAGGTTTGATATCTGAGATTACTGCAGTGGTATCTGAACAAAATCTTATCGTTAAAGGATTAAACGCAAAGGTAAATGACGATGGGATGGCAACTGTAAGTATTTCATTAGAAATATCTGATATTAAACAACTTAATAAACTTATTCATAAAATGAAAATCTTGCAAGATATAATAAGTGTCAAGAGAGTTAAATCGTAAGGAGGAAATATGAGAGCTGTTGTTCAAAGAGTAAATCAAGCAAAAGTCTCGGTAGATGACGAAGTATACAGTGATATGAAAATGGGATTGCTTGTATTACTCGGTGTGGGGAATGAAGATACAATTGAAGATGTAGAGTATATGGTAGAGAAAATAGTGAATTTGAGAATCTTTGAAGACGAAGATGAAAAAATGAATTTATCATTATCTGATGTAGACGGAGAATTGATGGTTGTGTCACAATTCACTCTATACGGTGATACTAGAAAAGGTAGAAGACCGAGTTTTATAAGCGCGGCAAGACCAGAACTGGGAAATGAGTTGTATGAAAAATTCGTTGAATATGCAACTAATAAAGGATTTGATGTTAAAACGGGTAAATTCCAAAGCCATATGGTTGTTGGTCTTGATAATGATGGGCCAGTTACAATTTTAGTAGATAGTAAAAAAATATTTTAGGTGACGTGATATTATGATTAGAAAATTTGTATTAGGCAGTTACGGTGTCAATTTATATGTAATATATGATGAAATTGAAAAAAAAGCGGCAATAGTAGATCCGGCGATATACGATTCTAAAGTTACCAAGTTTATAGATGGTTTAAACTTGAAAGTGGAATATATCATTTTAACTCATGGACATGGAGATCATTTGCTCGGAATCGATAAATATAAAGAAAAATACAAATGTGAGATAATAGCTCATAAATCAGAAAAAGAGCTGTTGAGCAATGCTGATTTGAATTTTTCTAAAAGAATGTCCGGTGAGTCGATAATTATTGTTCCTGATAAATGGTTAAAGGAAGACGACATTATTTCTATAGGTAGAATAGATTTAAAAGTTATTCATACTCCTGGTCATACTAAAGGCGGAATTTGCCTCTTGAATGACGATTTTCTTATTTCAGGGGACACGCTGTTTTATAGTTCAATAGGGCGTCATGATTTATATGGCGGAAATTATGAAGTGTTAATGCAATCGATTATTAAAAAATTGATGAAACTCAATGATGATTTGATTGTCTATCCTGGCCATGGAAGTGAAACGACGATCGGCTTTGAGAAGAAAAACAATCCTTTTATAAAGGAAGAAATGAAATGATTAAGCTAAGAAATATTCCAAACAGACTGCAATACGATTTTATGCACATTTCAAAATTGTTTTTTAAAGATGTGCAATTGACCGATGAAACAATTGATGATGGTTATGTAATAGAGATTGTTCAAAATGATGATGAAATGAAAATTTCATTATTTTTTGATGGAAAAATCATTAATGAAAGAATTTCCGACATTGAAAAAAACAGTGTTAAATTAGCTCTATACGATGTTTTAAGCACCGTAAGAGAGAGCAAGAGTGAATATGGTATTTTAGTAGGAGTAAGACCCGTAAAGGTCGTGCATAAGCTTCTAGACAACAACAATGATATCGAGGAAATAAAGCGTATCTTAGAAAAAGATTATAGAATCGGAACTGAAAAGATAAATTTACTTCTTAAAGTGGCATTGAAAGAGAGAAATTTGATTTTTAAAGATTTCGATGCAATCAGTCTATACATCGGCATACCGTTTTGTCCTTCTATTTGCACTTATTGCAGTTTTCCTTCAAACGATATCAACAAAAAAGCTAAATTGGTCAATCCGTATATGGAATATTTGATCAAAGAAATAAAAGAAACGTTTGAATTGTTGAAAATTACAAATAGAAAAGTTGATAATATATACATCGGTGGAGGTACACCTACATCAATTTCGAACGAACAATTGGGGATGCTGTTGAAGGCAATAGACGAATATATAAATCCTGATGATTTAAATGAATATACAATTGAAGCTGGAAGACCTGACACTATAACATATGAAAAATTGGAAACGATAAAAAAATACGGTATCACGAGGATATGTTTGAATCCACAGAGCATGAGCGACAAAGTGCTTGAGAAGATTGGAAGAAATCATACAAGAGAAGATATTTTGGATGCATATAAAATAGTTGAAGACTTCAACTTCAATTCTGTCAATATGGATTTGATAGTGGGACTTCCTGAAGATACAATCGAAAGTTTAAAAACGACTATCGATGAAGTTGTTTCGCTGAGACCCGAGAACATAACCGTTCACACATTGGCGATTAAAAAAGCCTCTCACATAAAAAACAACCAAGAAGAATATAATTTAGCTAAAAGCGATGAGATATCCAAGATGTTGTTGTATGTCGAGAAGAAAATGAGCGAAAACGGTTATGAACCTTATTACCTTTATAGGCAGAAAAACATTTTGGGAAATTTCGAAAACATAGGTTACGCCTTGAAAGAAAAAGAATCGATATACAATATGCGCATCATAGAAGAGAGACATAATATTCTAGCTTTAGGAGTGGGGGGAGTTTCTAAAAAGATAATTGAGTATGATTATTTTATCAGAATTCCAAATTTTAGATCTGTAGAAGATTATATCAGCAGGTTCGATGAAATAATCGATAGAAAGAAAAAATTCTTGAACTTGACATAGTCAGTGTTATAATCTATTATCTTTATAATAGAATAAATTGGTCGAGGAAAGAGTAACAAATGTAGAATACGTAGAGATTCAAGTATTGGTGAGAGCTTGATTATTTGAAATTTGTGAATGACACCTCAATAAGACTTACTCAATGAGAGGGTTTTTACCAATTAGGGTGGCACCGCGATTGATACTCGTCCCTAAGTCATAGGGGCGTTTTTTATATTTTTAAGGAGGCAAAGATGATTAATAAACCTAAAGGAACAATGGATAAATTACCTCAAGATGTTGAAAAATGGCGTTATGTAGAAGAAAAATTTAGAGAAGTATGTCATCGATTCGGTTTCAAAGAAATTAGAACACCTCTATTTGAATATACGAAGTTATTTAAAAGGGGAGTCGGAGAAACGACAGATATCGTACAAAAGGAAATGTTCACTGTCATCAGTGATGCGAACTTAAAAAAATATAATGCAGGACATTTTAATCTCGATAAAAAAGGTTTTACATTAAAACCGGAAGGTACAGCACCAGTTGTTAGAAGTTTTGTAGAGAATAAACTTTATGCCGATTCTCAACCGACTAAATTATTTTACATCACACCTTGCTATAGAAATGAAAATCCTCAAGCGGGTAGATTGAGAGAGTTTCATCAATTCGGCATTGAGACTTTCAGTTCAGACAGTGCAATGACCGATGCAGAAAGCATTGCTGTGGCTATTAGATTTTTTAGCGAATTAGGTATAAAAGATATTAAACTAAAAATAAACAGCGTCGGATGTAAAAAATGCAGACCTGTTTACAATCAAACCATAAAAGATTATTTAGAGCCGAGGTTGGATAATTTTTGTCCTACTTGTCAGGAAAGATACGAGACTAATCCACTGAGAATCCTGGATTGTAAGGTTGAATCTTGTCAAAATGAACTTGTTGAAGTGCCTAAAATAACAGATCATCTATGTGATGAGTGTAAAGATCATTTTGAAATACTCAAAAAATCATTAGAAGCATTCGATATACAATATGAAGTCGATTACAAGATTGTAAGAGGACTTGATTATTATACAAAAACTGCTTTCGAGATTATAACAGAAAATATAGGTTCTCAATCTACTATTTGTGGTGGAGGAAGATACGATGGTTTGGTACAAGAAATCGGCGGACCGGAAGTTACGGGAGTTGGATTCGGTCTTGGAATTGAAAGATTGATAATGACTTTAGAAGCTGAAGGAATTTCTTTCCCTAAAGAAAACACTATGGATGTATTTATCGTGATTTTAGGAGATAAGCCGAAATTCGAAGGGCTGAAAATAATAAACAAGCTTAGAAACAATGGAATTACAGCAGACTTTGATCATTTAGAGAGAAGTTTAAAAGCTCAAATGAGATATGCAAATAAGATTGAATCTAAATTCACAATAATACTTGGAGAAAATGAACTTGAAAATGGAAGTGTTAACATTAAAAACATGTTGACTAGTGAACAGGTTGAAGTGAAAATAGAAGATATTGTAGAAAAAATCAGTGAATTACTAGGAGGTAAATAGATGGCTGAAATGCTGGAAAATTTTAAAAGAAGTCATTATTGTGGAGTATTACGTGAAAGTGATATTGACCAAAGAGTGACTCTTATGGGATGGGTGCAAAAAAAGAGAAATTTAGGTGGATTGATATTCGTAGATTTAAGAGATCGCGAAGGATTGGTTCAAATTATATTTGATACAGAGGTATCAAAAGAAGCCTTCGAAAAAGCAAACGGCATCAGAGGAGAATTTGTCATTGCTATTCAAGGAATAGTTAAAATGAGACAATCGATCAATGATAGAATGCCGACTGGTAAAATCGAAGTTTTTGCCGATGAATTGAAAATATTATCAGAAGCTGAAATTCCACCGATTCACATCAATGACGATGATAATGCGGGAGAGAATTTAAGACTTAAATATCGTTATTTAGATTTAAGAAAACCAAAAATGCAGAAAAAATTGATTTTTAGAAATAAAGTTGCCAAGGCAGCTAGAGATTTCTTTGATGAAGAAGGATTTATCGATATCGAGACACCGTTTTTAAATAAACCTACACCTGAAGGTGCAAGGGATTATTTAGTGCCTTCTAGAGTAAATCCAGGACATTTTTATTCTTTACCGCAATCGCCACAGATATTTAAGCAATTATTGATGGTGTCGGGATTTGATCGTTATTACCAGATTACAAAATGCTTTAGAGATGAAGATTTAAGAGCAGACAGACAACCTGAGTTTACTCAGATAGATGTTGAAATGTCTTTTGTAAATATGGAAGATGTAATCAGCATCAATGAAAAAATGATTAAAGAAGTTTTTAAAAAGACAATGAACGTTGATCTGGAGATTCCATTTAGAAGAATGACTTATGATGTTGCCATGGAAAATTACGGTAGCGACAAACCGGATTTAAGATTCGGGTTCGAACTTAAATCGATTGACGATATTGCTGAAAAATCGTCATTCAAGGTATTTAGTTCAACTATTGAAAATGGCGGAACTGTTAGAGGAATCAATATTAAAGGCTTTGAATCCAGTTTTACACGTAAAAATATAAGCAAATTGGAAGAATACGCTAAAATAGTTGGAGCGAAAGGTCTTGCTTGGATGAAGTTCAAAGATGGAGAAGTATCATCTCCTATAGCAAAATTCTTTAATGCCGATGAACTCGAAGAATTGAAAAAGGTATTTGATGCTCAAGATGGCGACTTGTTGTTATTTGTAGCTGATAAAAAGAATGTCGTTTTAACTGCATTGGGAGCTTTAAGAGTAGAGATTGCAAAAAAAGTGAATATTATAGATGAAGATGAACTTAATTTCCTTTGGGTTACAGAGTTCCCGGTATTTGAATATGATGAAGAAGAAGATAGATATGTCGCCAAACATCATCCTTTCACATCGCCGATAGACGAGGACCTTCATTTATTGGAAACTGAGCCACACCTAGTAAAAGCTAAAGCTTATGACATAGTATTGAATGGCGTCGAAATAGG
>LGOV01015567.1_pt1 | contig 15509 bp, 14 predicted proteins | sample 469881 | NCBI WGS metagenome assembly LGOV01 (sample SAMN03857199, study PRJNA290197) | marine sediment metagenome | biome: marine cold seep biome; feature: cold seep; material: marine sediment; isolation source: sample #5579, elevator 3A push core 41 containing 12 cm of sediment... ...
AAAGCAGGTTGTGTCTTGTCAACAGATTTATACATGATTTTAGCTTCTTTTAATGAAATTTCATGGGTAAGTGCAAGGAAAATGCTCTTGTATATAAAATACCCTTGTACTTATTATACCCAATATAGGCTTGAAATACAGTAAAATCAATGCTTTTAATTTTAATCAGCAGACACTAAATACATTTTATATAATCTTGAATTAATAATTAACTTTGTTTTGATTTTATTTCATTATTTGATCAATTATTTCTTTTTCATTTACTTCTCAATTAATAAATCAATCCTAGATAAATATATATTTTGATCTTTTTATCCGGTTCCCCATTTTTTATTATATTTAGGCATTTCTATTCCTTTTTCTAAATGTATGGATATAATATTTTAGTTGCATTATTATTCTATTTTTTATATTTTCAGCAAACAATAGAGTCTCTTCAAACATAAAAAAAACGTCTAAATGAAAGCATTTAAACGTTTTTAAAGATTATTTTATTTTGTATAAGCAACCATTTTATTCATTTTTGGTGGAGGCGGGCCGTACCATTTCACAGTGACAATTAATATTAGGGATTATCAGCATATAAAAGCGTAGGATAGTCAAACAATAATCTAACGTTGATAGTATTTTTTTCAATCACTAAAACATCTTTTTCTCCTAACTTTGTATATGTTTTAACCAATCCATTATTATCTATTCTAATCATATGATTGTAATATTATTCTTATTCACCCGAACATTTTTTCTGCAGAAAATAAGCAACAAAAAACCTGCAACTTTTTAAGTAACAGGTTCTATCCAACATCATATCTGACACATATTTATTAGGAACGGATAAGGTACTTAACAATTGGCGATTACACGTAAAAATTGTTAAGTACAGTTCATCCGTCTTTTAATAGCCTTTTACATTTTTCGAAGTGTTTTCATCATCAATCTAGTGATCTTTGTAAGCATTAAGATTGGCATCCCTATTTTTTTACAAATGGTAATTCAACAGAACCTGGTGCTGCTGAACCTTTTGGTACCATCACTATTTTAATAGCTTCCAAACGATACGCAAAGCCTTCAGTACCTGCACTTTCACCATTTTTTGCCCAATCAAGCCAACCATAGTTTTCTGCATGCACTTGATAATAAATATCATATTTTTCTGCATCGGCTCCCGTGAGTTTCATTTGAATCGCTTCTAATCGGAGAGATTTTCCTGATGTTCCACTCATTGCTTCATTGGCTTTCCATCCTTGCCAACCAATATTTTGAACATGAGTTTGGTATTCCACTCCCACATTTTCCTGATCATTGGTTTTAATTTCAATTCCTTCTAATCGAAAGGACTTGCCACTCGTGCCACTAACGTCTCCATTTAACCGCCATCCTTGCCAACCTATATTCTGGACATGGGTTTGGTAACTCACACTTGGTGCATCATCAGCTGATGCACCAGCTTTTACAAACGGTTGTGTCGTTGTTCCTGGTGCAGGACTATCTTTTGGAACCACCACAATTTTTATCGCTTCTAGACGATAGGAAAAACCTTCGGTTCCTGCACTTTCACCATTTTTCGTCCATCCCATCCAACCAATATTTTCTGCATGTACTTGATAATAAATGTCACATTTTTCCGCATCGGCTCCCGCGAGTTTCATTTGAATGGCTTCTAATCGGAGGGATTTTCCAGATGTCCCACTCATTTCACCATTACTTTTGAATCCTTGCCAGCCGATGTTTTCTATTTGAGTTCGATAGTCAACCCCTATGTCGTAACCGAGGTTATCAACCTCTATTATAATTCCTTCTAAGCGCAATGATTGGCTTGATGTTCCACTAATATCCCCTTCGTTTTTCCAGCCCTGCCAACCTACATTTTGAACATGGGTCTGATAGGTGCAATTTATTATACTCGATTCAATAAAGGGAATACTCTGTGAGTTTGCATAGTCTTCTACATAAGAACCTTTAACTCCATAAATTGATGCGTTGTTGGAATAATCAAATGCATTATCATTTATGCTCGTTACACTTGGAGAAATCTTCACTATAGTAAGATTAATGCAATTAGCAAAGGCGTATTCATCAATATAAGTAACCTTGTTTGGGACTGAAATGCTTTTTAAAGATTCACATCCACCAAAAGCACCATTGCCGATGTTTAAAACACCCGTTGGTATATTAATACTTGTTAAGTTCCGACAAAATGAAAAAAAGCCATCTCCGATTGTTGTCATCCCACTCGGTAGCGTGACATTTATTAATGAGTCACATTCTGTAAAAACAGCATCACCTATCGTTTCAACACTGTTTGGTATATCCATTTGTGTTAAGGCCTTACACTCAGAAAAAGCAGCTCTGCCAATCGTTTTCACACTGTTTGGTATCTTTACATTTGTTAATTTCCAGCAAGTGCTAAACGCACCTGAACCAATAGTTATCAGGTTATTCGGTAATGTAACACTTTTTAAAACAATACAACCACGAAAAGCACACTCACCAATTTCTGTTAAACTATCCGGCAAAGTGATACTAGTTAATCTAGCACATGAAAAAAAGGCACCATTACCAATGATTTCAACACTATTTGGCAAAATTATAGTTGTTAATCCACTACACTGACTAAAAGCGTTTTCACCAATGCCTATTAAACTATCCGGTAAAGTGATATTTGTTAATCCATAGCACTGAAAGAAAGCATTGTCTCCAATCATTAATACTTTTTTTCCTCCTAAAGTCGATGGGACAATAAGATCACCACTGCCTGTATATTTTGTAATAATCACACCATCGTTGTAGTCAGCATACTCAAACCCGTTTTCTGTTGCATTTGATTGAACTGTTGGAACTGCATCAATAGTCTGATCAGTTTCTGCTTGAATTTCCTGTTCATCAACTTTGTACTCTATCGAATTTTCCAGTTCCAAAATACTCGTCGAAACGTCTCGACTGTCATCTCCCAAACTCTCCTGGTTAATCGATTCCACATTCATCGTGCTTAAATCCTTTGCCAACACACTGTTAGGCATCATGCATATTAACATCATAACAATAAGAATACTCCATCCTTTGTTCATTCGTTACTCACTTTCAAATTTTTATTTGTCTTTAACTTGATATTTTCTACAATTTTTCTTAAAATCCCTATTCTATTAAATTATACTCTTTGGTGTCCCTATTTCTTTACAAAAGGTCCCTTAGTCATCCCTGGTGCTGCGGCACCTTTTGGTACCATCACTATTTTAATAGCTTCTAGGCGATACCCAAATCCTTCAGTACCTGCACTTTCACCATTATTTGCCCAATCAAGCCAACCATAGTTTTCTGCATGCACTTGATAATAAATATCATATTTGTCTGCATTGGCTCCGGTGAGTTTCATTTGAATCGCTTCTAATCGGAGAGATTTTCCTGATGTTCCACTCATTGCTCCATTGGCTTTCCATCCTTGCCAACCAATATTTTGAACATGGGTTTGATATTCCACTCCTACATTTTCCTCATCATTGGTTTTAATTTCAATGCCTTCTAATCGAAAGGACTTACCACTCGTGCCACTAATGTCTCCATTTAACCGCCATCCTTGCCAGCCTATATTCTGGACGTGAGTTTGATAACTCACACTTGGTGTCTCCTCAGTTGATGAACCAGCTTTTACAAATGGTTGTATCGTTGTTCCTGGTGCAGGCGTATCTTTTGGAACCACCACAATTTTTATCGCTTCTAGACGATAGGAAAAACCTTCGGTTCCTGCACTTTCACCATTTTTTGCCCAACCCATCCAACCAATGTTTTCTGCATGCACTTGATAATAGATGTCATATTTATCTGCATCAGATCCGTTAAGTTTTATTTGAATAGCTTCTAATCGAAGGGCTTTTCCTGATGTTCCACTCATTTCACCATTGGCTTTCCATCCTTGCCAACCAATATTTTCAATTTGGGTTCGATAGTCAGCCCCTATGTCGTAACCTTGATTCGCAACGTCGATTTCAATCCCTTCAAGCCGCAGGCCCTGGCCGGATGTCCCACTCATCTCCCCTTCATTTTTCCAGCCCTGCCAACCTACATTTTGAACATGGGTCTGATAGGTGCACTTAAAGACTATGTTATAATTCTCAATACTTTTAGTTGCTACATTACCATCGGTGTCTTTTACATCAACATATAAAGTGTATATTCCTGGATTTTCGGGTTTAAAAGTTGCCGTACTTGTTGCTCCGTATTCTTGAATAACAGTTGTATCTGTCCCCATCTTACAATAGAATTTATATTGGTAAGGCATTATTCCACCCGTTACTTTTGCATCTAGTTTTATTTCTGTATTCACATATTGCACTGATAATTTATCCGTCGTAAAACTATTTATATATATAATGCTCTCATCAATTATAAATGGAATGTTGTTTTTATTGGCATATGCTTCAGCATAAGAATTCTTAGTGCAATAAATCGTTATATTGTTAGAGTTCTTAACTGCGTTATCTTCAATAGTTGTTACATTTGGTGAGATCACAATTTTAACAAGCTTTTCACAACTGCCGAACGTATATGCTTTGATAATTGTAATATTATTAGGAATCGTAATGCTTGTTAAGCTCTTGCACCCTTGAAAAGCACTTTCACCAATCATGGTAATGTTATTTGGCAATGTAATAGTACTTAAACTATAGCATCCTTCAAAAGTACTATCACCAATCGTGGTGATAGTATTTGGTAATATAATGCTAGCTAAACTAGTGCAATTATAAAATAAACCACTGCTAAGAGAAGTAAGGCTATTTGAAAGAATAATACTTGCTAATCCACTGCAGCCACTAAAAGCACCATCACCGATGATTGTTACACTGTCAGGCAATGTAACAGTCGTTATTTCGCTGCAGTCGTTAAAAGCACCCTCACCAATAGATATAACTGTATCTGGAAGTGTAATACCAGTTAAACTAGTGCACAACTGAAATGAGCAGATTCCAATGGTTGTGAGACTGTTGGATAAAGTAATATCTTTTAATGATTCACAACTAGCAAAGGTTCCATCATTAATGGCTGAAACCGCATTTGGTATAACTATACTTGTTAGTGCTGTACATCCGGCAAAAGCACTGGATTCGATGGTTGTCACACTGTCGGGTAAAGTAATATCTGTTAATGATGTACAACTGAGAAAGGCTCCTTCACCAATCTCTGATAAGCCATTTGGCAAAGCAATGGTTGTTAAATTCTCACACAAATAAAAAGCACCGAGATCGATTTTTTTTACTCCACTTGGTAGACTGACACTTTGTAAGATGCCGTTGTTATAAAAAGCCCCCTCCCCTATCATCAATACTTTTTTTCCACCTAAGGTTTCCGGAACGATAATGTTAACTCCAGCTCCAGTATATTGAAAAATACTAACGCCATCATTGTAGTCGATGTATTCAAATTCATTTTCCACTGCACTTGTTTGAAGTGTTTGAGTTACTTCCAGCGTCTGATCTATTTCAATTTTTAATGTATCATTATAACTTGATTTCATTTGATCAGTTCCTATTTGAGTTTTCTGGTCATCTATTTTGCTTTCATGCCAGTTTTCCGTATCACTACTCGCCTCTACTGATTCTTGTTGGCTTAAATAACCTTCATTTTCAGATGCCTCCATTACTTGATCAGGATTTTCCACTTCCAAACTATTTGTTAAAACTTTCGGCCTGTTAAAATCTACGCTCTCCTGGTTAACCGTTTTCTCATTCAACATATTTAAATCTTCTGCCAACACACTGACTGGCATCGTGGTGATTACCATCAACATTGTAATAAATAAACTAACCCCTCTTTTTAATCCCTTTTTCATTCAATACTCCATTTCAATTTTTTATTGTCATTGCTTAACTATTCGTTCTATAACTTTTCTTAAAATCCCCTTTTACATATATTATACACTATTGAGTATTTATTTTCAATAAAATTATTTCAATATCAACTTAACTATAAGATTTATTAATCTTAACCATAAAACAAACCTGCTACTTTAAAAATGGTCCCTTTATCAAGTACATTCAAAAAAATCTAGGCAACTATAAGCTGCTTTCGGTATTGTATAGAAGCCAACTTTTTTAGTCCCCACTGATATTGACTAATTAATTCAATAATATATCTATACATTAATATAATAGTTTTTAGAAATCGGGTAGGAGGCTAGTCATTTATAGTCAGACCAGAAGTTTGCCGCCAGCTTCCTTCAGATTCCTCGTCGCCGAGGACACCCTTGCTCTTAGCTATGCGCTTGGCACTACTAACCCGCGCTCGGGACTTTCACCCATTAGATTACACCCATGCTGGGCACACTAAAAAAAAACGTCTAAATGAAAGCATTTAAACGTTTTTAAAAATTATTTTATTTCGTATAGACAACCATTTTATTCATTTTTGGCGGAGGCGGGCCGTACCATTTCACAGTAACAATTAATATTAGGGATTATCGACATGTAAAAAAGTGAGTTATTGAAAGAATATTGTAATATTGATACTGATTTTTTTCAACAACTGTAGCATCTTTTTCTCTTAATTTAGCTATTAATTATAGCCCTTCACTTTCATTAAATCTTTTAGTATTTTAATAATACTCTCGAATTTAATATCTTTGACGTAGTCGTATTTTTCTTTATATGAATCCCAGATACTAAGCATATCTTTGCTTTCAAAAACATCGTTTAAATATTTCTCATAATTTTCAATATATATTGTACTCTTTCTTTCCTCAGCTTTCTTCCAAATGGCTTCTTTCAATTCTAATCTATCAAAATTCGCTTTGTTTAAGGTGAAAAGAATGTAAATATCATAAAAATCTCTAGCCCTGGTATTTGAAACATTCCGTACTAAAATGGATTCAATTTTTTCTGCAAGGATAGTATTTAAATTATAGGCTTTGATCATGATCTCCCTATCTTCAAACATGAGTTTAAAAGAATAATCTATTTCCCTTGGGATAATCACATCTCCTGTCGTTATGTCAATTTTCAAATTGACTTTTATAGTATAAAAAAAGCTTCTAAACTGACTCGAAAATCATCATATTCTGAAATATCGTGTATACTCTTAATACTTTTTATTTTGAAATTTACATGATCATCAAGATCTATTAACATAATTTCATTTAATATCTTTTCTATTGCATTGTGATCAACGGGAATCCCTCTTATTGTCGTATCCATATCCATGGTACTTCTCATATCAATACCAATCATTGCTGCAATAAGAAATCCACCTTTGAGAATAAAATTATCTTTGTATTCAGACACCGCAATTCTTTCCAATAATCGCTCCATCATAAAATTCTGAAGCACCGTATTGGCTACCAAATTATCTCTTTTTGCAATATTATTAATCCAATCTTTTAATTGCTTGGGACTACTTACAATCATGACAATACCTCCATATACTGACGTACCAACTCCCGAATATTAAATTTTTCTGCATACCGAAGAAGCCTAGCAAAATCACTTCCAGGTTCTTTCATGTAGTGTTTAACTGCTGTCACTACTAAATCTGTATCAAGTTTTTCTTTATTTCGAAGACAATCACAGATTGTTCTCTCTTTATTATAAACTACAATCTCATTACCATAAGGCGACTTTGCTGTCATTTTTCCAATTCCATGGTGTTCTTTTTTAATGTAAAAAAATTTATACTTATTCTTGTCTTTTAATAGTCTTGTATTAAAGCCACTGGGTATTGTCAACATTAATTGGAATGGTGTTCGATCACTAAGATCATGAAGAAATAATGCTGTCTCATGGGAATAAATTCCTTTTTTACACTGATATTGTGTCACTAGATAGTCATCTACCAAATGATTTGAATCAATATAAAGACCCCATCCAACCCTTTCAATTTCACCAGCTTGTTCCAAACGTTGCAAAATTTTATTATCAATTCCAGCTTCTCGTAACTGTTTTGATTCAACAATGCCATTATTTTCTTTTAGTAAATTCATAACGAATGCTTTATTTAACATGCGATCCCCCACCTTTCGTCTTTATCGTTCGTATTTACTTTAACATATGCGAGCAATAAAGACAAAAGATATTAATCTTGTTTAATATCTTTCTTTTAAAATTGAAAGTATATGATTTCAGTAATGCAAAATGAGTTATTCAAGATGAAATATTGCCACTCGTTTTTTTCAATAACTGAATTATCTTTTTCTTTTCTTCTAATTTACTCTCCACTTTGGTTAGCTTATTATTCGAACCCTGTACCCCTTGATAAAAGTTAACGTTTTTTATTTTATCGCCTAATTGTATCGGGTACCATTTGGGTGCAGTTAACAAAAACATTTTTTCTTTTTATAATCACCATCGTCATTTTTAACATACTATTCGATTTTATAAACGGTTTTGATCTCAATCTTCTGATTACAACTTGGATTTCACGCGTTTGTTTTAATATCCTATCAATATATACAATAGATAAAATCATTCATAAGTTAGATTCTTCAGGCACATTTTTAACAAAATAAGATCTGTAACAATTTGGTTGCTACAGATCACTATTCATTTATTTGATAACGCTTAAAGCATATTAACAGCATAAACAAAAGATAACAATTTGCATTGAAGACTATCGTCATAATTAATCTTAATTACTCGTACATACAAATGGCGTTCCCCACCGTATGTACGACAATTATAAATAGAAACAAGGAATTTATTTAAGTATTACTAAGGTTTTTGTCACTTTCCTTGTTGGTTAGAATAGTATTCGAATACAACTAACTACCCACCGAGCAACGGTTTTTTCTCTTTCCGCTTTGCGCAGCGGGTAAATTTCATTTTTTTTTGTTAGGCATCCCATATGTTCTGAATTCCCCGTTCTGTTTCTAACAAAGGTGGATCAGTTTTCATTGCTAGACGGCAAAGTTTGCATGAGGGCAAAGAAATGTTTAGGTTTACCGGTACTAAAATATTTATACCAATATTCGAGTGTGTTTGCTTGAAAAACATCTAAATGCTCAATAATTTGTTTCGCCCACAACAAAGCTCCGGTGGAACTTGCAGTAATAAGGTTGTTATCCGCTACAGATGGCTTATCTATATAAAAACTTTGCCCTTTATAACCAGGAGAAACCATTTCAAGAAATCCCGGTCCATTACTGGTATGCGGACGCTTGTCCAATAGTCCAAAGTTGGCAAGCGCAGCGGTAGCTCCACAGATTGCACACACCGTAGCGCCTAAAGAGAGAAATTCGCTTGCTTTTTCAATGATAGCGCCATGCTTTAGGTCGTTCCATGTATCTGCGCCCGGTAATAGCAAGATGCTTGTTTCACTCACAACAATATCATCAATTAAGCAATTGGGCACTATTGTCATCCCGCCCATTGTTTTGATTGGCTCTTTAGAACAACTAACTGTTTTGAGCGATACACGTTGCTCGCCCTTTTTGAAAAATCGACCAGAATTCAGCTCCGAAATAACATACCCTAGTTCCCAGTCGGCTAAAGTATCAAGAATATAAACATAGATTGTAAACATAAATTTCCTCCATTTTCATTGTGTTTCTAATTCGCCGCCATAGTTCTAGTCGGCTTCTTCATCGACTAAGTACAGTAATGTTTCTGTGCTTAGTCGATGTGGTTAGGTAGCACGTCATTTAAACTCATGATTTTACTGCCTTTACTTTCATAATAACTTAGCATTTCGTCAATTTTCCTTTTATCATAACTGGTAATGCAATCTGATAAGACATTAACGCCATAATTTGCTTTGCGTAAGTTGTAACAGGTTGATTTGACACAAGCAACAGCATCTGCTCCTGCTATGTAGAAATCACATATTTCATTTTTACAAATATAGTCTGTAAATTCTTCACAGCTTAATGCGTTTCCTTTGTATTTCGTAAAAACATTTTTTGATACTATTTTCAAGTCTAAAGCTAATTCAGACCCATATGTATTGGGTTTAAGAATCCTCGTACCGGCTGATAAATTTTCATGTCTTATATAAATAACATGAATATTATTATTGACTGCCCAATCAATAGCTTTGTAATTCTTTGTTATGTCATTTTGAATATCGTTTATTACTATCGCTTTTTTCTGCATAGTGTTTCCTCCTGATAGGTAAATTGATTTGTTTGCTTTTTATTATACCTTGTAATTGTTGACAACAGTATGTCAACATTCTATAATGATATCAAGAAATTTTGGAAGGCGGCTATCAGATGAAAATTGACAGGCTTGTTAGTATTATTATGATACTTCTTGATAAAAAACGTATCGGAGCACAGGAGTTAGCAGATATGTTTGAAGTTTCACCCCGCACAATCTACCGCGACATAGACACGATCAACATGGCGGGTATTCCTGTTCGCTCAACATCGGGAGTGGGCGGCGGCTTTGAAATCATGCAGAAATACAAGATTGATAAAAAAGTTTTTTCGACTGCCGACCTTTCCGCTATCTTGATGGGGCTTACCAATCTTTCTACTATGATACGAGGGGATGAACTGGTAAACGCCATTGCAAAAGTTAAAAGCTTTATCCCCGCTGAAAAAGCAAAAGACATTGAATTAAAAGCAAATCAGATTTACATAGATTTAAGTCCGTGGATAGGCAACAGAAATATTCAAGCATATTTAGAAATCATTAAAACATCTTTACTTGAAAGCAGATTGCTTTCTTTTGAATATGCAGACCGCTATGGAAACAAAACTGCACGAACAGCCGAGCCATATCAGCTTGTATTGAAAAATAGCCATTGGTATTTGCAAGGGTATTGCCTTAAAAGAAATGATTTTCGTTTATTCAAAATATCTCGCATATCAAACCTACAAATACAAGAGGAATTTTTTACGCCACGAGAATATCAAAAACCACAGTTAGATTTTGCTGATATTTTGGCAACTATGCAAACGAAAATCAAAATTCGTATTCATAAATCTGTCATGGACAGGATACTTGATTTTTGCGCTTTTGAACACTTTTCGCCTGACGGCAATGATCATTACATTGTTAGTTTTCCTTTCATAGAGAACGAATACTACTACAATATTCTTTTCAGTTTTGGGAATAAATGCGAGTGTCTAGAACCGTTACATATCCGCACAGAAATGAAGCGTAGAATACATGATATAGCTACCTTATACGAAAACTAGAACAAGGGTGTCTATTCTCATATTCACAATACTTTATGGTCGCTATATTGTGCTATTTCGTTGTTTCCGCTAACCGGCAAGTAGAGCAAGTATATTGACACTTGCACAATATCATTTACACTCTGTGAAGCTGGATCTAAATGACTGTGCAAATAGAGTTCGCCGGTCGGAATATACATTCAACTACAGAATTTAATTGGTACAATAACAAATGTTGCTCAAAAATTCATTTGACATACTATAAATTATTTGTCAAAAATAAAATCAAGCCGTTTTGTCGAACCCACATCGCGTTCATACCTTTTAAAGCGATATATATTCTATATATTGCTCTAATAATTATCAAAAATTAAAAAACGACTAAATATCGCTATTTAGTCGTTTATAAGTTGTGTTCTATTCATTTTTGGTGGAGGCGGGCCATACCATTTCACAGTGACAATTAATATTAGGAATTATCGGCATATAAAATAGTGAATTATTGAAAGAATATTGCAACTTCAATATTCTTTCAATACCTAAGCCAACGTTTTCTCTTACTTTAATGTCCAGTTTATTATAACCCTTCCTGTATTCACTTCCAATGATTAAACTTCTTCTTAGTGAAGTTTTTAACTGCTTTTTTAAACTTCTTTTGTTATTACAGGCGTATTCTATTCTCGATTTAGAACCAAGTCCTAGAGAGAGATAAATCCGAAACTATGAATGATATCTAGTATGCTCCCGACAAATATTTTCTATCGGGATAAGTTCTATCTGGCTTTGAATGGTCTCGACATTTTCAAAATCACCCTCTCCATAACTGAGCACACGCCAAATAATTCAGCCTATATTAGTTGGCATGGAAAACTGAGGTATGAAAAAAACCATGGTCATATCAGAACAATCAAGAAAGGCATGGAAATACTGTGTATTTGTATTGTTCGTTATAACCCCTTTGTTACTGGCATTGGACAGATTCTTTTTATAATGCATTTCGTCTATATTTCAAATTTATTCAATAATTCTCATCTCAACCTAATCTAAAATGAAAAACAAGGCGCATTTTTTAAATCACAATACAAAATTCCGTTTTTTTTAATTTTATAACCTGTCATTTCAAATAAATAATGCCACATCATTTTTTAAATCACTGTTTTAAATTCAAAAATTAAACGGTATAATCGTATTCAAAAATATCCCCTTCATTCCCAATAAATATAACGTAAGATCCTACCACCACCTGGACGCTTTCCTGAGTTGCATAAAGCGAATCATAACTAACAGTGAAATCTGGTGCATAAATAATCATGCGTCCGCCGTCTGGCATCATCACAGCAAAGGTCCCATCTGCATCCAATTTTTTGATCTGGTTTTCATTTTCTTTGGTAATACTAATGGTTTCGCCCTTTTGAATAACTGGTACATCCATTGTATCCATATACGTGTAGCTTTCAATACTGAAGATGTTCTTTCCATTTATTTCAGTAACCTGGGGATTGTACAAATCTCTTGCATAAGACAGAATCATTTCTCCCGTGTTGGCATCTTTAAGTTGATAGGGGGTGAAATCCTCATCTGCGCCAATATAGATAAATCCTGGCACTTCTGGAATACTTCCGGTCGCAACTGCAGCTGTATATAAATCAATTGCACTAAGATTAGTTTGTAACCAACGCTTATCAACGAATCTTTGGGTATCCACTGGATTTGTCACTGAAATTTCCTCAGCAACAACAATGGTATAGTCTCCAGTCGGGAACAATTGAAGCATGAGTTTTTTCCCAAAACGATCGCTGAAAGCCATCCGATTCCCAGATGGCAGATAAAAATAACCGTCATCCATGTAAATATAACTTCCCTTACTGACAAAGTCAGATCCATTGTATTCTTTATAATCCATCGTCCCGTTTTGCTGATCAAATTCGACTTTTGTGGTCCTGCCGCTAGCTCCGTAATATCCGTTAAATTGCATCAATTGATCTGGAATTGATGCCGGTTTGGGCGCTGTCGCTTCTTTGGTTTCGGTCTCCTGCAAAACCCCTTTTTCTTCAAGTAGTGCCTGGGTGATCGCATTGCTGATCGTCATTGTATCAGCTGATCCAGCAAAAATCAGGGCAATCGATATCCCTTGTTCTGGCAGCACGTAGAGCTGCGCATTGTACTGCAGAGTCGCGCCATTTTTGCTGATTACATGAATTCCCTTTTCTTCAAATTGAGCCACATTAATAATATCCCAACCCAACCCATAGCTCGGAATCGGCGTTCCCATTGGGACTGTTTCATCCCCATATTGAGGACTGATATACTCAGTAAAAGATTCCAATGTCATCAGTTTATTAGTCAATAAAGCATTTCCATAGTAGCATAAATCCGATGCAGTCGAAGAAATCCCACCAGTGCCCATCAAATTTACATATTCTTCCGGCAAGGCCATTCCATTTTCATTATTATATTTTAATGCAACATTCGTATTCCCCTCTTTAAAATAGCAACTACTGTTTTCCATGCCAGCTGTTTCGAAAATATTATTAGCAATATAATCTGAATAGGACTGACCTGATATGCGCTCAATAAGAACTTCTGCTAGCATAAACCCATCGTTACAATACACACTGACAACACCAGGATTTTCCTTTAAATTGCTGTTGTCCAAATACCCCATAAACTTCTCCAGAAAATTAGGATCTTCTTCTGATGCAAATCCATTATTCATATACGTCCCTGGCATACCAGATGAATGATTTAAGAGCATGCGCACCGTAATATCCTTATAGCGGCTATCCAGCATGGTAAAATCTGGCACATAATCAACCACTGGATTATCCAATTCCACCGTTCCCGCTTCGACCAGTTGCATGATCGCAGCAGCCGTAAAAACTTTACTAACCGAACCAATATTAAACTGGGTACTTGCGTCTACTGGCAACGCATCTACACGGTTTGCCATGGCAAAACCTTCTTCATAGATAATTTTACCGTTATCCATAATAGCTACTGTCGCACTGGACGCCCCTCCTCCAGAGATCGCTTTCCAAATTTCAGTTCTAGCCGTTGCAACGGTTTTTTCGTAATTCTGGCTTTCTGGTGGTATTGTAGTACATCCCGCTAGTGTGACAACTAGCAACATGCAAATCAGGCTAACTGACAACATTTTCTTAAACATATTCTTCACCCTTTCATAAATCAGATTTTAATTTAATCATTTTCTTTTCTATCATAATTCTTACCCTATTTTAGAGATATCTATCCGTTTATTTTTACCCCCAAAACAGAAATGATGTTATTTATATTAGATTGTGTTCATTATAGTAAAAAAGGTCGTTGATTTTAGTTTTATAAACGGATTGTTAGAAAACACTTATTGCAAAAACTTTGGGCGACCTGCAAAAGAACCCGAACTGATGTGTAAACTTCTATTTCTTCAATCCATTTACAATCTATCGGACGAAAAACTGATTGAAGAAGCCAGTTTCAATCTAATCCATCTTTATTTTTTAGACATAAACCCGGAAGATTCCTTACCAGATAAAAGTCTTTTATCAAAATTCAGAACGCAACGATTAGGCGAACAAACACTTGATGAAATCATTATTGAAATTGTCAGACAATGCGTTGAAAAGGGTATTCTCAAAGAACAATATATACCAATAGCTGATACATATGTTATATTTAGAAGGAAATGAAATTAAAGGATTTATTAGTATAATAAATAAAGAATTTATAGGTACGTTATTTGTAGATGTGAATTCCCAAGGTAACGGAACTGGAAGTAAATTGATTGAACGTGTTAAAGAAATATATGACTACTTAGAACTATCAGTTTATAAAGATAATAAAGCATCAGTTTGCTTTTATAATAAAGTTGGATTCACTTTGATACGTGAAGAGATAAATGAGGAAACGAATAAAGTTGAATGCATTATGAGTTATAATAATAAATAAGTATAAAAAAAAACAAGTTTGAATTGCCCCCCCTTTCCCAGATAAAAGAAATCCAGGAAAGGGGTGTTTTTATATGATGAAATAAAGTGAACATTCGCAAGTATAATCTATTGTTACAGTTGGATGCTAAATACATTTTATACAACCCTGAATTAATAATCAACTTTAGGGGGTACCGAACCCACGTCACATATATCGACTATTTAGTTCAACAATATGTCTTTTTGTTAATATAATAGTTTTACGAAATCGGGTAGGAGGCTACTCATTAATTGACTAGCCGACCTCCCACAACACCGTACGTACCGTTCGGTATATGGCGCTTCCAAAGTTTACACCTTTACTTGCAGATAATAATCAGATAAATTGGGGTACCCGGCCTGCTTTAAACGCTGATTGGATAGGGTTCTTGATAAGATAGGGCTATGGGCTATACGGCCAATAGCCTTTTCTTGTGTTT
>LGOV01011949.1_pt1 | contig 15448 bp, 18 predicted proteins | sample 469881 | NCBI WGS metagenome assembly LGOV01 (sample SAMN03857199, study PRJNA290197) | marine sediment metagenome | biome: marine cold seep biome; feature: cold seep; material: marine sediment; isolation source: sample #5579, elevator 3A push core 41 containing 12 cm of sediment... ...
AAAGAAAAGTTAGTGAATACTATAAGAAATATCGATTCAATAGATTTTGAATTAGAAAATGGAATATTTATAATTCGGTTTATTGGAAATGGATTTTTATATCATATGATCAGACTTATTGTTCATCATTTAGTTCAGGTGGGATTAGAAAAAAGACACCCTGATAGTACTGATGAAATCTTAAAAAGTTGTTCTAGAAAAGTCACTACACGACTGGCACCACCATCAGGATTATATCTTGAGAAGGTATATTATTAATCTGATATGGCATGATATAATGGTAAATACAGGGTGGCGTTCATGATGATTAGTATTGAAGAAATCAAATTAAGATTTATCGAAGTTGATAAGGTATTTAGTATTCTTTATCCAGGAGAAATGATTTCTCTTTATACTGTTGGTGGAATTGCTTGTATTATGAACAATGCCAGTATCAGACCGACTATGGATTTTGATTTTATTGATATTGAATTTTCTGCAATTGATCCTGATTTTATGACAAGAACAAAGGTTTTCTACTCAGGGGAATCGATTACTGTATACTAATTATCTTCCAAAGATTTGATTGCTATGAAGCTTAATAGGTATAATGAAATTGATAAGGGTGACATTGAAAAAGCTTATTAGTATAAGCGATCCTAAACTTCTTAAAAAGGTTATAATCAATGCCCATACTTCACTATCGTACGAACCCGCAAAAGTACTCTATAAAAAGAGAATAGATAATTTAATGAAAGAGTACAAAGAGGTGTTTCAAAATGTATAGAAGATTTCTAAATGCTATTATAAATTTTGAAAATCAATATAATGGATTAGAAAGAGGTAAATTATCGGAACCTTTATTATTGATAACTGATTCAATACTTTTCAATAATGATAGAGAACAAAGAACTGACGATTATCTTATTATAAATGAAGTTCTTCTTCGAATGCAAAGCATAGATTATACTTTGCTTGGTAATCATAGATTTAAATATTTCAATTCAGTACTGATGTCAAATGGATTCATTCCTGAAGAGATAGAATTTAGAGGTAATCAGTCAACAATATCAAGTATTATATCTTTGATAAAACAAATTTTAAATTTTGAATATCAAGATTAGAAGGTTTAGTTTATTTTGGAAATTACCATTATTAATCGCTTGACATATAGAAACTTCTATTATAAAATAAATGTTGACTGTATAGGATATAACCCAATAGCCCCGGGTTAATATATAGGTGAAAATAATTGTTGTTAGGAGGTAAGAAATGAAATCTTACGTTGCAAAACCATTAGAAATTGAAAGAAAATGGTATGTTATTGACGCGACTGACAAAACGTTGGGTCGTTTATCAACTCAAATTGCTACTATTTTAAGAGGCAAGCACAAGCCAATATATACACCACATGTTGATACAGGTGATTTTGTCATTGTGGTAAATGCTGAAAAAATCAAAGTAACTGGAAATAAAGAAAATGCTAAGATGTATCGTTGGCATACAGGGTATATCGGTCATTTGAAAGAAAGAACTTATAAAGAAATGATGGCTAAAAGACCTGAAGAAATTATTAGATTATCTGTAAAGGGAATGATGCCAAAGAATTCTCTTGGAAATCAAATGTTTAAAAAATTAAAAATATACGCTGGTTCTGAGCATAAGCACGAAGCTCAAAAACCTGAAGCATTAGAATTATAGGTAAAGGAGGGTATTTTATGGCAACTGAACAATATCAAGGCACTGGAAGAAGAAAAAAATCAATTGCTAGAGTTAGATTGGTTCCAGGCAGTGGAAATGTTACAATAAACAAACAAGATATTAGTGAATATCTTGATTATGAAATTTTGAGAAACGAAGTAAAAAGACCTCTTGTTTTAACAGATACACTTTCAAAGTTTGATGTTATTGTCAGCGTACATGGCGGTGGATTTACTGGCCAAGCTGGTGCAATAAGACATGGTATCTCAAGAGCTTTATTATTAGTTGATGGAGAATATAGACCTGCTCTTAAACAAGCTGGTTTCTTAACAAGAGATCCACGAATGAAAGAAAGAAAGAAATACGGTTTCAAAAAAGCAAGAAAATCACCACAATTCTCAAAGAGATAATTTATCTGCGGATATCAAAGAAGAGTTCATTTGGACTCTTTTTTTTTTATGCGAGGAATCATGCCGAGTTAGTGGTCATTAAAGCAGAAGGCAAAGTGTTCGATTATTGCGAAAAAAACAGGAAAATGGTAATGTTGAGACCTGAAGGAAGAAAGAGGTAATAATATGAAAAACATATTAATTGTAGAAGATGAATCGGTAATTGCTCATGGCTTAAGACTATTGTCAACTCCATTGATGATTCAATAAATGTCTTTACAACAGGATATGCTGCAAAGGCATTGACGATATCGATGGAGAACTGCATAGATATATTTATGATTGATATTCAGTTGAAAGATTATAGTGGATTTGATTTGGCAAAGCAATTGAGGGCGATGGATCAGTATAAGATGATGCCGATCTTATTCAGTACATCCGATTGGAGTAAAGAGTTGTTGTCGTTCAGGGAGATTCATTGCTATGATTATATAAAAAAACCGTATACAGAAGACTAAGTTAGAAAGGCTCTTCAAACCATCATCAGATACAGTATAAAAATAGATGAGGAAGAGGAAAAGAAAAAGAAATTTATAACTATCAAGAATAAGGGAGTAAATATTCTTGTCGATCAAGGGAATGTATAGTCACCCTAGGATGAAGATTAAACAATAGAAAATATATTTCAACAAAAAAATAAATCCTCGCTGTTCTTGGGGAAGTAATAAAATAATTTCGATAAGGAGGAGTTCAAATGTGAACTCTTCTTTTTTATTGGGTATATATTAAATTCAGGAGGGATATTATGTCGATATTAGCTGCATATCTAACACCACATCCACCTTTGATATTAAAAGAAATTGGGCGTGGGGAAGAAAAGAAAGTAAGAAATACTATTGAAGCAATGGAAAAGATATCAAAAAAAATTGCTTCATTAAAACCTCAGACCATTATTGTGATATCACCGCATGGACCACTTTTCAGCGATGGAATATCTGTTATGTATGAAAAAGAGCTGAGTGGGAATTTTAATAGGTTTGGTGAATATACGATTGAGTATCAAAGAGAAAACGATATTGAATTGATTGATCAGTTGACAAGTATCATGAAGAAGAAGTATCGATTAAGCGGTGCGTTGATTGATAAAAAAACAGCTAAACACTTTGGAACATCTTCTGAACTTGATCACGGTACTATGGTTCCTCTTTATTTTGTCGATAAAGAGTATAAATCATATGAGCTTATTTCAATAACTTATGGGTTGCTCAGTTATCAGGATTTATATAAAATTGGAATGGCCATATCTGAAGCAGTTGAGAAGATGAATAGAGATGTGATTCTAATTGCCAGTGGAGACTTGTCTCACCGTCTTAAAGATTCTGGGCCGTATGATTATAACCCTGCAGGTAAAATATTTGATGAAAAAATACTCGAATTACTTGTTAATAAGAAAAATACTGAAATCATAGCAATGGATCCAGAATTTTGCGAAGAAGCTGGAGAATGTGGAAAGAGATCTATAGATATACTGCTGGGAACTTTGGACTCTTATGATTATGATGTGGAAAAATTAAGTTATGAAGGTCCTTTCGGTGTTGGATATGGAGTGGTTTCATTTGAAAATTTAAGGTCTGACGATAAAACGCTGGTTGATGATATTGAAAAAACAAGGATAGAGTATGTGAAAGAAATTATGGATAAAGAAGATGAATTCGTTAAGCTTGCGAGGGATACCATCAATTTGTTTGTTGAATCTAAAGAGAAATTTAATTTTAAAAAATCTGAGTATTATAAAATAGATGATTTGAAGTCTATTAAAAAAGGGGTATTTGTTTCTATAAAGGATTCTGGAGGATTAAGAGGATGTATTGGTACATTTTTGCCGACAAGAAATTGCCTTGGTGAGGAGATAATTGCCAATGCTATCAGTGCGTCTACAAAAGATCCGAGATTTCCTGCTATAGAAGCTTATGAATTGAATGATTTAATTATTACTGTGGATGTCTTAAATGCTCCTGAAGCTGTTGAGAACAAGAGTGAACTTGATCCGCTGACATATGGTGTCATTGTAAGCAGTGATTATAAAAGAGGATTATTATTGCCTAATTTAAAAGGTATTGATACTGTTGAAGAGCAACTTAAGATTGCTTTGAATAAAGCCGGAATAGATGCAAGTGAAACGTATACAATTGAAAAATTTACTATTACCAGGCATTACTAAAAGAGAGATGGGAACAAGATGAAAGAATCAAGATATTATAAAGAAATGGGTAATGGAGTTGTGCAATGCACGATTTGCCCTCACAACTGCATTATTAAAATTGGGAGAAAGGGATTTTGCCAAGCAATACAAAATTTTGATGGCAAGTTGTTTTCTATTAATTATGGGCAAATAACCGCTATTCATCTTGATCCTATTGAAAAGAAACCGCTGTATCATTATAGACCAGGTTCTTTAATATTATCTATAGGCTCTTTTGGATGCAATTTCAGATGCGGTTTTTGTCAGAATCATACTATATCCATGGGGAAAGAATATGATGTAGTTCATAGATCACCAAAGCAAATTGTAGAAAAAGCAATAGCTCTTAGACCGAATATCGGTATTGCATATACTTATAATGAACCGATAATATTTTTTGAATTCATGCGGGATATTGCTATAGAAGCAAAGAACAACAATCTAGACAATATTCTTGTATCGAATGGATTTATCAATAAAGAACCATTAAATGAAATATCACCTTTAATAGATGCGGCAAATATCGATCTTAAAGCATTCAATAATGAATTTTATGAGAAAATTACTAGAGGTAGATTAAATGATGTATTAAACACAATAGAGATACTTTACGATAATAATGTTCATTTAGAAATTACTCATTTATTAATCCAGGGATTTAATGATAATATCAAAGAATTTAAAAAGATGATTAAATGGATTGCTGCTATAGATAAAACGATTCCACTTCATATTTCAAGATATTATCCAGCATATAAGTTTACAGCGAGTGCTACAAATGCCAGTTTGATCAAGCATTATGCCGATGTCGCAAAAGAAGTGCTTGATTATGTCTATATCGGCAATGTTGCATATGTTGATAGAAACACATATTGTCCCAAATGTCACCATTTGGTCTTAAGAAGAGACCCGTATTATGAGAGCTATATTGTTAATGGTAAATGTGAAAATTGTGGGGCTGACATACCTATAGTTTTCTAGGTGAATCTGATATACTGGATTTATGGAGTGATAAAATGGGTGATTTTGATTTAGCGAAGGATTTAATCACTAATGGTGATTATGTTTGTGTTGTTGTAAAAAATGATGAAATTATTTATACTAGTAAAGCAAGAGGGATATTTCCACTTTATGAAGCAAAGGAAATTCTTAAGATTGATTTAAATGGTGCATCTCTCGCAGATAGAATAGTGGGAAAAGCTGCTGCTATGATTGCTGTTGAAAGTGGTATCATATCTATTCATGGACAGGTGATGTCTGAAAATGCTATAAAATATATACAAAGGCATGAAATAGGTTATTCCTATGATAAATGGACCGAGTATATAAAGAATCGCGAGCAAACAGGGATGTGTCCTGTTGAAACTAGGGCGATGACTACAGATGATTATAAGGAGTTAGAAATAAAAGTTAGAGACTTTTTGAAATCCACAGGAGTGATTTGATGGTAAAAACTTTAGTGATTATTAAACCGGATGCAGTGAAGTCGAAGCATATTGGCGACATTATTTCGATATATGAAAATAATGGATTGAGCATTGAAAATATGAAGATGATGTATGCAAATAAAGAGCTTTTAAAAAAGCATTATGAAGAGCATGTCGACAAATCGTTTTACTCAAGTTTAGTAGAGTTTATGCTTAGCGACAAAATTATCGTTATGGAAATTATGGGTGAAGATGCCGTTGATAAGGTGAGAGGAATCAATGGAGCAACAGATTCGACAAAGGCTGAAAAAGGTACCATAAGAAATTTATACGGCACTGATATTCAGCAAAACGCCGTGCATGGCTCGGCTGATATCATAGATGCAAACAGAGAATTAAATATTTGGTTTAAATAAAACATACGAGGAGAATTCGACGTGAAAAAACAGACAAAAAATATTGTATTAGGCAGTGTGTTATTGGCATTTTCAGTTATTATACCTTACATATTTCATATATCGGGAATAAGTGGTCCAATATTTTTACCGATGCATATACCGGTGATTATTGGAGGATTTTTTTTAAGTCCTTTTTTTGCGGGATTTTTAGGATTTATCAGTCCTATAATAAGCAGTTTGATTTCGGGAATGCCGATAATGTATCCAATTGCAATTATTATGGCATTTGAACTTATGATATATGGATTATCAATAGCTATACTTAGTAAAAAACTGGATATTTATTATTCGCTTATTTTAGGAATGATTTTAGGAAGGTTGGCAGCAGGTGGAGTAGTTTATGCACTTCAAAATCTACTTGGTTTAAAGATGAATTATATGGTGTATTTAAAGGGGGCGATTATTACTGGACTTCCTGGAATAGTCATTCAACTTTTATTGATACCTGCAATTGTAAAGGCATTAAAGAAAAATTATAGATATAGGTGATTAAATGCTTCGTTTAACTAATTTAAAACTTCCATACAATGTGGAAGACAACAAGGTTTTATCTTTAATTGTAAAAACTCTAAGAATAAAACCTGAAGATATAATTGAATATCAGATTGAGAAAATGTCTATCGATGCGAGAAAAAAAAGTCAGATTAAAAAAGTGTTTACAGTAAAGGTTAGACTAAAAAACGAGAAAAAGTTTTCTCATTTGAAAATAGAGAAAGATAGAATATATCACTATCCTGAGAACAAATATGGTATTGAGCTGCTTAGTAGTCCAGTTGTAATCGGCAGTGGTCCTAGCGGGATTTTCGCGGCTTATCTCTTAGCAGAAATGGGTTATAATCCTATAATTTTTGAAAGAGGAGAAAAAGTAGAAGATAGAACTAAGACAGTAAGGGAATTTTGGGAAAAAGGTATATTGAATACTGAATCAAATGTTCAATTTGGAGAAGGTGGAGCAGGTACTTTTTCAGATGGTAAATTGACAACGCGGATTAAGGATAATAGAATTGATAAAATATTAGAAATATTTGTCGATAATGGTGCGCCGTCTGAGATTCTATATAAAAACAAACCTCACTTAGGTACTGATAATTTAAAAAAAATTATGATAAACATGAGGAAAAAAATTGTTGGGTTGGGTGGAACTTTTAACTTCAATTCCAAGGTTACAGATTTGATAATAGAAGATAATCAGATTAAAGGCGTAGTTGTCAATGATGAAAAAAAATATAACAGTAATGTGGTTGTTTTAGGTATAGGGAATAGTGCGAGAGATACTTTTGAAATGTTGGTTAAAAAAAATGTATCCATGGAACCAAAGCCTTTTGCTGTCGGATTTAGAATTGAACACAAACAAATCGATATTGATAAAGCTCAATATGGAGATTCTGAAATTGCTACTTATTTGGGGGCTGCTGAATATAAACTCACATACAAAGCTAGTAACGGAAGAAGTGTTTACTCATTCTGTATGTGCCCGGGTGGTCTTGTAGTTGGAGCTTCATCAGAAAAGAATAGATTAGTAGTTAATGGCATGAGTGAGTATAAGCGGAATAGGGAAAATGCCAATAGCGCTATCATAGTCAATGTAAATCCGGAAGATTTTGAAGGAGAGCATGTTTTAAGAGGAATGGATTTTCAAAGAACAATTGAAGAAAAAGCTTATTATCTCGGCGGAGGAAATTATAGAGCCCCAATTCAAACTATGAAGAGTTTTTTAAGTAAAGATAAGAGTGATAATAATATCGGGAATATTTATCCGAGTTACAAACCAGGATTTGCTTTAGAAGATCTTAATAATATCTATCCTGCGTTTATAACAGAAGCGCTTCATGAAGCTTTTCCGTATTTTAATAATAAAATAAGAGGTTTTGCAGCGGATGATGTCATTTTGACGGGGGTAGAAACGAGAAGTTCATCTCCTGTTAGAATTTTAAGAAATTCAAGCACTTGTGAATCCGCTGAAATCAAGGGCTTATACCCGATAGGAGAAGGTGCTGGCTATGCTGGAGGGATAACTTCTGCGGCAGTTGACGGGTATAAAATTGCAGAAATGATAATTGAAAAGCATTTAAATGTTGCGAAAACTTAAAAATTGTGCTAAAATTTCAGTATGTTATTAGAAAATTCAAAAATATTAATAAGTCTTAAACAACTTTAAGTTGTTTAAATATATTTAAAAGGGGGAAATTTTACATGGACAATAACAATGTTCAAAGAGATGGCTTTTCGAGTAAGTTAGGTATTATTGCTGCGGCTGCTGGTTCTGCTATCGGTTTAGGTAATATTTGGAAGTTTCCATATATTACTGGTATTTACGGTGGTGCTGCATTTATTTTAGTTTATTTAGTTTGTATCGCATTAATAGGTTTACCAGTTATGCTTTCAGAGTTTACAATTGGTAGACGAGCACAAGCAAACGCTGTTGGATCATTCAAAAAATTAGCTCCAGGGACTCCTTGGTTCTTAACTGGTTGGATGGGATTTGTAGCTGCATTTTCTATCTTATCTTTCTACGGCGTAGTTGCTGGATGGACACTTGATTATGTTGTTAAAGCAATTACAGGTGCTTATGTTGGTATGGAGCCTGATGCTATTGGTGGATTATTTGGAGCATTGATTTCTTCACCAGTTGCTACTGTAGGATGGCAATTGCTATTTATGGCTGTTACTGCGGGAGTTGTAATGGGCGGAGTTAAAGATGGTATTGAGAAGTATTCAAAAATTTTAATGCCTTTATTACTTGTAATCATATTAATATTGGATATTAGAGCCGTAACTCTTCCGGGAGCAGGAGAAGGTGTCAACTTCTTATTTAAGCCAGATTTTTCTGCGCTAAATGCTGAAGCTGTACTTGTTGCATTAGGACATGCGTTCTTCTCGTTATCACTTGGTATGGGTACTATGATTACTTATGGATCTTACATTGGTAAGAAAGAAAATTTAGGAGAAACTGCACTTCAAGTAACTATAGCTGATACAGTTATCGCGTTAGCTGCAGGTCTTGCAATTTTCCCAGCTGTATTTGCATTCGGCGTTGAGCCATCTGCTGGACCAGGATTGGTTTTCATTACATTACCAAATGTATTTAATCAAATGGCAGGCGGAATGATTTGGGGAATATTGTTCTTCTCATTACTTGCTATTGCGGCACTTACTTCAGCTATTTCAATCCTAGAGGTTGTTGTTGCGTATCTTGCTGAAGAAACTAGCATGAGCAGAAAGAAAGCTACTATTGTTGCAGCTTCTGCGATAACATTTGTTGGAGTATTGGCTGGATTGTCTTATACACCGGTTCTTAGCGGTTTTACTATTCCGTTACCTGGATTCGGTAGCTTGGGAATTTTCGACTGGTTGGATATGTTATCTGCTAACTACTTGTTACCACTTGGTGCATTATTCATCTCATTATTTGTTGGTTGGAAAATGGTTAGAAAAGATATTGAAGAAGAAGTTTCTAATAATGGAACTGTTAAAATTGGCTGGATTGGAGTATTTTTAATATTTGCTAAAGTTGTAGCTCCTATAGCAATTGCGATTGTATTCTTAAACGGAGTTGGAATCCTTAAGATTTAATTGATGAAATAAAGATATTAAAAACTCTTCCTTAGTTGGAAGAGTTTTTTTATGTCGTTATTTAAATTTTATTTTAGTTATTTCTTCACAATAACTGCATTGATACTCTAGTTCCCCGTTTTGTTTCATGAGTGTGAAAATCGGTTTTGCATAATCGTCTGTATGACTGATGCATCTTGGATTATCACATTTGATAATATCGCTTACTTTGTCCGGTACCGAAACGTGTTCTTTCTTGATAACTTTGTTATCCTCTATATAGTTTACAATGATATTTGTATCGATTAGACCAAGCACCTTGGGATCAAGTTCAAAATCACCTTCGATTTTAATTATATCTTTTTTATTAAGATGTTTACTTGGGATATTCATAAGAAGTACTATTGTGTTACACACATCTTTAAGTTTCAATTCGTTAAAAACAATCATTCCTTTACCAGCGGTAATATGATCTATTACTATACCGTTTTCAATACTATTAACAAGACGCATAATCGCCCACCTCCAGCATTTTAGTTATTAAAGCCATTCTGATAAACACACCTTGATTCGATTGATCGAAATAAACGCATCTTGGATCGTCATCGATTTCGTATGAAATTTCATTTACTCTTGGAAGAGGGTGCATTACTATGGCATCTTTTTTAGCTTTTTTCATTTTTTCTTTATTTAAGAGAAATGAATTTTTAAGTTTTATATAGTCGCCTTCGTTAAAAAAACGTTCTTTTTGAATTCTTGTCATGTAGATAATATCTACTTCTTCAATTACATCTTCCAAGTATCTTGCTTCTGTAATTTCAATTTCCGGATAATTTACTTTTAGATAATCTATGATAAATGTTGGAAGCTTTAATTCGTCTGGTGAAACCAAAATGAATTTTTTTGAATTGAATTTTGCAAGGGTTTTAATAAGTGAGTGAACAGTACGACCGTATTTTAGATCGCCTACTAATGCGATGGTGTGGTTTTCTAATGTTTTTTTATATTTTGAAATGGTAAGTAAATCTGTCAGGGTTTGAGTAGGATGATTATGACCGCCGTCACCAGCGTTAATGATTGGAATATTTGAATATTCTGATGCAAGTTTTGGCGCACCTTCTTTTGGGTGGCGCATTACTATGATATCTGAGTAGAAATTCATAACGCGAATTGTATCAGCGAGGCTTTCACCTTTTTTTGCTGAACTTGTATTTGCATCGGCAAAACCAATGATATGTCCACCTAATCTAATCATTGCTGCATCAAAGCTAAACTTTGTTCTTGTACTTGGTTCAAAGAAAAGCGATGCTAAAATTTTACCGCTGCAAAGTTGGTTGTATTTTTTAGGATTAACTTGAATTTCCTTTCCAACTTCTATAAGTTTTAATATTTCTTCGTTTGACAGATCATTTGGTTCGATTAAATGCTTACTCATATAATTTCCTCCTTTGATTTCTCTGAATCTTATTAAAAGACATAAAAAAAACTATCTTGTAGGCATAAAGATAGAACTGATAATTTATGCCTTTCCGACCTCACAGGGTCAAGTTAAAGGTTGATATAATTTTTATCATAATAACACAATTAATATGAATGAGCAATAAAAAAATAAAATTGACAACGGTTTAATAGTATGATAGTTTGGAGAAAATGAATAATCCTTTAAACAGGTACGAGATATCTGTAAGGTGATATGATAGTTATTAGGATAAGTGTATCCCTTGCAGCGAAGATTGTAAGGGATTTTTTATATGGAGGAACTATGAAGATATTGATTAAAGGCGGAAAGTTAGTAGATTTTCAAAATAACTGTTTTATTATAAGGGATATTTTAATCGACGGAAAATGCATTAAGAAGATTGATCGTAATATTCGTGTTCAAGATGATTTTAAAGTAATAGATGCAAAAGATTTTTATATTTCTCCTGGTTTTATAGATGCGCATGTGCATTTGAGAGAACCGGGTTTTGAGCATAAGGAGACAATATATTCGGGTACAAGGGCCTGTGCAAAGGGTGGATTTACTCATGTGTTTTCCATGCCCAATACGAAACCCAGCCCAGACAGCATTGAAAATTTAAATGATTTATTTAGTAGAATAAATGAAAACGCTGCAATAAAAGTAACTCCTGTCGCTAGCGTTACTAAGGGAATCAGCGGAGAAAAAGTAGTTGACTTAAAGAACTTGTCTAAAGAGAACATAATCGGATTTTCTGATGATGGAAACCCGGTAAATAATATTGATTATGTCTACAAAACATTATTGAATAGTATAGATACACGAAAACCTTTGATTACTCATTCTGAAGATAAAAGCTGTTTTGAAGTAGGTGCTGTGAATAGAGGCAAGGTAAGCGAATATTATAATGTGGATGGGATACCCAACGAAGCAGAGTTCAATATGATTCAAAGAGATGTTGATATTCTGGAAGAGGTTGGAGGGCATCTGCATATTTGCCATGTCAGTTCAAAAGAGAGCATTGATATTATAAGAAATGCAAAATTAAGAGGACTTAATATTACTTGTGAAGTGACGCCGCACCATTTGAGTTTAACAGAGGATATGGTTATTGAAAAAGGTGCTATGGCCAAGGTCAACCCACCTCTAAAGACTAAAGATGATGTAGAGAGAATAATTAAGGGTATTCAAGAGGGTACAATAGATATGATTGCAACTGATCATGCACCTCATGAAATTGAGAGCAAAAATCTACCTATCGACAAGGCTTCGTATGGATTTAGTGGAGCTGAAACTGCCTTTAGCGTAGCCTATACTTACTTAGTAAAAACAAGAAAAATAAATCTAATAGAACTATTTAGACTTTTATCATATAATCCATCGAAGGTATTCAATATTGAAAAAGAGGGCATTATTAAAGAGGGGTATTTTGCGAATCTAACTTTAATAAATTTAAGAAAAGAATATGAGGTTAAATCGAGTGAATTTGTTTCAAAAGGAAAGAATACGCCTTATGAAGGAATGAAGCTTAATGGGAAAGTGATAATGACTATATATAATGGCGAAATTGTTTTCGAGGAGGAAAAATAATGAGTATGATGATTTTAATGGAAAAGGTTGTTGAAAAAAATTCTATAGTAGTTGTAGGTATCGATCCTGTTATTGATAGATTTCCAGAGTATATCAAGGATGGGTTTGATTCTTCTTACGGAAAACTTATGGCGTTTGGAAAAGAAATAATTGATGGCGTTTATGATGTAGTGCCAGCTGTGAAGTTTCAAATTGCATATTTTGAATCATATGGTCTAGATGGGATGAGGGCTTTTAAGGATTTGATTGCATATGCGAAAGAAAAGAAACTATATGTGATTGCCGATGTTAAAAGAGGAGATATAGGCAGTACTGCTGAAGCGTATGCAAGAGCGTATTTTTCTAAAGGAAGTGATTTTGAAGTAGATTGTATAACTATCAATCCTTATCTTGGAGATGATAATAATAACGCATTTTATAATCTTGCGAAAGAGAATGACAAGGGTGTATTTGTCCTTGTGAAGACTTCGAATAACACATCTGGCCAATTACAGGATTTAAAATCGGATAATCAAGAGATTTACAAATATGTTGCCAACAATATTAAAGAAAACAAGTTTTATGAAACTGATCATATTTACAGCAACATTGGGGCTGTTGTTGGAGCTACTTATCCAAAACAACTAAGTGAAATTCGAGAAATGTTGCCACAGAGTGTTTTTTTAATTCCTGGTTACGGAGCGCAAGGTGGAAAGGCAGAAGACATTAAAGGGGCCTTTGACTCAAATGGTTTAGGAGCTGTCGTGAACTCATCGAGAGGGATTATTTATTCTTATGAAAAATTTGGGCTATCAATATCGAAATCTTCGAGAAAAGCAGCTGTTGAAATGAGAGATGACATTAATCAGTGGAGGCTATAATGGAAATGAGAAAAGGCAATATAAAAAAAATAGAAATGATTAATGAAGAAGTGTTTTCTATGGTTTTAGAATTTGAAAATGAATTTATTTTTAAACCGGGTCAATTTATAAATATCAAAGTTTCTGAATTCGACAGTCCTTTATTGAGGAGACCGATAAGTATCAGTAGGAAAATAAGTGATAAAGAAATTGAATTGTTGATTAAAATTGAGGGAATCGGAACATCTCAGTTAAAGGAAAAAATGATAGGAACTAAGCTGGATTTAATTGGACCGCTGGGAAATGGATTTGATATTGAAAATCTAGATAAGGAAAAGCCGATTCTTATTGTAGGCGGAGGAATAGGAATTGCTCCCTTAAGAGGATTAGTGCAAGAATTAGTTGAAGAAAAGTATAAGAATATTATTGTTGTCAACGGATTTAGAGAAAATCCTTATGGAAAAGCGGATTTTAAAAATACTCAGTATTATGAAATAGATGAGACGAAGCTTAATATCTTTGTAACTGATTATATTAATGAAAATTTGCTGGAAAGCAATTATCAAAGAGTCTATGCGTGTGGACCTAAAATTATGCTTAAAAAAGTATATGAAATATTTAATGACATACCAGTTCAATTATCGATGGAAGAAAAAATGGCGTGTGGTATTGGTGTTTGTTTAGGATGTGCAATAAAAATAAAAAAAGATCTATTTGACTATACTTATAAAAAGGTTTGTGTAGATGGACCTGTTTTTTATGGAAATGAGGTGATTTTTGATGAATAAACTTTCTGTTGATCTTAATGGTTTGAAGCTCGATAATCCAGTTACCGTTGCATCTGGTACGTTTGGATTCGGACGTGAATTTGCTGAGTTTTTCAACCTTTCAAATTTGGGGGCAATATCTGTTAAGGGTCTTACTTTAAAAGAAAAATTGGGTAATCCTGCACCTAGGATAATCGAAACAAAGAGTGGACTAATAAATAGCGTCGGTCTTCAAAATCCGGGGATAGAATATTTTATTAAAGAGGAAATTCCATTTTTAAGACAATATGATACTAAAATAATTGTGAATATCAATGGGGATAACATTGATGAATATGCAATGATAGCTGATAGATTAAATGATGTTGATGTTGATTCTATTGAAGTGAATATTTCTTGCCCAAATGTAAAAAACGGTGGGATGCTTTACGGAACAGATCCGGATATAGCTTATAAAGTAGTGGAAAAAGTTAAAAAAATTTCGAAGCATCATATTATTGTTAAATTGACTCCTAATGTCACCGACATTAAAGTGATTGCCAAAGCTGTTGAAGAAGCTGGTGCACAAGCGATATCGTTAGTAAATACTTTTTCTGCTATGAAAATTGATATTGATAGTCAAAAACCAGTATTAGTAAGAAAATCAGGTGGTTTATCTGGCCCTGCTATTAAACCATTAGCGGTGAGGTTGGTATATGATGCATATTCTGCAGTTAATATTCCGATTCTTGGAATGGGTGGAATTGCTAATAGCGATGATGCGATAGAGTTTATGCTAGCTGGTGCCAGTGCTGTTGCTGTGGGTACTTATAACTTTATTAATCCACTAGTAACTCAAGAGATTATTGATGGGATTAGCGACTATATGAAAAGAAAAAACATCAGTGATATCAATGAGATAATCGGTAGAGCACATTATTAAATATAAAAAGATAAAATTTTATATTGACATTGGACTGAATAATTGCTAGTATTAATTCTTGTCAGCCCCATTAGATTGTTTAGCAAGTTAAAAATGCGGGTATATAATAGAGGCACTAAAAAA
>LGOV01010154.1_pt6 | contig 15346 bp, 11 predicted proteins | sample 469881 | NCBI WGS metagenome assembly LGOV01 (sample SAMN03857199, study PRJNA290197) | marine sediment metagenome | biome: marine cold seep biome; feature: cold seep; material: marine sediment; isolation source: sample #5579, elevator 3A push core 41 containing 12 cm of sediment... ...
GTTATTTTTGATAAAAACTTAAAGAAATTAAAGTGGTTAATTTTGTTTGATGATAAAGATTTGTTAGAGCAAAAGTTTTTGAGGGCTACAGATATCTATAAGGTTGGTGAAAATGCTGTTGTAATAAAAAATGACCAGGTAATTTTACCTGAGATTAATAACACCGAGGAAATAATCTACAATAACCCAATTAATAACTTCATTTATGATCTTGACGGCAAAAAAGTTGGTCAAGTCGTTGATGCTGTTGTTGACTCGAAAAACAATTTAGAGTACATAATTTTAAAATCGGGCAAAAAACTAACCCCTGGAGAGATTGCAAGAAGCGGTACCGATGCATTAATTTTGCAAAATGCCGATAAGCCAATTAAAATTAATACCTTTAAACAACGTAACTTTCCTAAAATAGAAAAAGAACATTTAAATCAAAAAGTAAAAGTATTGGAGGCTAAAGTGGAACAAGAAAAAATAGTTAAAAAAAACCATCCACAAACTAGCAAAAAACCAGCACCTGAGTCGCGAGAAGAGCTAGCTACAAAACCTGTAGTAAAAGAAGAACCTAAACCAGGCGAGGTTAAAAAAGATATTAAAGTAATTGCTGAAGAGATTAAACAAGAAGCTAAAAAGCTGATAGCAGAGAAACGAAGCTTAAAAAAGCAAGTAGCAAAAATTGAAACAACGGTAGAAGAGAGACTTGAACCCAAGAAGGTTGAGCCTAAAAAAGAAGAAAAGGTAAAACCTAAGACTAAACCTAAACCTAAACCTAAAGCAAAACCTAAAGCAAAACCTAAGTCTAAAGCAAAAGAAACTGAAAAACAGCCTAAGTCTAAATTAAAAACAAAGGCAAAACCAAAAGTGGCTAAAAAGATAGCAAAAGAAATACCTAAGCCTAAACCAAAATATCGCTTTAGTGAAAAATCGGTAAGACCTAACAGAATTTTAACTAATAATAGCTTTTTGTTAAAACGAATTGCAACTAAAACAATTCATACTTTCAACAAAGAAATAATAATTAAAAAAGGCGATAAAATTAATCAGAAAATAGTTAATAAAGCTCTCCTTACAGGTAAGCTAAAAGAACTTATTATTAACAGTAAGTAATAAAAAAATGCTTAAGTAATCTTAAGCATTTTTTATTTAATCTTTGTCGTCTGCTTTTTTAGCAGGTTTTTTAGTTACAGTTTTCTTAGCTACAGTTTTCTTAACTGGTTTTTCTTCTTTTTTTGCTTTTTCTTCTAGTTTTGCTATTTCTTCTTTAATCAGCTTTTCTTCTTTAGCTTCCTCTTCTTCCAGTTCACTATCGTAATAAACTATATTACCACTAGCGTCTTTATAATAGGGTTTACTGTCTTCATCATAGAAGAACTCGTTACCATTAGCATCAAAATAGCGTTGAATTACTTTACCTTTTGCCAGTTCTTTAATTCTTGCTTCTTGACCTTTAATAAACTCTTCCTTTAAAGCAATTTCTTCATCTTTTTTTCTTAATACTTCTTCTTGTTCAGAATAAGCTTCAAGTTTTTCTTTAAACAATACTTCCTTCTCAACCATTACAATGTTTGAAGTGTCAAGTTCTTGTTCTAATTCATTTTTCTCAGCACGAAGTTTGTTAATTGTATCTTTGTTTTTCTTTTCAACAACAACATCAAGTTGATCGAAAGCTTTTTTACTAAATTCTTTAAACTCACCTGCCATAGCTTTTTCTAAATAGCCACGTTGGTCTGTAACTTCTTTAACACGTTTTGCAATTTCATCTTCTACTGCAACAACGTCTTTATTAAATCTGTTAGTCAAAGTATTCATTTCTTTTTCAAGACTTTGTTGTTTTTTAACTTCTTCAAGTTGTTGCTTTCTAACATAGTTGCTATCAATTTTGCTTGTTGCATTAGCTAAGCTTTCTCTAAGTCTTTCTAAGCTTTCTTTAACGTCTCTTAACTTTCTTTGAAGCGTCTTGCTCGATTCTGTATAAGCTCTTGTTTGAGAGTCTTTCTCGCCTTCAAACTGTTCAATTTCAAGTAAAAGCCTTCTTCTATTACCAAGATAATATTCAGCTTCACGCATCGCTCTTTCCATAACAAGACTACCATTTAAGCCAAGCCCTGCAAAGTTGTACTTATCGTGTTCAACAATACCTGCTTTTGCTCTTTCTAGTTGTTCTTGCTCGTATATGGCACGTTGGTCAAGATAATCTTGAAGTGCTGGAATACCTTGTTTAATTTCTTTTTTACTAAATAAAATTTCATAGTCAACAACATCAGGAATTGTCTCTACCGCTTTATCAAGACCACTAGTTAAGTAGTCAAAGTTGTAGTAAAGATCGCTTACAACTGCTTTTCTTCTAGCACGTAAGAATATTAATAATAATATTCCTAAAACATAAAAAAGTGCAGGAGTAATTAAAGTTTCATATAGCATATCTGCAATACCCGGAATGGTAGCACCACCCGTATCAACTAATCCTCTAGCTTGAGAGAACGAAATTACTAAAAATATTAAAGCAATAATGCTAATAATGTTTTTAGTATAAATAACTGTTTGCTCATAAGCACTAGACCTGAACGGTCTTTCTATACAGTTACTTTGAGTAATAAATTCACTCGGAGCTTTATCTCTATTTAACATATATTGTTGCCATTGATAACGCATAGGTTTTGGAATGGCTTTCATAAGCCTATTAAACTCAACCAAATTTTCATCGTTTACAAATGGTTTCTTCTCTAAATATGAATTAATTTTATTAACTGCCTTGTTTGTCTGAATTTCAATAGAAAAAGTGGTAGACAAAATGCTTGATACCACAATAACAGCAAATACAATTATTGCACCAACCGCTAGTCCATTTCTACTAAGTAGCTCAGTTAACATGTTAAAAAAACTAGAAATTGATTCATTTAGATCAAGTAGCATGTTTAAGTACATATTTTTTCTCCTCTTGTTGACTTTATGGGTTTATTATGTGTGTAATCTCAACAAAAAACCCTATGTCTTCTTGTATAAATTATAAATTGCTGGGCGTATTTTGTCAAACAATTACAATACTATTTAAATAAAGCGAGTAAATAAGTTTTTTACTAACCTTTACACCAAATGCCTTTTCCACAGCTTTTTTGTAAAGTTCTAATTGAACAGAATATTTTTCTCTTAATTTGTCGGTATTTTTTATACGGCTTGTTTTGTAATCAATAACATAAGCTTCACCATTTTTTATAATAATTAAATCGACAACACCCTGAATTAAAATTTTATCTTTAACCCCTGAATCTTTAAAAATTTCATCATACGGAATATACATTAAAAACTGTTGTTCTCTTAAGACTTCGTCCCCGTCATCAATAAGTAAGTTGATTTGATTAATAGCCTCCACCAATTTGTCAATCTCTAAAATTTCTGTGGCTTCAATTGGTAAAATACTTTTACTTATTAGCTGTTTAATTTGCTCTTTAATGTTTTCCTCAGTTGCATCTTTAAAACTTAAGTGTTGCATAGCTAGGTGATAGATATTTCCTATTTGTGAAAAGTCTGTCTCTTTAGTTTTATCAAACACTTCATCTATTCTCAACCTTTTAATTGAGTAGTTCACATCTTCTTCTGCTTCAACAATTTCCGTTACCGAACTCTTTGCAAGAATGTTTTTAGAACTCTCAAACCCGTACTTAAATGCAAAGGTTTTTAAAAATGCTTTTTTATAAGTCTCATCAGTTTCACTGAATACTACAGGTTTTTTGCTCAGTAATGTTTTTTCAAGTTCATCTTTTAAATAAACCTTAAACTCACATGTCGTATCGTCAGCAAGTTTTAATTGCAATTTTTGTTTGCCTGCTTTAAGTGCATTTAAATGAGAGTTTTCTAAACTTCCAAGCACCCAAGACAAATAGCTTTTGCCGTTTTTTACTTTATACGCGGTTTCAATTTTTGTAAGTTTTTCTATTGTAACTTTACCTACTAGCACTAAATGGTTTTTAGCTCTTGTTATAGCAACGTAAAGTAGCCTCATCTCTTCTGCTAGTTCTTCTTCTTTGTTTTTTAGTTTTATTGCACTTCTTGTTATGGTGTCTACTTTTTTTCTGTTTTCAAAGTCGTAATATCTAACACCAAAACCTAAGTCTTTGTTCAAAAGAATTTCACTACCTACTGGTTTTTTAGTAAAATCTTTACCTGCTCCCACTAAAATTACCACGGGGTATTCAAGCCCCTTGCTTGAGTGAATGGTAGTAATGTTAACGCTACCCCAGCTACTACCAATATTTATTTCAAACAACTCTTCTTCCCCTGCAGTCTCAAGGTAATTAATATATTTAAACAAGTTGTCTTTTATCTCTATTTTTTTACTTGCACTAATTAACATCTTAATGTTTTCTAGCCTATTTTTACCACCCGGCAAAGCCAAGAAATAATCGTATAAATTATATTTTAAAACCACTGCTTCAATAAGCTGGGTAACTGTTAAAAACTTAAGGCTTTTTCTAAATTCATTTAGCTCATTAAATAATTTACTTATTCTCTCGCTAATTTCACTTTGTTTGTTTTGTTCCCTATACTCACTCATCGCCTCATAAAAATTGTTTGTATCCCCATTTGTTTTAATTTTAGCAAGCTCATCATAATTAAGCCCTACAATAGTGCTGGTTAAAACACTTGCTAGTGCTAGGTCGTCATAAGTATTATTGATAAGCTTTAAATAATTATTAATTAAACTCGCCTCATAAGTATCGTAAACATTTAGCTTATATTTAGCATAAATAGGAATGTTGTAAATTGCAAGTTCATCACAAAAATCTTTAATAAATTGACCTCTAGTTCTACTTAGGATAGTAATGTCACTGTAGTTAATTAATTTAGTTTCACCTGTTTTAGCGTCATAAAACTCTTTACCTACAAACTCTTCAATTTTCTCAGCTACAATTCTTGCTTCAAGCTTGGTGTAATTGTCTTTTTCCTGCGTTTTTGCATGCTCTTTAACATTATAAAGTTTTAAAGGCTCTTTTTCTACTTCAGTCTTTTCATAATTTATTATGTTAATACTCACAAGAGGTAAATTGTTTGTGTCTTTCCTGTAGTTTGCACCCAAACTAAGCTGAGATGAAATTTTATAATCAACGCTTGCCGTTTGTTTTTTCATAATGTTATTAAAAACAAAATTTGCAAAGTCTAAAATTGATTTTTCACTTCTAAAGTTTTTGTTAAGGTCAACCTTCTGGCTAACCTCATCTGTTTTAAAGTTATCATATTTGCAAGTGAAAATGCTTGGGTCACTTCCCCTAAACATATAAATGCTTTGTTTTGCATCCCCCACCATAAAGGCGTTATTATCTCTTGATATTTTTTTAATAATTTCTTCTTGAACAGAATTTGTGTCCTGATATTCATCTATGAAGATATGTTCATATCTGTTTTTTACTTGTTGCTTAATATTCTCATTTTTTAAAACCTCAAGAGCATAATACTCAAGATCATTAAAATCAAGTAGTGCTCTATCTTTTTTAAGGCTCATATAATGCTTGTCTACACTTAGCACCACTTCAAGCATTTTTTGTATGTGGGTTTTTGCTAGACTCAAATTGTTTTTAATTTCGTCTTCGCTTCCCGCAGTAAAATATATTTTAAAGTTATCAACGGCTTTCCTAAACTCTTTTTTACTACCTGCTATAACTAACTTTAACTCTTGTTCATCGTCTGCCACTTTTGATGGCATTCTCACGCTAGCTGGCAAATTAATTAGAGCCTTAAAGTTTTTAGTAAAATTGTTTTTACCTTTAACCATATTTGCCATATTAACTAGGCTATCCACAACTTCAATAAGTTTTTTACTCTTTAGCATATTTGCTTTTGTTAGTAAGTTATTAAAAGTAAGCTTAAAATGCTCAAATTGTTCTATTAAAGCCTCATTCAAGTAAAGACTAGCCATATTTTTATTAAAGTCAGGCGAGTATGTGTTTTCAATTATTCTTCTCGCAAATTCTTCGTAGTTATGTCTATTTTTAAGAGCATATAAAAGCTCTACAATAGAACGCTTAAACTCTAGGTCTCTGCGTTTTTTGTTGTAGGTTTCATATAGCTTATCAAATTCTTTATCATTTCTGGTTGAATACTCCCCAAGAGTAAAATCTAGGCTTTCATTTATTAAAACTCTAATTTCCTTCTCATCAAGAATTTTAAAGGCTGGGTCTACCCCCACTTCGTAAAAATGTTGCTTGATAAGTTTTGAGCAAAAATTATGAAGTGTTGAAATATCGGCAGTTGGAAGCTCTTCAATTTCTTTTACTAGGTCTTTGTTATCCCTCGCAGACTCGCAGAGTTTATCATAAATTTTTTGCTTCATTTCACTTGCTGCTGCGTTTGTAAACGTTACAATAAGCATTTTATTAATAGAACTTTCTTTTTTGATTAAAAGGTCTAAAATTCGTTCTATCATAGTAAAAGTTTTACCACTACCAGCGCTTGCTGATACTAACATATTTTTATCTCTTGACTCTATTACTATTCGTTGTTCACGGGTTAAATTACTCATCTTTTATTGCCTCCTCTACCTCAGTCTTACTAATGCTAGTAGGCATTTTACGTTTTTTATTTTTAAAGTCTTCACTAAATTTGCAAATAGCTTTGTATTTGCAATATTCACAAGGTCCCCTACCCGAGCTATCTGTAAGTGGGCTAGGTTCAATGTTACCAGCAATAATTTGCATGCCCGCAAGGGTAGAAATTTTTAATGCATAATCCTCTAAAGCTTTAAACTCCCCGTCAGTTAGGGTTCGTTTAACAGAGCCCGCATCTAAGCTTCCATCTTTTTTGGTTTTTACATTAACAATGTTGCTCATATAACTAGCATCAAGCTGTTTATCCATAGCTTTAATAGCTCTGTAATCGTTAAGTAGTGCACCATCTAGTTTGTAACTAGCAAAGTTACCTGCTGCTTTAAGCTCTTCAAAATTGTTTTTTACAGGCAGGTAAAAAGCACCCGCCACCTTTTTGTTTGTTAGTACTCTAGCCACGCTAGCATAAATTAAAAGCTGGATTTTCCTACCATAATAAAGGTCGGTAAAATTGAATTTATCGCTACCTGTTTTATAGTCAACAACTCGGGCAAAATCATCAAACTCATCTACCCTATCAATTACACCTGTAAAGCCAATGGTTTTGTCTCCCAGTTTTAACTTAATTGTTTCACTATTATCTTTGCCGTAAACTTTTTCTAAAGCACTAATGCTAAAATCCGATTGTTCGTTTTGATAGTAAATAGCCTCTACAAGTCTTATTGCCTCATCTCTTAGGCTATCCGATAGGTTTTTATTTTTGCTATCACTCTTAATAAATAAATATTTATCTTTGTTTAAAATGTTTTCAATAATGTCAGTTGCAATGCTTTCAAGCTCAACTCTCTTAGGAGTGTTTTTAATTAAAATTTTTCCAAACTCTTCTGCCACCTTGTGTAGTATGTTACCAACATCAAGTGCTTTAATACCTGCACGCTCTTTTTCTTGCAGTTTTAAACCATATTTAACAAAATGCATAAATGGGCATTTAAAATAAGTTTCAAACTCGGTTATACTGGCAGTGTTTTTCAAAAAGAAAAGTCTGTCTGCACTTTTTATATCTTCTACTTTATTCTCATAATCAAACAGATCATATAGCTTATTTATTTCTTCTTTTGAAGATTCAGACTCAAGAAAGGTATATAATGTACTTGTCGCTTTATGATTTTCAATATCTACTCCGTCTTTAAGACGCCTTATATCTTTAATTAATTTACTTGTTGCTACTTGTTTATTAAAATAATAAGCACCTAGCCAACCTTCATTATCTTTTGCGGTTAAATAGTCTTGTAGGTTATTAAAATCAAGTTCTTTATCGTTTGCATAAAAAAGTTTTTTAACCTCCAATAGCACTTGCGATGGTTTTTGGGTTTTACCCTCTTCATCCACCTGACTATAGCTTAAGTATAAATTTTGTTTAGGTAATACTAAAAGTTGAAACAAGTTAAATTTTGCTCTTTTGTTTACCTGTCTTATGCTTGGCTCTAGTTTTTCCTTCGTATTAATGCTTTTAATGTCGTCATCTAAAATAATGCCAACATCTTGTTTTACTTGTGGCACTAAAGAGTCGACCATTCCAAGTACAAACAAACTATCTGTTTTTGCGAAGTTATTGTTTGAAATAGCACCTACAAAAACGCTATCTACACTTACTGGAATTGTAGAGAGATTAATTGCCTTTAGTCCGTTTTCAAAAATTATGTAAAACTCTTTTAAACTAAGCTCCTGCTCATTTAAAATGTTTTCTATTTCTTCAAATAGCTTATTCAACTTATCAAAAACCTGAGCTGTTATTTTCTGCTCTACTAAATTACCAGCCTCAGCGTATTCATGTGTTAAATTGGCTGTTTTCTCTTCTAAACTTTGCTCTTTAATAAAATCTTTTAATATGCTCACATATTCATTTGCCGTGTTTGCAGTCTTAAAACTGTTTTGAAGTTTAATAAGTGGTATTAACTTCTCTTTTTTAACCCTCTCAAAAGCTTCTTGTTCTTTTGTTTTGGTGCCTAACTTTAACTGCTTTAAAAATGCACCTTTATCAATACCATATTTTAAAACAAAATCTTCAAAAAGGCTTGTATCATTTAACTCAGCCATACTGTAGTAGTTTTTTACATAGGCAATAACGTCAGAATAGTTAAAATAGTTTTTTACTACCGCCAGCGCTCCTAGCAAAAACTTAACTAAAACATGAGTGTTTAGTGGCGTGCTTGCATCTATAAAATATGGAATATTATAACTACTAAATACCTTTTTAATAATAGGCTCGTAAACCTCAAGGTCACTTACCGCTACGCTAATATTTTTAAACCTTTTGCCTGACATAACTTTGTGCATAATTTTGCTTGCAACAAAGTCTACTTCCTCATCTTGTGTGGTAGCTTCAAAAAGCTCAACTGCCTTGTTTAAATTTAGTTTGCCTGGCGTTATTGCAAACAAATTATTTGTCATAAAATTAAATTCAGGTTTTAAGCCTGCCCTACTATTTACAATAATATCTCTCAGGTTCATGCCGTGAAGCCTTGCTATGTTCGTTAGGGTAGCATACATATCATTTATGTACACCTGTGCATTTGTTTGTTTTGTGTTAGAAACAAACCCAATATTAACGCTCCCTGAGTATTTTACTAATCTATCAATAATTTGATATTGCTGAGAAGTAAAACTATCAAAAAGTGTAAAGTAAAAGTTTGAATTTTTAATCAAATCGCTATTTGCAATTTGCTCTTTCAAAAGGTTTAATTTTGTGCTTGAATCTATAAAATCTTTTTGCAAAAACTTTTCATACTCATCATAAATTAAACTAATATCATATATTTTTAACTTTAAGGCAGTATCAGTGCCGTCATAGCTGTTTTTTAATTCTTCAGGTGTTATGTTAGAGCTTTTAAGTTGATTAATTGTTTCAAAAAGTTGCTCACTAAAGCCACTTAATCGGGCGGCTTTTTTAAAAGCTTTTAATTTACTAGTGTTGTTTATTAAAAGTTTTGTAACCAGCATTATTCCGCTTTGTTTTGTTAAAACGTTTTTATTTTGCAGGTTTGTTAAAACTTTGTTTGCAAGTTTACTTAAGGTAATTACTTCTGTACTGAAAGTGCTTTCAATTCCTAGTTCGTCAAAAAGCCTACGTTCGGCTAACATAGTAACTCTATCTGGCACAATAATAAACTGTTTGTTTTTATTATTGTGTTTTAATTTAACTTGTTTTAAAATGCACTCAAATGCATCTTCATAAGTGTTAGATATGTATAAATTAAACTGCATAAACGCGTTTTCTCCTTGCACTTATAATTTTATCATTTTTCATACTGTTTTCAAACCTTATTGGCACAAAAAAACAAGAGCTAACTCTTGTTTTTACTTTCCGTACTATTTATGCTTTTAGTTCTTAGTTGTTTTACTTTTTCTTCTAGTAGTCCGAGTTTACTTTTAAGCGATTTATTTCTCTCAGTAAGTTCTATAATTGCTTTTTGCTTTTTACTCATAGCAACCAGTGTATGTCTTAAGTTTTTACCAAGATAATTACACTCCGCTTTTAGGGTGCTACTAATCTCAAGTGTTGCACTTTTTTTAACCAGTTTTACAAGTCCCATAAAAAGCCCTTTTAACTCTTCATCACTTAGCTTGCCATTTATTTTTGCAGGATTTGCTTTAGGAAAATTTAAAACCTTGCCAGTAACGGTTTTTACGCCTTCAATTTCGTCTAGCTTTTTGTTAATGCTTTCAATTAAAGTGGGGTTTTGTTTAATTAAACTTCTAAACTTGTTCTGGTAGCGTATCATCACACTAACATCTCCACGACTTAGTTCAATGCAACTACTTCTAACGCTTCTTCCTTGTCTTCTCTTTTGTAAAATAAAAAAGGCTAAGTCATACTCTTCCTTTTCCGTAAACTCTTTAAATTCTTGCTTTTTATGAGCCGATATATCAATGCCTAATAAATCTTTTCTACTGCTGTTTTTTTCAAGCTCTTTGAGTTCTTGATAATAATAATTTCTTACACTATTTGGTTTTCTTCCAGTAAAGGTTGAATACTCGTCAAAAGCCCTAATAAGTGGGATATTTTTTTGTCTGCAATCTGTTATAAAATTGAATAGTTTAATAACCTCACTATTTTTCCATTTTGAATAGTTATCATTGTTCATATTCTCACCTCTTAAACAGCATTATTGACTTTAAAAACTTATTATATACATACTAAATACAATTAAATCATAAATATATTTAATAAATAATAAGGAGAAAGCAATGAGAATTTTTTTGCACCTTTTAGCGACTTTTGATGCACTTGTGGATGTTAACGATTATAAACTAGGAACAATTGAGAGAAAGTTTTTAGAACCTGTTAGCCTTAAAATTGATAATTTTAGTAAAATTTTATTAAAGGTAGCTCCCCTTGAGAGTGAAAACAGTGAGCATAAAAAACTACTTGGCTATGTAAGCCATTTAAAACTAAAAAATGGACAACTGCGTAGTAGTAATAACCTAGTTAAAATAACTAAATACCCGAATAATCATTACGAGGTTTTACTACTTGAAAATTCACTGATCAATCATATAATGCCAGAGGTTTTAGCACAAAACTCTTATAATATGAAAAACTCTACACATGTTGTTACAGTGTTTTTTGATGGTATAAATCAAATTTCAATTGAAGGAAAAGAAATGATATTTAATCATAAAATTGATTATAATATAACAGGTGTTGAAGTTGAAAAGCTTAACAGTAAAAATCTTGTTATCATTAAAGCAGACACCAAGGGTAACGACATTTATACTTTAATTTTAGGCTATGATAATGACTACAGAGTTTTATTTGAAGGACTTGTACACAAAATTGAAGTGGAAGATAAAAAAATTACACTCCTTAAAAAAGCGAAAGACTTTGCAAAACAGGCTACGGTAGAGGAGTACGAAATTGAAAACAATAAAATAAAATTATCTGAAGAGTACAATGTTTATTTAGAAAACCAAGCCAAGATAGCTAATAACAGACTTTTAATTCCTTTTGCATTTTTACAAGCAGTTAAACAAAAAAACTATGACCTTGCAAGAAATTATTTGAGCGCGGAACTTACTGAAGTTTTAAAAGACGAGCATTTAAAAGCCTATTTTGGGAATTTTCAAGCAGTAAAACAAGCAATTTACGAACAAGACCCCTCTAATAAAATTGCAATTATTTATGAGGATGATGTAAATGTAGCAAAGGTTTTTGAAATAGAATTTTTGGAAAATAAAATTACTAACATTACCGAGCGTTAATTTGTTTGCATAAAAAAGCTAACTAGTAGTATAATTCCTTATAAAAAAAATAAAAGGAATGCGTTTTTATGCTTGAGATATACTTAATTATTTTAGGAGTATTAATATTTGGACTGGCTCTTGCTTCTTCCTCTTACTCCACCCTACTTAAAACTTATTATAAATACAACACAACAGCTTATGTTAATCTAACAGCTGGTCAAGTGGTAGTGGCAACTTTCAATTTTTTAAATTTACCTGACCACCGAATATCTGTTAATCCAAAGCCTTTTTCTGATGCTTATGTGGTAAGCAGAAAAGTTGTTGTTTTAAGTGAAAAAAATATTAATAGCAAAACCATCTCGGCAATTGCAGTAGCAGCACACGAGCTTGGTCATGTTATGCAACATAAAGAAGGAAGTAGTCTGTTTTCAATAACCTATTTGTTTCAAAGACTTAGTAGGCTTGCAGATATTTCGTTTATTCCAATTTTACTTACTAGCAGTTACATGATTTTATTCTCTGAGGAAAATTACAACATGGGAATAGGTCTGCTTTATTTAGCTGGTGGATTATTTATTTTAACAATGCTTTTTAAGTTGATTTTAATTCCGCTTGAAATGGATGCAAGCAGGCGTGCCCTAAGGCTGCTTAAAGATCAACGAATTTTAGATGCTGACGAGTTAAAGGGCGCAAGAAAAGTGCTAAGGGCGGCAGCCTTAACATATGTCGGCGGATTATTTTACGACTTACTACGTCTGCTTAGAGGTCTAGGTAGAGGATTTAAATAAAAGGAGAATTTTAAAATGTGGTTTAGTTCAGGATACTGGGAATATTACCTTTTAGGAATTGTATTAGTCCCTGGTTTATTACTAGCTTTATATGCTCAGATAAGAGTTAAAAAGACTTTTAATAAATATAATAAGGTTATGAGTATGAGAGGTGCAACAGGTGCAGAGCTTGCAAGGCAGATTCTTAGAGAGGCTGATATTGATGTACAAGTTGTTAAAACAAGTGGTACTTTGACCGATCATTACTCTCACAAAACAAAAACGGTGGCACTAAGTGACGAAGTTTATTCTTCTTCAAGTGTGGCAAGCCTTGGCATTGCAGCACATGAAGTTGGTCATGCTATTCAATATAAGGACGGTTACCTGCCGGTTAAACTTAGATCTATTCTGGTACCTTTTACTAATGCTATAAACACATTTTTGTGGCCACTTGTATTTATTGGAATAGCTCTTGGATTGGCCTCAACTACGTCAGGTACAATTGGTATGCTATTTGTTTACTCTGGTGTTGCTTTCTTTGGTCTATCTGTAATTTTTAATTTAATTACCTTGCCTACGGAACTTGATGCAAGTAGACGTGCAAAACGCCTACTGCTAGATACTGGTCTTATTGACGAAATGGAACTAGAAGGAGCCATTAAAACACTTAACGCAGCAGCACTAACTTATGTTGCCGCACTAGTTGTTTCAATACTAAACTTACTTCGCTTCATTCTACTGGTAGCCAGTAGAAGTAGAGATTAATAACAAAACAAAATTATATAAAATAATAATATTTAAAAATAAAATTTTAACACAACAAAAAAAGAGCCATCAGCTCTTTTTTTATTATAATAATTCTTTTTAATGTGTCTATGCACTTAATTAAAGGTTTAAAACCTGCTAAGTTCGAGGCTCGGCTTGTAGTTCACGCAGGAGTTTACTAAGGTAAATGACTGTGTGGAATAAAAGACAGCAAACAAAGAAATTGGCTGATTTAAAAGCTTTAAAGTACTTCAACAAATACTTTGGCTATGATACCCTTATAAAATTTTAGGGCTACTTCGTATGTCCCTGTATTTTTAATTGGATTGTCTAGAGTTATTTTCTTTTTATCTATTGTAACTTTATGTTCTTTTAGTGTTTCAGCAATTTCTTTACTGGTTACACTACCAAAAATTTTACCGCTCTCGCCTGCTTTAACTTTAATGGTAATTGTTTTGCCATTAATCTTATCACATTCTGCCTGAGCTGTTTGTCTTTTTTCTTCTTCGTGAAACTGATTTGACACTGATTTTTGTTTATGATCGTTAAGTGCAGTGTTAGTTGCTAGACTTGCTTTTTTGTTTTTGATTAAAAAGTTTTTACCAAAACCATCGCTCACATTAACAACTTGACCTTTTTTGCCTGTACCTTTAACGTCTTCATTTAAAATAACCTTCATACTTCACCTCTTACTTACACTATTTTATAAATAATCCGCTTAAAAGTCAAATGAATAAAAACAACATTTAGGTCAAAAATAATTTTATTGAAATTAAGGAGTAAAATATGGACATTAAATGTAAAAAAACAAACTGTTTGTACAACGATAGCTCGCATTGTAGTGCTGGAACGATAAATGTAGGAAGCGACCTTGACTGCAAAACCTTTATTAAAGATAAAAGCTTAAACAAGAAGGAGGCAAAAAAAGTAAGTGGTAGTTTATTTGAAGCTGGTAGTTTAGAGGCAAACCATGCAAAGATTAACTTAAAAGTAGGTTGCGGGGCTACTAATTGCCTATTTAACAAAAACAATACTTGTCAGTCCAATGGAATTAGCGTTTTAAGTGGCAGAGGCAGAAGTGCTTTTTGTGCCACCAACTTACAAAAATAAAAAAAGAAGGTATACCCTTCTTTTTTTATTTTATTGAGTTTGCTAGTTTGATTAACTGTTTAAACTGAGTTAAGTTTTTAATTTCATCATTTATAATTTTAGCTTCTTTATTTAATTTGGCACCAAAACAAAACAACTTGTTGTTCTTTACAAAATAGAGCTTAAGTAGGGTGTTTAATTCATTCTTTGCACAGATCAAGTATTTTGTAATACCTTTATCTTTAACTTTAACTAACATTTTAACATTATATTCTTGTTCTTTTATTACCTGCAGAGTTAAATTATAAATATCTTTAGCATAGTTTATACTAGTCACTGGTCTGAAACTACCTTCATACACAGTGCCAAAAAGCACAAAAGTAAATAAGTCTTGTTCTTTTGTGGTTATATCTTCATAAGCATCAATATCGATAAAATAACTATGGTCAGGAAAATTTAGTTCAATGTCAAAATTTAAAAATGACTTTTGCATATTTTTTTCCTTTTTAAAAAAGTAATTTAATTGTATTATACCTAGCTAGCTTGTGTCAATGTATAATGTATACAAAAAAGAAGCTTTTCAGCTTCTTTTTAAATACACATTAGTAAAAGGAATTATTTTAGTTCTACAGTTGCGCCAACAGCAACAAGTTTTTCTTTGTACTCGTTAGCTGTAGCAGTAGGAACTGCTTCTTTTAAAGTTGTTGGAGCACCATCAACTAAACCTTTAGCCTGAGCTAGGCCTAGACCAGTAATTTCTCTAACTACTTTAATAGTAGCAATTTTTTTAGTTGAATCAATCGCTGCTAATACAACGTCAAATTCTGCTTTTTCTTCTGCTGCCTCTGCTTGTGCTGGACCTGCCATCATAGCAACTGGAGCTGAAGCTGAAACGCCGAATTCTTCTTCTAACATTTTAACTAGTTCACTAACTTCAACAACTGTTAAAGC
>LGOV01008835.1_pt2 | contig 15318 bp, 17 predicted proteins | sample 469881 | NCBI WGS metagenome assembly LGOV01 (sample SAMN03857199, study PRJNA290197) | marine sediment metagenome | biome: marine cold seep biome; feature: cold seep; material: marine sediment; isolation source: sample #5579, elevator 3A push core 41 containing 12 cm of sediment... ...
TCATCATAAGGTCCGTGGTTTTGTATCGTGACAGTGTATAAAAAGAGAGGCTGATCTATACTATCGATTTTATCGATAATCACTTCTGTGTCTGTTTCATCGGAGATATAGTAACCTTTCACTTTGGAGTTATCTATAAATTCTTCTGTTATGAATTCATCAAAACCCAGATGGTTGTATATAGCATTACGGTTATAATACCATCCCCAAAACGGATGAAGTCCTACTGAATAGTAACCTTGATGTCTAAGTACACTCGCAAGTGTTATGGTCGGTCTTTTTATTTCGGTGTTGAACACCATCAGGCCTTCATCATACATATGGGTTGAGATAGAAGAAAGAATCTCAAATTCAGTATTACTTGTGCCGCCGGCAAAGACCGGCACCTCTAGTCTTCCATATGCACTTTCTTCTTTTAATTCATCGATGTAGTCATATGGATTAGGAGCAATATTTATATTTGGAAGTTGATCCATATCCCAAAATGCTTCATTCATTATAATGATTATATTTGGTGGAGTTTTTTCATTATTATCAGGTGTGTTATTATTTGTTATTTTCTCTTCAATTAAAGTCATAAGTAGATCTTCTTCATCATCATTCAATTTGTATTCTGACGAGTTTTGAATACTTGAGAAAAATGTATAAATAGGTCCAGATTTTTCAAAGTTTATGTCCATCTTATTAATGAATGTATAAGAAGAAAATAATAAAATTATCGAGAAAAACACTCCAAAAATTCTTATTCCAATATTTGATTTAAAATCCATTATTTTTTTGATAAAATATAGCAGTGTCAGAATAATAACTTCAAGAGCAATTATTGAAATTATTAAAAGCGTATAGTCGCTAATATCAACTATGCCGGTTAGTGCTTTAACTTCGTTGAAAAATGAAAAATCGCTGAAAATCAGTGGCAAATTTCTTTTTTCATATTTAATCATGCTGACTACTGATAGCAAAGAAAAAAAGTTAAAGCTGATAAAAACTGATATAATAATACTTGAAATAGAATAAATAAGAATATTAAGACCCAAAATTAAAACAAAGCTAAGAATTACTGCTTTTACGTTATAGCTGAATATATAAAATCCACGATTAGTGATAAAAAGCGATGTTAGTGCTATAGCTAGTGATATAATTGATAAAAGGAATCCGTGAGTTAGAATTTTTTTAAATGATGATTTCATATTATTTCTCCTATTAGTTCAAATTTTACATAAATGAGGGATACAATGCATACTAAAAAAACGGTTAATACCGTACTACTCGTTATATATCTTACCATATTTTCAAAATTTTTTGGTTTGCTCAGAGATATTTTAATCGGATCACATTATGGAACATCAGTAGAGAGTGATGCCTATTTTGCAGCTTATAGAATGACTATAACAATATTTTTGTCGATAGGTACTGCAATTACTGCAATAACTATACCATTTATTGTAAAATATATAAAGCGAAATAAAAATAAATTGTATGATGGTTTTATTAATAACATAATAACTGTGGTTACAATTTTAACTATTATATTGGCATCGATCGGGATGCTGCTGGCGCCTTATTATACTAAGATGATAGCTATTGGATTTAGCGGTGAAAAACTAGCTTTAACTGTAAATATTGTAAGAGTTTTTATTCCAGTCTTAATATTGGTTCCATTAGTATATATTTTGATTTCTATATTGCAATCCAATGATAAATTCTCAATTACATCAGTTATAAGCATTCCATACAATGCAGTATTAATTTTTTACTTGATTGTGCTAAATACAAAATTCGGAATAATGGGTCTAGCCTTTGCTACACTATTTGGTTGGGGTGGACAGCTTTTATTGCTTTTGTTATTTACAAAAAAAGAATATTTACATTATAAACCAAGAATTGATATGCATGATGATGACTTGAAGATGTTTTTTAAGCTGATAGGACCGATATTAATGTCGTCAGCTGTTTACAATATCAATGTGTTAGTCGATTCGAGTATTGCATCAACATTGGCTGATGGTCAATTGGCGGCGCTTAACTTTGCAAATATTGCATATACAGCTATTGCAACAACTTCAATATTTGGAATAAGTACAGTTCTTTTTCCTCAATTTGCTGCATTGATTGCTGAAAATAAATTTGATGAATTAAGAAGAAAAATTACAAGTGCCATCGGCGTTATGATTTTTATTTTCACACCTGTAGTTTTTGGAATTCTAGCTATCAATAAAGAATTGATTCAAGTGCTTTACCAAAGAGGAACATTTGATTTATCAAGCGTCAGTCTGACATCGGCAGCGTTGATATTTTATACAATGGGCATGATAGGTTTTGCAATTCAAGAATTATCCAATAAAGTGTTCTATGCAATGAAAAATACAAAAACACCTTTTATCACCAGTTCAATAAGTGTTGCAATAAATATTGTTTTAAATTTATTGCTTGTTAAAGTTTTAGGAATCAGGGGATTGGCATTGGCGACTTCCATCGCGGTAACTTTTAATGGAGTGATAATGGTTGTACTTATTCAAAGAAAAATTGGTAAATTACAGTTAAAAGAGATCGGTATAAAGTTTATAAAAGTAATGATTGTAAGTACTTTGATGGCGATTACAGTTAGTGGAGCAAATTATTTTTTATCAAATATTCTATTGGTGTATATTAGATTGCCACTCATTGTAGCACTTGGAGTAGTAGTTTATTACTTGGTTAGTGAAAAACTTCATTTTGAAGAAATCTATTATATCAAAGAAGAGATATTCTCTAGATTAAAAAGCAATAATAAAGGAGCATAGGGTTTATGAAAAAAATATATTTGATATTGTATTATGCCATAGGAATAAAAATGCCTAGATCCGATAGAACGATGAATTTTGGTGCTAAAGGCTTTAGAAGATTTTTGACAAAAAAAACATTTAAAAAAGTCGGTACTCAGATAAATGTTGAAAAGGGTGCTTTTTTTGGAAACGGCAGTGAAATAGAGATAGGTGATTACTCAGGCATTGGAATCAATGCGCAAATATCAGGTCCGATAAAGATAGGAAATTATGTTATGATGGGACCTGAAGTAATGATTTTTACATCAAATCACAATTTTTCCGAGAAAGATAGACCGATGATCATGCAGGGGAATTCTAAGATGGCACCGGTTGTTATTGAAGATGATGTTTGGATCGGAGCAAGAGCTGTCATTCTACCTGGGGTGACTGTTCATAAAGGGAGTATAATAGCAGCCGGCAGCATAGTAACCAAGGATGTAGAGGCTTATAGTATTGTCGGGGGCAACCCTGCCAAGCTTATAAAAATGAGGTTTGAAAATGATTGATATATTTATTTTTTCTATGCTTAAATGGGATTCGTCACTTCTTCATCGGAGTCATATGTTGGCGAAATATTTCAAGAAGCATGGACAAAATGTTTTTTATGTTGAAAAATCGAATACTTTTAATCCTATCAAGTGGGGAAAGTATAAACTGATTAGTGGGGATGTTTCGAGACTTATCATCTATGGACTTCCTTATTTAAAAGGCAGATCCAAGTTTGTTTTTAAACTCAATGATTTATTTATAAAAACAGCTTTAAAAAAAGTTTTGAATGAAGCAAAGATTAAAAATGCAGTCGCGCTGATTTCAACTCCGCATTGGTCATATGCGGTAGATGATATCGATGAGTTCGATGAAAATATTTTTTATGATGTAAGTGATGATTATATCGCTTTCGCAGAGAATAAAAAATGGGTTGAATTATTGTCACGATATGAAAAACATGCCATTGAAATTTCAAAAGAGATATTTATTACAATAGATTCGTTGCAAGAAAAGGTAGATAATAGAGGGATACTGATCGAAAATGGTGTAGATTTAGATTCTTTTAAAAATGCCAAGAGAATCGAGTTTGAAACAAAAGGCAAGGTTATTGGATTTATAGGTGGTCTTTATAATTGGATTGATTTTGATTTGATTGTGAAAACTGCAAAAGCGAATCCTGATGATCTGATATTGCTTATTGGTCCTACGAGTGCTGATACGATTATGGAAATGATAGCGAAGATTGATAATGTCAAATATTTAGGTCCTATTGATAAGGATGAGATTCATAATTATTATGCGTCTCTAGATGTTGGAATAATTCCGTTTTTACCAGAAGATAAATACCCGAGATTAAAAACTGTAAACTCCAATAAAGTTTATCAGTATTTGTTTTTTGATTATCCTGTTGTAACGACTAAATTTACACAGGTTGAAAAAATATCAGATGTGATTTATGTATCCGATTCTCACAATGAGTTTTTAAAAAATATAGATATTGCAAAATCAACTGGGTCTAAAGAGAGAAAAATCGATTTAAAATCTATTTCATGGGAAACAAAAGCTATTGAAATGATACATGTTTTGAGGGGAGAAATTAAGTGAATGAAATTAGAGTATTACATTTAATCAGCGGTGGAGATACCGGTGGAGCTAAAACACATGTAATCAATCTGATCAACGGATTAAATGATAAAGTTTTTACACTTCTTGTCACATTGATGGAATCGGATTTTACTGAAGATGCCAAAAAATCGAAATTGCCTTTGACTGTGCTTCATCAAAAATCAAGGTTTGATTTAAGTGTTGTCGATGAAATCAGCAGATTGATTGAAGAAAACAAAATCAATGTGATTCATATACACGGCGCAAGGGCGAATTTCATAGTTACCTTTGTTAAAAAGAAACATCCTGATATGCCTATTGTTACAACTATTCACAGTGATTATCTATTAGATGACTATAGAGGTGGGAAACTTGTTTCCTTTGTTTTCAGAAAGATAAATGCGTGGGCATTAAGAAAAATGGATTATTATATCGGTGTATCTGATAGATTCAAAGACATGATGATAACCCGTGGATTTGGAACAGATAATAGAGTGTTTTCTGTTTACAATGGTTTGGATTTCAATAAAGAGATCATCATAGAAAGAGAAAAAGAAGCTTTTTTATTGGACTATAATGTAGATGCCAATGAGAGTATAACCTATGTTGGAATTATGGGAAGGTTGGATCCTGTTAAAAATCATAAATTGTTTATTGAAATTGCTAAAGAAGTTACCGATGAAAACAAAAATTTTAGATTTTTAATTGCAGGTGAGGGTAAATTAGAAGAGGAATTAAAAGAATTATCAAGGAATTATAAGATAGATGAGTACATTCATTTCCTAGGTTTTATCGATAGACCTTATGAATTTTATAATGCAATCGACATTAACGTATTGACGTCTTTAAGTGAATCATTTCCTTATGTTATGTTAGAAGGGGCTAGAATGAAAAAGCCGATTGTAACAACCGATGTCGGCGGAGTCAGACATGTAGTTAAAAATGGCAAAACGGGTTATGTTGTTGAAAATCATGATGTTGATGATTTTAGTAATAAAATTATTGAACTATCAGATGATAGAACTTTAAGGGAAGGCATGGGAGAAGAAATCTATAAAATTGTAAATGAAAACTTTTCAATGGATAGATTTATCCAGAATCACATAGAAATTTATAATGAAATATTGGAGGACATAAAATGAAGATTATAGATAAAAAAGGCAAGTTGTTTGGAGTAATTAATGTTATCGATTTTTTTGTTTTGATGATAATAGCGGTGATTGCATTATTTGTCTTTATAAAACTTGTACCTTCCGATAATACTCAGATAGATACAAAGGCGTATCAGCAAATGAGATATACAATAAAGATTGAAGAGGTTTCAAAGTTTACCATCGATGGAGCTCATAAGGGAGATGCGGTTTACGATTATGAAACTGGATCTGATATCGGAGTAATAATAGATGTATATGATGAAGCTCATATGGAGTATGTTATTGATAATGATAATGAGGCAGTAGCTATTGAATCTGTCGATAAGCGAGATTTATTTGTTGTCGTAGAAGCTGATTTTGTGGAGACTGACCGCGCATATATGGTCGAGAATACTATTCTAGCGGTTGGAAGAAAGGTTCTTGTATATAATAAATATCTCTTTGTAGAAGGAATTATTTATTCTTGGGATAGTGAGTTCAATGATTGATTCTAGCAAAGCAAATATCAAGATGAGGTGGATTCATAACTTTAAAAGTGTTTTACAAAATAGTAGAACCTATAAGGTTTTAAGATGGGATTCAAAAGATAGGGTTATTTGGAAAGGTAGGAATAGAAAAGATATCGATATTGCTGAATCGAGTTTTTTTATTGATTTTCTAAAAAAAAGTCATATATATAGAATTATTGTAAATCTGTTTAAAGAAAGGGAAATAAAATAATGAAGAATAAATATTTTATTATATTTTTAATTGTCATAATTTTATTTTCTGGACTGGTTTTTATCAAAATTTTAAAGGGAAGAACTTTTGATTTTGGGCAAAACAATCGGATGATTACTATTTCGATAGAGGTTTTAAAAACTACGGAACTGGATTTGAAAGAATTTATAGATGAGCGTGTATATCGCAGCGGTGTAGCAACCGATGGAAAAATAGTGAGCATCGACAGAATATCCGATGGTTATATTATCGTGGCAAATATTCCGGTGACTTATTCTGGACCCTATATGAAATTTGGATCTCAACCTGTAAAAATGAGTTTTCCGATTGTGATCGAGGGGAATAGATTTTATTTTGAAGGAATAATCACATATATTGAAGCAGGTGAAGAAGATGAAAAATAAATGGCTTATATTGGACATTATAACGGCGGTTTTATTGATTGTAATGTTGATGGTGGTAGCAGATGAAATTATAAATGTGTCTAAAATTGATTTAACCAAAGGTGAAGAAGTAAATATTATCTTTACGGGAGTATATCTAGAAGATGATATTTTATTAGATGAATCTTTTATAGGTGAGCAGTTGTCAAAAGATAAAAAATGGGTAGATGCGTATATTGAAAAAATCGAGACTTCACAAGAAGGTACTTCTATTACAATCAGCGGTAAGGGATATGAGAAGTCCAGTGAAATTTATCTGTTGAATCAGACTATCAAGGTGGGAAAAGAATTCATTCTTGAGACTAAGAGGCTGAAAATATCAATTGATATTTTGGATGTAGAGAAGATAGGGGAATAGATATTGTTAAGGGAAGAAAATATATTGGATAATGGAAATAATAAAACTGAATATTTTTTTGATTGGCTCAAAAAATGGAGCTATTATGATAATTTATTGTTGATGCCTATATTCTTTCTATTTTATGATTTTCTATTAAGAAGCTATACATTAGAGAGGATTGGGGTACAAGCTTGGGATGAAATTGCCTTGATAGTATTTATAGTCATCATCTTTAATGAAATTGATTTTAAAAACAAAACCTGGTGGATGATACCCATAGGTGTGTTTTTTCTAATCGGCATTATGGATATCGTGGGCTCTGGTTTTAACGGCAGAAGTACTATAGATGGTTATCGCCTGATTTACCAGCCATTGCTTTGGGGCGCGTATTTCATAGTCATTTTTAAAAATTCAGAAATTTTTCAAAAAGCAAAAATGTTAATGGTCGGAATAGGTACTTTTTTAGCAGTGCATGGGATTTTCCAGATGCTGTTTAAAGTTCCTATGCTGGATAATTGGATTGATACGACAGACGTGATTCAGCACCGCGCTTTTTCCATTTTAGGAAGCCCAAACAGTTTAGGATCATTTATGGTCATGCATATTGGGATGATGCTCGGACTGATTTTAATTGAAAAGAGCAGAAAAAAACAAATTTTATATGTGGGATTGACCATAATTGCGTTGTTGGCTCTTTATTTTACATACTCTAGAGGAGCAATACTGGCTATTGTAGTTTCTATTGCTTTTGTTTTAATGGTGTTTAACAAAAGATTACTACTCTACTTCACTTTTTTTTCAACAGGTTTGTTGTTATTGGTTGATCAAGGGGCATATCGGTTTTATAATCTACTTACTCCTGATTCCATAAGCAATATGCTGACTGATGGCCGACTGGCAAAATGGTCTGAGGGTTTAAACGAATTTATGTTATATCCGATTTTTGGAAAAGGATTTGGACAATTCGGTGGTTCTATTGCTATCAAGTATGGAATATCGAATTTTTATGCAGATAATTTCTATCTTAAGACATTAGTTGAAAATGGGATCTTCGGGACGATTGCTTTTATAATATTTATGGGATATTTTTTATATAAATTATTAAAGAATAGAAAAAATTATTTTATTGTCGGTATAGTGATTACAATTTTAGGATTTCTTCTTCATAATTTTGTAGACAATCTGTATTCAATACCAACATTGGCATTTTATTTTTATGTGTATTTGGCTATGGGTGTGAGTCAGATAAAGAATGATTCAGGAGATGAGATTTTATGAAGAATTGGAAAACAATAAGTATAATCATAGTAGGATTCATTATTTTCTATTCGGCTTTTGTATATTTTCAAAGTAGAAATTTGAAAAACAGCGGAATGGAAATGGTATATAAATCTATGGAAATAACTTTTAAAGTGGAATCGATTGAAAATAACGTTGGAGATTATATTGTAATCGGCAATCCTGTTGTCGATCATGAAAACAGCCTATATTTTGGTGTTATAAAGGAATTTCATTTAGAACCGCATCAAGAAGCGATAATTAATAATGGAAAATCGACTATAGTTACATATCCAAACAAAAGTGATCTTTGGATAACGATTACTGCAAAGGCAACGGATCTTAATAATTCATATGTAGTTGCTGCTAAAAAATTGGGAATCGGAAAGAAAATCGCTTTATATTCAAAGGGCTATGCATTTTATGGTACGACTATGAGAATTGAGGATATCGATTATGAATAGTGGGCAATTGAGATTGGATAAATTGTCGATCTATTTGGTGACATTGATTTTTCCTTTTGTTGGCATAAAAATTTTAAGTGTGATAATGATATTTGCATTTCTTATTTGGGGAACAAGGCAAATATTTATCGAGGGTAAATTTAGGTTAGGGACTTTGGATATTGCCTTGATGCTGTTTTTTATCGCAAACCTCATAAGTGCTTCTTTTGCATTTGACCCTTTCTCAAGTTTTAAGCAATTGATTGTTTTAGCAGCATATATAGGGCTTTATTTTATAGTTTCAAAAGATTTCAATCAGGTGGAACTTAGAATCTTATTGTATGTAATGGCTATTTCAGCTGTTTTACCGATTCTTATTGGTTATTATCAGCTGTTGTTTGCATCGAGCAATCAAGATTTATGGATCGACCGTAATATCAATCCTGATTTAGAACAAAGATTATATTCTGTATTTGAGAATCCCAATATTTTTGGAGAGTATCTTGTGAATATCTTTTTCGTTGTGGTCGGGCTTTTAATCAGCAATAAAAATAAATGGGGAAAAGCCATACTGGCTCTCTTTGCATTAGTTGTCAGCCATCAGGTTATATTGACATATTCAAGAGGGGCGTGGATTACTTACTTTATAGGTATTGGTGTTTTTTTACTTTTATACAATTGGAAATGGATTGTTACTTTGATTCCTTTGGGAATCTTAGGACTGATCATCGCTCCGAATTCAGTTAAACAAAGGCTTATGAGTATCGTTTATAGCTTTAAAGATTCTTCGTTTTTCTATCGAATCGAAATCTGGAAAAATGCAATAGAAATGACAAAGATCTATGGAATAAAGGGTTTAGGATATGGCTATCAGTCTTTTCATGAATACTATGCGCATTATAAGATACCGGGATTTAATGCTACTCATTCTCATAATCTGTTTTTGCAAATTATATTGGAATCAGGAATCATAGGATTGATTTTATGGCTATATATTGTTATAAGTACATTATTCTATAATGTTTTGAGAATTTTCAAGTACTCATTGAGTTTAAAATATAAAGAATGGATATCCTTAGCGATACTCTTGGCGATAATGGTACATGGTATGATTGATTACACTTTGTTTGATTATAGAATCAATATCCAATTTTGGCTGGCCATTGCATTGACAGCGCAGGGGATGAAGACAAACAAGGAAAATACGGGGGAAACTGTATGAAAGCATTGATAATAGGATATTATGGGTCAGATAACATCGGCGATGAAGTACTTTTGCATCAGACCATTAAAATGATTGAAGCTATTGATGAGAATATCGATATTAAATCCTTATCATATAGAACAAAAATGACAAAAGAAATTCACGGCATTGATGCTGTCAGTAGAAATAAATACTTTGAAATTCTAAAGGCGATTAAAGAATCAGATATCGTCATCGGCGGTGGAGGTTCTATTCTTCAGAATGTCACAAGTAATCGCTCGCTCATTTATTATTCGATGATACTATTTATTTCAACTTTGTTTAATAAAAAAGTAATCATGCTTGGAAATGGTTTCGGACCGATAAGTGGAAGGTTTTATTCAACTCTGACAAGATGGTTGCTCAACAAGATAGATGTATTTATGGCTAGGGATGAAGAAACGAAAGAACGGCTAGAAGCATTAGGAGTTGAAGCAAAGGTTGTGCTTTCGGCTGATTTAGCTTATTACAATTATAAAAGCAAAGATCGATTATCTAGCAAAAAGGTAATTATCAATATAAGACCTTGGAAAAACAATGATGAAATTGTGAATGAAATGAAGATATTTGTTGATAGGCTTAAGGATAATGGATATGAAGTCGAATTTTTATCCATGCAAGAAGGAAATGACGATATTCTACTAAGAAAGATTGATGAGAAGGCTTCATTTGTCGATAACTCCATCGATGCGTTTTTACATAAAGAGTCTGAGTATTACGCTATGATAGGAATGAGGCTCCACGCTCTTATTTGGGCAGGATTAAAAGATATTCCTTTTATAAGCTTGGAATACGATCCGAAGATAAAATCGTATGCTGATATGACTGATCAGTTGAACTATGGAAATGTAAATGGCATCGATAGTAATCAACTTTGGGAGTTGTTTAGTCGATTGGTTGAAAATTATGATGAAAAGAAGAATTTGTTGATTAAGACAAATGATGAGTTGGCAAAAAAATCATATATCAACTATATGGAATTAAAAAATCTGATTGAGAGGAATTGATTTTATGATATCGAGTGTAATAATTAATCCAAGATATGAAGAAACCGATCAAATGGGTATTATTTATCACGGGAATTACTTTACTTGGTTCGAAGTTGCCAGATCTAAATTTTTTAAAGACATTGGTTATTCCTATAGGGATTTAGAGGGTGAAAATATTATTTTGCCTGTAATCGAAGTGGGCTGCACTTATATTAAACCGGCTAGATATGATGTGGATGTAAGGGTGGAGACTGAGATATATTTATTTAAAGGGGTTCGCTTTGGTCTAAAATACACTATCTATGAGAATGAGACTGATATTTTATTAGCGAATGGATTTACTTTACATGGATTTGTCGATAAAAGCCTTAAACCTGTAAATATCAAAAAGAAAAATATAAAAATTTTTAATATTTTAAGTGGTGCAATGGAGGAAAAATAATGGAAAAGCGAAGACTTGGGAAAACAAATTTAAATGTGTCTCTAGTAAGTTTGGGCGGAATTCCTCTTCAAAGGCTGACTCAAGATGAGGCAACTGAGATAATTAAACTTGCAATAGATATGGGAGTCAACTTTATCGATACAGCAAGAGGGTACACTAATAGTGAAGAGCTCATAGGAAATGCCTTTGAAGAATTAGGTATAAGAGACAAGGTTTACATTGCCACAAAATCGATGGTAAGAGATTATGAGGGAATGAAAAAAGAAATTGAAATCAGTTTAAAAAATTTAAAAACCGATGTTATCGAGCTTTATCAAATTCATTTGCTGAAAACAAAAGAACAATATGAGCAAGTGATGAGTGATGACGGTGCATATCGTGCATTGTTGGAAGCGAAGCAAGAGGGCAAGATTTTACACATCGGTTACACTGGTCATGATGCAAATCTAATTGAAGAAATTATGGACCCTAAATTGTTCGACACAGTTCAATTTCCTTATAATCCTATTGAAAAGCAGGGAGAACCGTTATTTAGAAAAGCTAAGGAAAATGATATAGGTACAATAGTCATGAAGCCGATTGCCGGTGGTGCTTTCGATAAAGGTGAACTGAGTATTAAATGGATTATGGAAAACAATGATATATCTGTGATTATTCCAGGCATGGATGCTTTGGATCAAGTAAAAAGGAATACTGAAGCTATAGAAAAGCCGTTGACAGAGGAAGAGAGAATTGAGACCAATAAAATCGTCAATGAATTAGGGACTGAATTTTGCAGGCGATGCGGCTATTGTCTTCCGTGTACACAAGGGATAGATATTCCCTCGATGTTTATATTCGAAGGATATTTAAAGAAGTATGATTTAGGTGATTGGGCAAAAGAGCGTTATTCAAAGATAGAAAATACAGCTTCAATGTGCATTGAATGCGGTATTTGCGAAACAAGATGTCCTTATGATTTACCTATTATCAAAATGATGAAACGTGTATCTGACACCTTCGGGAGGTAATAAGTAATGAAGAAACTCGGTATTTTAGGTGGGATGGGTCCTTTAGCTACTATAACGCTGTATAATAAGATAGTTTTAAAAACCAAAGCCGGTAATGATCAAGAGCATATTCATACTATCATCGACAGCAATACAGAAATTCCGGATAGAACAAGTTTCATTCTTGCAAATGGAGATAATCCATTACCCCAGCTGAAAAGTTCTTTAGATATGCTGAATAATGCAGGTGTCGACTTGATAGTTATGCCTTGCAATACAGCTCATTATTTTTATGATGATTTAGAGATTTATTCAAAGGCACCAATGCTGAACATGGTCAAGCTGACAGTTGATAAGACCGATAGCAACACTTGTCTTTTGGCTACAAAAGGAACTTATGATGCTAAAATATATCAGAGATATAATGATGATATTATTATTCCTGATGATGATGTTATCAAAAGGTTGATGATTGTGATTTATGAAGTTAAAAGCAATAATAGAATTAAAGCATATGAGATATTCAAAGAAATAATAAGTGAACTTAAAGATGAAGGATATGAAAAGTTTATCCTCGGCTGCACTGAATTATCAGCTCTATATGATATTTATCCTGATATTGAAGGGGAATTTATCGATCCGATGGATATAATGGTCGATGAAATTTTAATGTTGTTCAATAAAGAAAAAGCAACTTCATTTTAGAAGTTGCTTCATTTCTCCAAGTTGATATAATTATTCGCTTTAACTGGCGAAGATAGATCATAGCCATAAAAATCATTTGATTTTTCACCATTGAATAGTATTTGAACATTTTCAATGGATTCGAATGAAGTATAAGAATAAAGAATCGAATCTATCATCATCTGATAGTTTTTCTCCATATCTCCATAAACAGTCTCGACGTTATCGCTTAAGTTGATTGTCAATGTTTTTCCGTTTAATTTAATGTCCAATAATTCAATGGATTTCGGTATTGGAACAATCGTATTGGAATCTTCAATGATATTTGAAATACTGCATTTATCTATTATATCCGATTTAGCCTGTAGTGCGCTAAAAACATCGTTATAATCAAGTTCGTGTATTCGCACTGGATTAAGATAAACTTTAGCAGTTGAACTCTTCAGTCCGTAGTAAAGTTTTGGCCACGTCAGCGGTTTAACCGGTTCGTCCAATACCATGCCGTGAAAATACTCATATCCTGCATTTTTTTCATCTACATAGAATTGAACATCATTTATATAAGAAATCGATGTCATTGAATTTACAATAGAGTCGACAGCAAACATGGCAGCTGAAGATCCGATTCCGTATGGTTTAACATCAATTGAGTGATAATATAGATCAAGGGTGGTTCCGTGAAGCGCAGCTTTATATGACCATGGCCCTATAGAATGTTGAATTAATCCTGAAGATTCATTTGGACCTCCAAATTGATTATTGATAGTCTCGCGGATTAATTTATCAGAGGAATCTATTAAACGACTAACAGGAATAAGGTAGTTTAAAGATTGATCAGAAAAATATAATTCTATATATTGTTTGCCAGATGTAATGTAATTAGTTGAACCTGCATAATTGAATTCTGTTAAGTAATCTAATGATATAAGTATTTCTTTATCTATAAAATTCGAATCATCTGATAATATTTTCATTTGATATTCACCTGGTACTATTTCAAGGTTGCCTAGTGAAACATCAATAGTGATTTTCTTCTGATTTTTTTCATAATCTGTATTATCTATAACTTCTACAAGGATATTGTCTTGCTTAAAAGTATTAATCAATATATTATCTTGATAAAGGTTGAATTGTAGATTGCTATTTAATGCATAATCCATATCATCGGTTTCAATAATAATGGTTATTAAATCTGGATTTTCTAAAGTTTCAATATCGTCTTCTAAATAGAAATCATATATATAAACTTTTTCATCGATTGGTGTCTCGTCGATAGGTTCATCGTTTTGATTAATTAACTTATCGATAAAATCAAAATTGATGAGTTCGTTATTTAGTGGTATAAATGATAGTGAATAGGCGATTATGATGACAAGTAAAATTGTTATAAAGCCTTTTGACATAACGTGACCTCCTAGTATAAGCTAAATATATTATAACATAGTTAAAAATAAAATAAATAAGTAGGTGTAGTATGAAAAATAAACAATATGAAATAAAAATAATCGATTTGACAGATAAGGGCGAAGGCATAGGCAAAATAGACGATTTAGCGGTATTTATTGACGGAGCAGTACCTGGTGATGTCGTAGAAACGAAAATTGTAGAGCTTAAAAAAAATTATGCTATAGGTGAAATTGTAAACTTCATAAAGGAATCTGACATTAGAATTAAACCTTTGTGCAAACATTTCACTGAGTGTGGCGGATGCCAGATTCAAAACATTAAATATGATGAGCAGCTGAAGATTAAAAAACAAGTTGTGAAGGATGCTTTAGAGAGAATTGGCAATCAAAAGGATTTTGCTTTGTTTGATACCATTGGTATGGATAATCCTTTTTACTACAGAAATAAATCGAGTTTGCCTCTTGATAAGAACAAAAGAATAGGCTTTTACAAAAAAAGATCGCATAATCTTATCAGTATCGACGAGTGCGTCATTCAGGGGCAATTAATGAATGAGATTATGAATGAAATTCAAAAGAAAGTTCTCGAGTTGAATATTTCCACTTATGATGAAAAAATTCATAAAGGATTGTTGAGACACATTGTAATCAGAGAGTCAAAATCACAGGGCAATTTGATGATTATATTTGCTACAAACGGTAAGAGTTTTAAAGGTTTGGATGTTTTATCGGAGTATCTTATTGAGAAATTTCCTCAAATTATTTCTGTATATCAAAATATCAACAA
>LGOV01000710.1_pt2 | contig 15273 bp, 16 predicted proteins | sample 469881 | NCBI WGS metagenome assembly LGOV01 (sample SAMN03857199, study PRJNA290197) | marine sediment metagenome | biome: marine cold seep biome; feature: cold seep; material: marine sediment; isolation source: sample #5579, elevator 3A push core 41 containing 12 cm of sediment... ...
ATCACCGCCTAACTCAACCAATTTCTTTTCCCAATGTTCACTAATTGCTAAAAACAAGTCGCCCTTACTAAACAAATCATTGTAAACACCTGTGCCATTGTTCAAAATAAATGTTGACATATCATACCCATGAAATGTTGTAATAATTTTAGACTCAACGCCTATTTCCTTAAGAGATGCACCAATAATTCCGTTCGGACCAAAATGGCAGTGAATAATGTCAAAATTCGTATCCAGAAAAGGGATTAAAAAGTATAACCCCTGTAATGATAATGCAGATTTACCATAGCGAAATAAAGTTAGTGATTTAAATATTTTAATTGGATGTTTATAAAAGTTTGTGATTATTAGATATGATGCTTTCATAACTCGTTTTATTTTATTTTTGGGTATATCGAAATAAAGAACCCGGTCCATAAGCTGGTAGATTTCTACGTCAAGATGTACCTTGTTCTCATTGGGATTGTACTCCGCAAATATCATGACCTCATGCCCCATGTCTAAGAGTCCTGTGATTTGGTTCAAGATAAAAGTTTCTGATACTTTTGGGAATACGTTAACAATAAACGCTATTTTCATTTCAGCATCCTCACGCATTCTTTCCAATGATAATATGTTCTTCCGCTCCGTACTTTACGTATGGCTCAAGTTTTATTATCGCTTTATAAATCAAATTTATCTTAAAAGGTATATTTGAAAGAACTGTGAAACGATAGACCCACCTTGAGATGAAATTAAAATATTTATCTTTTCTTACAATCGCTAAACCATTATTTTGAAACAATTGTTCGATCGCCTCTAAAGTGTATCCTTTACGAACATGGCCCCAACTTATGTTTATAACCTCTGTTTTTTTCCTGTTTAGAAGTGGAAAAGAAATGCCATTTTGCATGGGCGTGGTTAAAATAACTTTACCATCTATCTTCAAAACTCTGGCAAGTTCCTTAACCAGTTTATTATCTTCTTCAATATGTTCTATCAGGTCAAGACAAAAGACCACATCAACTTGATTATCCTCGATAGGCAATTCAAGAGCAGATGCACAGAGGGTATTCAATCCACGTTCTTTTGCTAATAGTAAACCAGATTTATCAGTATCCACAACAGTTATTCTAATATTAGGGAATGATTTTTTAATATCGCTTGCAATAAATCCGTCGTAGCCGCCAATATCAAGAATAAGTGAACCATCTTTAACTTCGGATTTTAAAACGCTCTTTAAAGCACACCAACGCAATAATATTCCAGGTCTCATACCTTTTCACCCATTATCCTTCCTAAACTTTGCTTAAAAAGCTTTCCTAATAGAAATAGTTTCCTCAGCCACCTTCTAAGGTAAGAAGTTAAAAAAAATCTTTTTAATTTAAACTTTTTAAAACCTGCAGGAATAGGTTCTGCATCAAATTTTATACCTTCCATTCTCAACAATTTTCTAATCCTCTTCAGTTCTTTTCTTCTCATTCCCTCCACAATCTCAGTTCCATATATATATGTCAAATTTGCACACATCATTTGATAACCCGTGTAACCAAATTTTTCCTTGAAAAAGTGATCGCCCAATTCTCTATTTAATTTCTTGTAATATCTAATGGTATTCTTTATTATATGTAACCTATTTTTACACATATTGTATTTGTGTTGTCTACGAAAACCCCCTATAAATGGGAAATATTCAAAATTGACTCCTGCTGTTGCGAGTTTACTTAAGAAATACCTATCTTCACAAGCCTTTAATTCTTCATCAAATAAACCAAACTTTTTAAATATCTCTTTTTTGATTAATAATGAATGGATGGGGGTTGGATAGATATCCCAGAAATCATAATACATGGGAAACATATCTTTAACTTCTCCAATATACCGTAAATATGCACGTTGAGATTCATGATCATATTGTGTTATTTCACAATAAGAAACTATATTATCCAGAATTTCAGAAAATTCCAATTGCAATTTAATTTTATCTTTATGCAAAAAGTCATCAGCATCTAAAAACTGTATATATTCACCAGAGCATTTTTTCAATCCAGCATTTCTGGCAGCAGCAAGACCTTTATTTTCTTGATTAATAAGTATAATATTGTTTTTATATTTTTCCAATACAGAAAGAGGATTGTCAGTAGAGCCATCGTTAACTACGATAATTTCAATATTCGGATATGTTTGATTTAAAATACTTTCAATTGCTTCTCCAACATATTGCTGTTGATTATACAAAGGAATAATTACACTTACCTTAGGGCTGTTTTTAATATTCATATTAAGCTCCCGTCAACAATATCTTTTAAACTTAACTTGGCATCCTCAAAACTAGTTCTTCTCGTTTGAAAATCTCTCAGTATTTTGTCGATTTTTTTCGAAAGTAGAATTTTAGCTAAAAAACTATATAACTTAGAAGGTCCTATTCTACCAAATGTGGTGATGCTGATAAAAAAAAAGACAATAGTTATAGGTATACCCCTTAATACATCGGTTTTTTCTACGAGTAGATTGATAAACAGCCGGGTAGCCTGCTCAACATCCACAATGTTGTTCTTGACCATTGCTAAGACAACGGATATTTTTTGTTCCTTTATATATTTTGCCTCGATGTTCTCATTGTGCTTTCGCCACATATACAGGTATTCGGGAATGTTAGCCAACTTATATTTTTCAGATAATCTTAGCCAGAGGTCATAGTCCTGAGCTCTTGCTATTGACTCGTCATAAAAATCCACATCAAGAAGACATCTCATCCTTATCATCGCAGAACCGTGAGCGATGCAGTTGTCCCTTCTAAAGAACTCCCGAATCTGAGCGTCTTCTATTGGTCTATCCATGAAGCTAATAACTTCAGAATCTTCATTTAATATCTTCGCGAAAGAGCCAACAACTGCATAATCTCGGTGGGTCTCCAAGAACTCTACTTCTTTCTCCAACCGTTCGGGCGCAGAAACATCATCCGCATCCATCCGCGCAATATACTCACCCCTTGCTATCATCAACCCTATATTCAACGACTTAGTCAACCCTATATTCTTCTCGTTGTCAACAATTTTAATTCTGGGGTCATCGTAACTCCGCAGTATCTCCACCGTTCTATCCGTAGAACCGTCATTAACAATCAAGAACTCAAAATCCGTAAACGTTTGATTGAGGATACTATCAATAGCTTCTCGCAGATACTTCTCACCGTTGTACACGGACATCAGAACAGTAACCTCAGGGTTTTTCATGTTTTTCAAATATCCTTTTTAGAGCGTCTTTATCCAGAATGTCTGCTTCTACCAATTTGAAATTTCTCTCGCTTAAGAAAGATCTAATGTTGTTCCTTTTTAGTTCTGGATTATAATAATCGTTGAAATTATCCAGACATCTTACCTCCTGCCCTTCTTTTAATAGCCGTTCCACTAAGTGGCTCCCGATGAAGCCCGCTCTTCCAGTTACCAATACTTTCATCTCTAATGGTCTCTCAATCATATTTCGCACCTATTCCTTGTCAACTTCCCTTTTCCAACCTTTTTCCGCCAATCATAAGTTTTTTCGTGAGTTTTTTCTCACTTTCATGAGGTGATTCTGACGCATTATGAACCGTAGTTTTTCCTTTCATATCCCAATTACACTTCCATTGCATTTGTCCCTTTTTGTCCACTTTGTAAGTTGGATTTAAACTATAGTATACACCCCTACCGGTTCTACCACTCTTAATCATATTTTACACCTCTTCCTTTACCTGTAATGTTTAGCAATATTTTTTTCGTTTTTATTGGTTAATGCCGATACCTTGCCGATATTGCCTATTTAAGAACATATTTTCTACCCCTCTTCTCACCTACGGGCTTTACTAATCCTACTTTAACAATGTCCTCCAAATCTTTGCGCAGTGTTCTATCGGAAATCTCAGGAGATATGATTCTAAATTTAGAAAGCGTTATTTCCTTATTTTCTTTTAGATATTTTATTGCTTTTTTCTGTCTTTCATTCAATCCTATTTTATCGAGATATTCTTCCGTGAGCTTTGTTTTCATAAATGTGACAACCAAATCGCCGATAACATATTCAAATTCCGGTTCTGAAAGACCCCACTCTAAACATCTCTTTACCATTTCATTCGTTCCTGTCCCCCATTGTTCAATGTATCCGGTCAAAAAGACTCATCTCTGTTTTGCGTAATTCTTTGCGTAATTTTTGCGTAATTCGGCAGAATATACCGTATATCTCGCTTCCCTTCTCCAACTCTAATCAATAAACCTTTTGTAACAAGTTGCGTCAGATCTATTGTAGCCGTCTTCCTTGAAATGCTATTTAGAGAAGTGTACTCCTTGTTACTAATAGAGCCCTTCTTAACGATATAATCCATCGCTTTTATCTGCCTTTCATTAAGTCCCAATCTTTCTAAATCCCCTACGGTTGGAGGTAATCTAAAAGTAACAACAAATGCCCCTGAAATATGTTCAAATACAGGTTCTGGAATCCCCCAGTCTCTGCACTGGCTTATCATATCCAGAGTTCCGCCGCCTACATCCTCCACATATTTTACCCAGAAGAGCTGTTTGAATAAGAGAGGATTGCGAGGCACCGATACATGTTCTCTTCTCAAATCTTCTATGGTTATCACATCAGGAAGCGTTCCAGGACTCCAAATTTCTATTCTATCATCAAATATCCGAACTTGTACCTTTGATGGAGACTCGTAATCTCTATGTGCAACGGCATTTACAACTGCTTCTCTAATTGCATCTGGTGGGTACTCATATTTCTCCTCCCTTTGAACTTTGCCAGGAACCAACCGTATAGATTTCCTTATATTCCGTAACACAAAGTCCTCTGCTTTATCAACCAAATCAAAAACAGTTCCTTCTATCGTTTGGAAATCAGTATATGGTTTAATAGGTTCATTTCCAGAAAATCTTATACATTTTACCTCTGATTGTAAAACCATTGGTTCTTTGAAGAACAGTAAAAGCGCCGCATTTGTTAGTTTCCCATTTCTTAATAGTTTTAGTTTCATTAAAGCCTCTTCGATGGGAGCATCTTCTGAAAGGTTTAACCCTCTTTGTTTTCTCGCGTCTTTCAAGAACCATTTGACTTTCCTTTCGTTTATATCCCCAAAATTCACCCCTTCACAAACCTGCTCATCCCAATAAATTCTCTCACCACTCTCTTTTGCCAGCTTTCTTATTTCGCTGGAAGAAATCCTTTGATTTGTCTTTCCGACCCTCTTGTAAGCATGATTTCTGAAGAAAACGGGCTTTTCTGAACCCACTTTTACTTCAATCACAACAATTTCCTTATTCTCAATCTGCTCGGTTTTCATAGAAGGAAAAATCGCCGGGTCGGTATTTCTTTTGATGTAGTTTGCCAATTCCTCTAATGTATTTCTGCCGATTTCAACACCAATACATGTTCCGGCATCCGAAATACCTATCAATATGGAACCGCCATTCGCATTGGAAAACGCAGAAATTGCCTGACCGAGTTCTTCTTTAAGTCGTAGAGATTCTTTGAACTCTAAACTTTCAGTTTCTCCCTTATGTATCAATTCTACAAAGTTGTTCATTTCATTTTAGAAAATTTGTTCATCGCCTTGCAAATTTGATTATTCATAGCTTTTAAAATATGCTTTGCCCCTATTTAAAACTTTTACTATCAGTATCGTAACCCCGCAGGATCTCCACAGTTCTATCAGTATCTTCCCCCTGCAAAAGTTCTACAACGCTCCAGATTTCTCCCCACCTGAATTCTATATCTGTTGCCTTTAAACCTGCTTGACGCAGTTCTTCAAAGTACTCTTCCTGCGTATACTCGATGTAATGCGTGGAGTCAAGGCGATAATCCATGCCGAGTTCTTTTTTAAGCGGCACTCGCCAATCGCGTTCAAAAAGCGGCACGCGAATAATCAACCGTTTGGGTTTAATTTGTTGTACGATCTTCTTCAAAAATTCTACTCGCTGCTCAATATGTTCCAGCACATTGGACAGCGTAACGACATAAAATGTTTCATGGGGCAATTCCTTAAGTGCATCACCGTGAATAAAATTCAAGTTGGGATGTTTATAGTGCTTTCGTGCGTACCGGATGTTTTCCTCGTTCAACTCAATACCCACAACTCTTACATCAGGAACTTGAGTCGCCATATCGTAACTCAAAAAGCCATTACCACAACCAATGTCCAGAACACGTTCGCCCGGTTTGAGATTCTTAATGAAAAAATAGTGATAGTTGATATGCCTGTGCTTGGTATGTATCCCATTCCCGTAATCCACCGCGGCTTTTCCCTCTAAATGATACAAACGATTTTCCAGTTCAAATAGAAATTGTAATGTTTTCTTTGGTGAAGTTTGTTTAACAGATAAACGGACCATCTGCATCAAAACGTCAGCACGGGTAGAAGGCGATAGCCGTTTTAACCATCGGGCAACTCCATAAATCAGCAGATTCGTTAAACTGAATTTCATTTAGCAATAACCTCCAGGATAACTTCAAGTTCCAGTTTTAATATTTTGTCTATGCTATATTTTTTCAGTATAGATTCTCGCGCGTTTTTCCCAATTGTTTTTTGCAGTGACTCATCGGATAAGACTGTTTCTATGGCATTTGCAATATTTGCATGATCTGTCCTACATAAAAATCCGGTTTTCATATGTTCAATATNNTTCTTTTATTCCATTGACATCTGAACCGATACATGGTAACCCACAACTCATCGCTTCAAGCAATGTTTTTGGATGCCCTTCATAGTAGGATGGTAAAATGAAAACTTTTGCTTGGTTGAGGATATCAGGTAAATCAAAACTTGATACATTGCCTTTGAAAATGACGTCTAATGCATAGTGATTTACTATTTCTTTAATTTCGTTATCGTAACAACATCCACCTACCATTAACAATGAAAGATTTCTATTTTTTGTTTTCAAATAATGAATTGCTTTTAATAGATTACCTATGTTTTTTTGGTTCCCTGCTCTGCCTACAAAAATAAGGTCGTATTTTTTTTGTGTTTCCAGATGTGGTTTGAAGACATCAGTAACCACATAGTTGGGGATAACCTTTATTTTCGATGGTTCCACGTTATATTGTTTTATCACGAGTTCACGCTGCCATGAAGAGGTTACAATTCCCATATCTGCGTAGGAAAAAGCTCGTTTCTCTAATTGAATTGCATCATTGATTGCTTTTTGGTCATTTGATTGATTTTTAATGAAATAACTATGCAAATAGCCACACCTAACTATTAGTTTTTTGCCAAAATGTTTTTTAATCCAGATAGGAATTTCTGAACCTGGTATTTGATTGGTTTTTAATATGTCTGACCCATAGATTTGTGGTGAATATTTTGATAGCAAATGCAATATAGTTAGTTTTGGGTTATTGTGCCATGTAGTAGATAAAAGATTAATTTCCTCAAGATTTTTTCTATAGACTCTATCTCTTTTTCCGCCGTATGTTACCATGTTTACTTCTTTTAAGTTTTTACTTAATCTTTTATATAGTTCTAACTCTCTATCAAGGTTGCCTACTTCCACCCAGGTTTTCAGACTCACGCCGCCTGTGAAAAATAAGGTTAAGGTCACATCACCTTTTTTTCTCATCATTTTACTTTTACAACTCCGAAGAGACTTCTGTAGCTAATAGGGTGTTTAGAAAAAATGTTTTGTGTGTCTTTTTTGAATGGGTATAATTGTGAGGACTCTAAACAAATTATTTTAAATCCAGATCGTAGAAAAATGTCTTTCAATCTCTCTTTAGTTAGAGGGTTACAATGTTGACTATTTTTAATCCTGTCTTTATGTGTTTTGCCGTTTATTATTAAAAGCAGGATGTCTAAAAGTGATGAATAAATCTTTACCAGTTTATCAAATCGTGAAGTTCTAACAGTTTTAAAGGGGATTAGAGGCCAGTAAGTGTATTTTTTTGAAAAGAAAATATAATCGTATTGAGTTGGAAATGTGTGAAAGATAAGATAACCATTTTTCGAAAGGGCTTTTTTTACAGATTGAAGAAATGATCCTAATTCATCATCATGAAGGTGTTCAAATATATCAAAACAAATAGCGATATCAATTCGCGATGAAGAAATATCTGACCATTCACTAATATCTCCACAAATAAATTTGGGAGTTACATTTTCTTCTTGGGAAAGTTGCCTAGCAATGTCTAAGGCAGAAGGGTCAAAATCAACTCCAAATGCTTGATATCCAAGTTTTGCAAATTCTATTGCAAATGTACCTATAGAACAGCCGACATCTACGACAATGCTTTCCGGAGGACTTTTATTCAGATTCTTCACAACATATTTATTAACTAAATCAAAAGATAGAGCTATCCTTTTCTGCCAATGATTATTAGTTCGATTTCTGTATTTATTAGCCTGATTTATTTGATAATCTTGACCATATTCTGCGGATGTTTGTTTAAGCTTATTTATTGGCATTTTTATAACTCACCTCTTTTTTAAGAACAGCCCATAAAGTACCAATGTATAAATTTCGATTAGATACATGAGGTAACAAATAAAAATATTTTCTTAGCAAAAATTTAAAGATTAGTTTCTCAGTAACACCAACCTTAGGCGGATTACTTCCTTCAACATCTATCTGCACAATTTCCATATTGTTCTTTTTGGCTCTGTATCGAATAAACCTCTCCGCCTCCTTGGTAGAAAAGAACCACTTGTGTCGGTCTTCGGGTTTCTCTAACGGTAAGCCATAAAATTTGATATGCTGATGTTCATTGTAATCTCCATGTTTCAAATGACTCCAAAAAACACTGTGCGGGTTTGGTAATGATACTATCACGTATTTTTTAGAGACTCTACAAAGTTCATCAAAAACAGCATGTATATTTTCTATATGCTCTAAAACATCACAACATAATACGACATCAAATGAATTGTCTTCATACGGCAAAGATTGTTTTTCCAAATCTATTTCTAAGTCAAGTTTATCTGAATGTAAGCCAACTCCTATATATTTCGCATTGTCACCTAAATACTCTTTCAAATAGCATTGATCTGCACCAATATCTAAAACATCACCTACTAAAATTGATTGATATTTAAGATAGATGTAGTGCGCCTTGGTTCGTCTGTCCGTGTAAATAAAATTAGTTTCCAATTTCATTTTTAAGTCCTACGTCTCTACTTTTAATTTTGAAATCATTTTTTTACATCTTTCATTCCAGGTATAATTCTTAACCTCATTCAATGCATTCATGCTTACCCTTTCAGATTTTTCTTTATTTTTAATTAATTCTAAGACATATTCGGATAGTTTGTTTATGTTATTTGGTTCAACAAGCATGCCGGATTTATCGTGCTCTATAACTTTTGATATTGCAGGAATAGTGGTAGATATAATTGGTCTATTGGAAGCCATATATTCAAATAATTTCATTGGCGAAGTAGTATTGACGTCCATAACCTCAAAATTAACCTTTGTGTTATAAGGCATCATCAAAGCATCTGCTGCTTTTAAGTATTTTGGAACTTCGGAATTATTAACAAACCCTACAAAAAATACATTACTAATTAATTCCTTTTTGCAATACTCCTTCCATTTGTTTATATCTTTTGAAAAACCACCTACTAAAACGAACAAGATGTTTTCTTTACTCAACATCATGGCAGTCAATAAAATATGCTCAATCCCTTTTTCTTCATAGAGGTGACCACAATAAACTACCAGATTCATATTGGTGGGCAGTCCAAGTTTCTTACGCCAAAAATGTCTATTATCATTGATTTTGAAACGGTCAAGATCAATTCCATCTTCAAGAACAAGTACTTTCCTTTCTGGAATTCCCCTTCTTATATGTTCCTTTTTGATATCCTCTGAGATAGTAACAAGCCCTTTAAAATTTGGATCGTTGGAAACTTCGTATATCCCTTGCAAGTCAGGATGTTCATAATTAGTGGTGTGTGTTTCGATAATCGTGGGAACCCCCATCTTTACACAATAATACGGGATCCGATAACTTCGACAATATGCCAAATCCACGTTGAGTTTCTTACAATATTTTGCCGCTGAGTAATCAAATTGCACAAAATCATTGCTTTGCTTTAATGCCTTTAAGGAGAAAACGGGAATATATTTAATTTTTATACCCATATCTATTCCATAAAAACTGTGGACATCTTTACTTTTGAGTTGTCTTATCAATGAGGGAATGCTCATGGGAGCAACAACTTTAACATCATTTCCAAGTTTATAAAATCCCTGTGCCATTTTCATGACATTAAAACTGTGTGCATACTTCGAAGGTATGTTGCCACCTGTTGTAACGATAATATTCATTCTTTTCATCTTGCCTCACTTTACCACACGGCGCGTCGCAACAGCAATGAAACGTCCGCAATGCTGCCCATCATTGACGATATTTGCATATTTCATATATAAATGGCGACGCAATCGCTTTAGAAAGATAGGTTGAAGCAATTGGTTGTTTAGAAATCTTTCAACCTTGTCACTCAAGAGCCAGCTTGTAAAATTGTCCATGCGATGTTGATAGATAATCTTCCGAATCTGGAAGCCAGCCACTTCGAGTTCCTGCTCAAATTCACTTTGATCAAAGTGGCGATAATGTAATTTGCTTAGTGGCAACAGTTTGGACGGTACACTGATGATCAAGAGGCCACCCGGGCGCAAGACATTATACGCATTGGCCAGCACAACCGCACAATCTTCAGGTGGTATGTGTTCGTAGACCTCCACCATCACCACGGCGTCGAACTGTCCCTTACGCAATCCGTAGTTTGCAATCAGGTCATTTCGCAAGTCTGCAACGAAAAATGTACCTTCTGGCACCATGGTCTTGGCGTAGAGAATTGAAAGCCCTAGGCAGTCAATACCGGTTACAGCATAGCCTCGGCAAACTATCTCTGCCGAAATGCGTCCATCCCCACAGCCGACATCCAACACAGTGGCTGGTCGGTGAGGGGAAAGTTCGTTAAGCACCACCTTAACATACCCAAAGTATGGCAAACTGTATTTGTGAAGGGGGTCTTGAATCCAATGGTAAGGGAGTCTATATTTGTTGCGGGAAAGCCATTCCTTTTCGTTATCCATTCTTGTACTTCCTTTATAAATCCTAAATTTTATATTTCAACATTCTTTCATCCATATTCTTGGTCCCGCAGAGTCTAAACTACCACTGATTAATTTCAAATGTTTATTAAGGTAATTAAGTACAAGGGGCCTTTCTTTATTTGCTTTCCTTAAATTAGAGCGGGTATAGTCGTCTATAAATGTTTCAATTAATCTACCTTGAGCATTTAAATGAGAATATAAATGTTTTACCACATCCAACGGACTCCAAACGTGTTCTAGCATATCCAGGCATAGGATAATATCGTACTTTTCTTTTAAAGGCAAACCATCCCTTCCCAAACATATTTTACAATATGAAACTCTTTTGCCGTATCGCCACTTGCAAAACTTCAACATAGGACCATCAATGTCAGCTAAAGTGATATCAAATTTTCCGTGTCTCAATGCCCATTTAGTAAACGAACTGACACCACATCCATAATCCAATATACGTTCACCTTTTTTGTAGTTTAACTTTTTTGGAATCATATCATATCCTGCCATAATATCCTTTTCCCGATACCAACAATCTCTAATAATCATATCTTCAGTTATTTGCCAGGTATGATAAACGTTAGCCTCACTTGTCTCAATCTTTTCTTTCTCTTTCCATATTGCTTGAGTTTGCCTATTAGGTGAAGTAGCCCGAGTAATGGCTTCATCTATAGAAATGCCAAAGTACTTACATACATCTTCATACCAAAGAGTCCCCCAATATCTTTTAACCTCAAAGCTATTCCTCATTTCCTTGAATCGTTTTTTACTTCTGTAAGATAAGCTCTTAACTCTCCTTGCACTTGATCTCAAAAACCACTTAAAGTTCTTAGATGTTCGTTCGATCTGCAAATCACTAATTTTTATATAGGGTTTAATACCCTCCATAATTGTCTTAAGAACAGATAGTCCAAGATTACGACAATGTTCAATTCCGTGTTTTAGATGTAAGTGATACTTAGTATATGTAATAGTATCGTACTTTGCGGTTATCTGATAAGCCAAAGTGCTTGGTAAATTTGTATGCTTACCCCGCATTGCTCTTCCCTGGCTTAACATCAAAAGTCTATTATCAAGTTCAGAGACAATACGACGAATTGCAGGATGATGATAATCAGAATTTGGTTTGAGATAGGGTTGGTAATCCTTGTTTAGGTTATGGACATAACAGTGAAAATCAAGATAGATAGCCGGAAGATGTTTCTCAATCCATTTCCATAAATAAGCTGTTTCCGGGCTATTTTTGTAGTCATGCTGACGGAAATCCCAGTAAGGATTGATTCCGTTGGCATTACAACCATTAGTTCCTAAAACAAACCCGTCAGGATTCAATTGTGGAATGACATCAAATATATACTTTTGTCGCGCATCCCGTGCCCATGATTCATCTGATAGGAGTTTCTCAATAATCGCAGTTGTAGCGAGCCAGTCTGGTTCAGCCGGATGCGTACCAGAAGTAATCAGGATTCGGTCATTCTCGGTATCTATCGTGTCTGGCGTTTCAGAAATGGTGAGGCAAAGAATATCTCTGCCCTGAATCGACTGACCAAGGGATGTTAGTCGGGAAATCCCGGAGTGAGTAGTCTGGATTTGCCTCAGCCAATCACACATGGCATCATAGCGATGAGGCAAAGAATTGGAGATATAGATCGCTTGTCCAGAGTTCAGCGTTATAGGCAACCGATAGTCATATTTAGGTGTCATTTGAGCCCCTAACAATGGCTGCCAGGTCTCGAAATCCTCCGAGACGAACACTGGGACCGGAGAAGCCATCCAGTCAATGTCGCTGGACCCGGGACGTTGGGCATCGAGGGTTAGATGAACCAAAGTATCACTTAGATTTGCTAGGCGAACACAAAAATACCATTTATAGTCTCCTCCAACGGGATTAGGGGGGTCGGCAGGTATTCGAATTCCAAAATGATTTATATTCAATCGTTGGAATGAAACTCCACTTCCGCACTCAAAATCGCTGGAAATAATAACATCACCATAATCTTTTGTTTCTTTTGTCTTATTTGTCATCTTTATATCCTCAATAATTTTTTGTCATGATAAGATGCAGTTTTTTCACTTATTTATATGACCTTCTGCCAAGTTCTATCAATATAAAAAAGTCCTTTCATATGATGAGAACCTTCGATATAAAAACGAAGCGCATGCTTTAAAATATCCACATAATCGAGAGCTCCTTTATACCTTAGGGCAACGCTCACCATATAAGTCCCAGAAGCTAAATTAAAATTATCAAAAACTATCTTCACACATCCTTTTCCAGATACAAAATCGGGATTAAATCCGTCTTTTTCGCTGTCTGCCTCAACGCAATAAGTCCCATTAGAATCACTAATTCCGACTAAAAAAATAGGCCTATGAATCCGTTGTGAAGCAAAATAATTAATCTGAATAACTATTTTTTCACCCATCTTAAAAATAGTTTTTGCCCTGCCATCTTTATCCAAAATATCAACCTTAGTAATTTTTGCTTCTCCTGTTCCGCGTCTCTGAATTTTATTTTGGGCTATTTTATTTAGATCTTCAAGATCTTCATGTGCGGACAAAAACATGTCTTTTTCATATTTCAAAATCATTTTTTCAGGTTCACCACGGTCTATAAGCTTACCATGATTTAAAATAATAACTTTATTACAAACTCGACGAACTGCATCCATATTATGAGATACGAATACTATCGAAACTCCTCTATTCATAATTTCCTGCATTTTTCTGATGCTTTTTGATTGAAACTCCGCATCTCCAACACTTAAAATCTCATCCACCAACAAAATATCCGGCTCACAATGAATCGCGATGGCAAAACCCAGCCTCACAAACATCCCGCTTGAATAAAACTTCACTGGTGTATCCAGAAAACCACCAATATCCGCAAATTCTACAATATCATCATACTTTTCATCCACCTCTTCCTTTGTCATGCCCAGAATTGCCGCATTAATATAGACATTCTCCCGCCCTGTGAGCAAAGGATGAAAGCCTGCACCTACTGCGATGAGTGCACCTACTCGGCCATTCACAGTGATTTTACCCTTATCAGGCCAGAAAATGCCATTGAGCATCTTAAGAAGCGTAGTTTTACCAGACCCATTAGGCCCAATAATCCCAAGAGTCTCACCTTTTTTGATTTCAAAAGAGACATCATCAACAGCCCAAAATTCATCTTTCCGCAATCCACCGGAATGCGAACTAAGCCCAAACGCATTTCGTCCGATGTCTTTCACACCGTAAACCATAGACCGTTTTAGTGATTTGCAGTATTTCTTGGATACGTGGTCAACTTTAATGGCGAATTCGGGAGAGGGTGAATGAGTAGATGAGTTGGTGAGAAGGGGGGTACTACCCATTTCCTCATCTACTGATTCACTCATTTACTCATACTCCCGTTTACCCATTTACCCATTCCTTCTACATTTCCTGTAACATTATTTTTCGCAGTCTCTAAGAATTGCTTAACTACATCTATTCTCTCAAAAATATCGAAAACATCCGCTTCAGTAAGCGCATAATATTCATGTGATAACAAGTTTCTGTAAAAGACAAGATCCGCTATTTTTTTCTCTAATTCTCTCTCGATAATACCAGTTTTTGCCAACAACCTAAATATATCTTTATAGGAGGAAGGCATCCCGAAATTATTTGCCATGACTATTTCATTCCCTAAATCAATAGTTCGGTTGAGAATAGAAAATAATACCATTGATAGCGCGTAAAAATTTCTTTTGTTTTCTATATCCGCTATTTCTTTGATTTCCAGTTCTTCCAAATCTCTAAAGTATTTTTCGAGATCGCTAACTATTTTCGCGATTCGCACTATATCATACATCCTTTCCACCTATGCCCAAGATGCGATAACAATACGCATAGATTATCGGCTGAAAGTCTAAATATGCTTTGAGTGTATTTGCTTTAACCCTTTGTAATTTCAAAGCATCTTTTTTATACAATAGTTTACCTTCGTTTATAACTCGAAATCTTATACTCAGCGGTAGGTCCCAGAAGAGAGCTAGGTCTATTTTTNNGGATGAATTGCTTAATATCTCTTCCTTTACTCCTTTTGAAATGTTGCGTTCTGTAACCACACAGAGGTCAATATCAGAAAAAGGCTTTATATTACCTCTGGCATAAGAGCCGAAGAGGTATATTGCCTCAACCTTTTTATTGTTTTTTAATTCATCTATTATCTCATCAGTTCTGC
>LGOV01000927.1_pt5 | contig 15248 bp, 11 predicted proteins | sample 469881 | NCBI WGS metagenome assembly LGOV01 (sample SAMN03857199, study PRJNA290197) | marine sediment metagenome | biome: marine cold seep biome; feature: cold seep; material: marine sediment; isolation source: sample #5579, elevator 3A push core 41 containing 12 cm of sediment... ...
GTTAAGCCAGTGGTAGAAGAACCGGTGGCACCAGTGGTAGAAGAGCCTGTTAAGCCAGAGGTAAAAGAGCCGGTGGCACCAGTGGTAGAAGAACCCGTTGCGCCAGAGGTAAAAGAGCCGGTGGCACCAGTGGTAGAAGAGCCCGTTAAGCCAGTGGTAGAAGAGTCAGTTGCGCCAGTGGTAGAAGAACCAGTTAAGCCAGTGGTAGAAGAACCAGTTAAGCCAGTGGTAGAAGAGCCCGTTGCGCCAGTGGCACAATTTAATCTTCCAGCCAGTGGTCTTGTAGGTGAAATTTTACGTGATTATGATTGTGGATATTATAGTAATCATTATAATGGAGCAGCAATCGATATTTTAAATAGTGAAGGAACACCAATACATGCAGCAGCATCAGGAACAGTAACACTTGCAGGATGGTATGGTGGCTATGGAAATTGTGTTATTATTGATAATGGAAATGGCTATTCAACTTTATATGGACATTTTAGTAGTTTAGATGTTATTGTGGGACAAACAGTGACCAAAGGTCAGCAAATTGGAGGAATGGGCTCAACAGGTTCATCAACAGCTAATCATGTTCACTTTGAGGTAAGATTGAATGATGAAGCACAAAAAATTAGTGATTATTTTAATGTAAGTACTGGTGATTATGTATAATCGCATTTGTTGTTAATAACCGTCCCGATCAATCATTAATCGTTTGTATGCTTGCAATTCGTACAGGCTAAGGCCTATTCGCCTTGATGCACACAACCTGATTTAATGATTGTCGGGACTACTTTTTGTAATGCTCAAAGGCTAATTTTTAATAATCGTACCGATCAATTCTTAATCACTTGTTTGTTTGCAATTTGTACAGGCTAAGGTCTGCTCGCTTTGATGCAAACAATCTGATTTAAGAAGTGTCAGTACTGAGTTTTATTGTAATGTTCAAGGGTTGTTTTTAATAGTGTACTGACCAAGAATGGTTGGTACTTTTTTTTGTTATTCTTAAAAAAAACTTGATTCTAATAAGAGGGCATGATAAACTTGTAACCAAGATGTAACAAATAAAGACATGAGGTAAAAGAATGAGCAATGATGTAAAAAAAGTGAGAGAAAATAAAAAGCAAGAGCGTAGACATAAGAAAATAAGAAGTACAGTTATAACATTATCAATTTTGATTATTTTAGCGTCGGTTGGAGTTGTTAATGCAGGAACACAAAGCTATGATGTTTTATATAAAGGAGAACATTTAGGATATGTTCATTCGCCTGAAATATTTGAATCGGCGATTAAAGATGTTGAGAATACCTATAAAAATATTTACTTAAATGATGCGATTATCATTGGCGATGATTTTGAATTGGTTCCAGGGAGACTGGATGAGTCGGTTGATTGTGATACTTGGGTAACACTATTGCATAATAGTAATATCGAATTATACATCAATGGGTATTCTATTTTAGTAGATGATCAGGAAATTGGAATTGTTGAGTCGCATGATACTGCACGAAATATTATAAAAATGTATCAAAACGAGTATCCTCTTGGTGAGAAAATTTCATATGAAGAAAAAACAGTGCCATATATAGAAATCAAAAGTTTAGAAAGAATCATAACGGAAATTCGAGAGCTCGAAAAATAAGTGAGCTAGTCGATGTAAGATAAAATAAGTTTTAGTGCAGAGTACCAAAAAACTCCCGTATCGATCAATTCTTAATGATATAATAAATAAAAAAATAGTGATAAGGGAGGTTTTCATGGATAATCAAAATCAAAAAGCAATGGATTTAGGATTATATTATCTGACATTTAAGGCACGAACAAAAAGTGAAGTTTTAAAATACTTCATTAAGAAAAAGATACCACAAAAGAGTATTGATTATGCGATGGAAAAATATCAGGACTATGGCTATATTAACGATGCCGTTTATTTAAAAAATTATATTGAAAATAATCGACGGTTAACTTTATATGGAAAAAAAAGAATTGCATATGATCTTCAGAAGCGTGGGATTAGTGAGATATTATTGCTAACGATTGAGGATCTTTATAGTGAGGAAGATGAATATGCGTGCTGTGAAATTGTTGCTAAAAAAAATCTTGAAAAGCTAGTAGGACAAGGGTATCAACAAAAACGCAAAAAACTTTTTGATAAACTCTCACGAATGGGATATATGCCAAGTATGATAGGATCCGTTATGGGATCCCTTGATTTGAGTGAACCTATTATTGAATTATCTGAAGAAGAAATTGAAAAAAAAGAACGAAAGCTAGAAATGAAATTCAATCGAGATTTCGAAAAAGCGATGAGACTGCAAAAAAATAATGGGTATACAGATCGCGATCTTTTTTTTCGCGTGAAAAGAAATTTAATTGGTCGAGGCTATTCTTATGAAATGATTGATCAAAAGTTAGACAATTTAAAAGAGTGATTAATTATTGTCGGGACGGTGAAGTGGATACGTATTAGTTTAGTCCTAAACGCTTAATAAGATAAGGAAGCGCTTGTTCAAAGCAAACCCCATAACGTCGTTCTTGATCAAGTGCAATGGTTTTGACAATGCATTCATGGGAGAAATCAACCGCAATTTGGGATGCATCAGTCAAGGAAAAACCATTCATTAGCGCAGATAATAGGGTGCTGCCAAAAATATCGCCGGTCCCATGAAAGTGTCCAGGATGGGCTTGATTAAAGGCATAGTCAAAGGTATTGTTCGTAACGTCATAGGTCGCAGCACCAAGCTGTGTGTCATCAAAACTTATGCCGGTAAGAACAATTTTTTTTGCCCCTAATTCGGCTAAGCGTTTTAATAAACCTTCAATATAATTTTGGTCGTAATTTTTTCCAACATAGGGTTCATCAAGCAAAAAAGCCGCTTCTGTTAAATTGGGAACAATAATATCGGCTTTTTTACATAATTTCGCCATGCCTTTTGCCATTTCAGGTGAATAAATCGAATATAATTCCCCATTATCAGCCATTACAGGATCAACTAAAATCAAGTTATCCTTTATTTTAAAGGTATCAAAAAGATTGGCGATGATATCAATTTGTTCATAGGAACCTAAAAATCCTGAATAGAGAGCATCAAAATTTAAGTTAAGCGATCTCCAATGATCAGCGATTGGGTTAATATCGTCGGTTAAATCACGATAGGTAAAATTTTCAAATCCACCCGTATGGGTGGATAAAACAGCAGTGGGTAGTACGCTAGTATCAAATCCAGCAACGGATAGAATCGGTAAAGCAATCGTAAGGGAACAGCGTCCAACGCAAGAAATATCATGGATAGCAAGGATGTGCTTCTGTTTATTTGTCATAATTTAATCTCCTTGATTTTATAATGGACTTATTATATGATAGAACTGAGCCTATAAAAAGCACCAGTTTCTCAATAAACATAGGGTCCAGAAATGAGAAAATTATGATAACCATACCATTTGAAAACCAGGGGAAATCCCTCTATCAAGAAATATATGAGTATATAAAAAATGAAATTACTCAGGGTACGTTAAATTATAAAGAAAAATTGCCATCGAAACGTAGTTTAGCATCGCATTTATCGGTGAGTGTCAATACGGTTGATTCGGCATATAGTCAGTTAGTCGCCGAAGGCTATATTGAAGCGCTTCCTAAAAAAGGCTATTATGTCTGCGAAATTGAAGCCTATATTCATGATGAGAATTCGATCAAAATGAGTGATCCGATTGATGAAGAGGTGAAAGAAAAAATTGAAATTGATTTTTCGCCAACAGCGATTGAAGGGGATCTTTTTCCTTATAATGCGTTTCGAAAGATATTTAAATCAGTTTTTAATGAGTATGATACTAATTTATTAAAAAAACCAGATATCCAAGGTGACCTAGGGTTGCGAAAAGCACTAGTAAAATTGTTGTATCGATCCCGTGGGGTTGTGTGTTCAAAAGAGCAAATTGTTATTGGTGCAGGGACGGATCATTTGCTGCAAATTTTGGGATTGATGTGGGGGCGTGAAAAAGAAATTATTGTCGAAAATCCGGTTTATTTAAATGCTTATAAAATTTTTGAAAAGATGGGAAATCCAGTCATTCCGATTAACATTGATAATAAAGGAATAAAAATTGATCCATTGGCAGAATTTAATAATAGTGCAATTTATGTGACACCATCCCATCAATTTCCCTTAGGGATTAGTATGCCAATTGATCGTCGGATCAAACTTTTGAATTTTTCGAAAAAATCAGATAATATTTTTATTATAGAAGATGATTATGATAGTGAATTTCGATATAATGAAAAGCCATTACCATCACTTCAAAGTAGTGATAAAAATGCCAAAGTGATTTATTTGGGAACATTTTCAAAATCAATTGCACCGTCAATGCGTATTTCATATATGGTGTTACCGGAAGTATTATTAAAGACATATCTTGACATATCAGATGGGATTAGTTCTCAAGTTTCAAGTTTAGAACAAAAAATGATTGCCGAATTTATCGAAAGTGGTGCTTTTGAAAAGCATCTCAATAAAATGCGGAAAGTGTATAAAGAAAAACGAAAAATTTTAATGGAAGCATTACTTGGATTGGGAAATAAGGTGAGTATTTCAGGAGAAAACGCTGGACATCATTTACTGGTTCAACTAAAAACAGGAATGGCTGAGTCGGAGATGTATCAACGGGGAATAGAGTGTGGGGTTAGGGTTTATCCAATCTCAAATTATTTTATCAATGGTGTTCCTGAAAAATATAAAAGTGAAGTATTGATGGGATATGGGTCGTTATCTCAAAATGAAATTATTCGAGGTGTTAATCAATTAAAAAAAGCATGGCAGATATAAAAAATTTAAAATCCTAAAAATAGTGAGACTGTAGACAAAGACATAAAGTAGTCCCGACAACTATTATATCATGGGGTGTGTTATATGGCGAACAGGCGATAATCTGTACGAATTGTAAGCACCAAACCGATTAACAATTAGTTGGGACGGAGGTTTGGTGCCAAACTGAATAAAATACCTGATAATCGATTTCAAAATTAAGTTGCTGTTTGAATTGCCTAGAAATCTATGATAGACTAAAGATATTCTTAAGAAAAAATTAAGGTGACGTTTAAAATGTATCGTAGAGTAAAAAATAATACTGCCAATTTAATTGAACATACGCGTCATATGAAATACATATTAGCATTTGAAGGAATAGGTGTCGGAATCATTGCAGGTTCTATTGCAATTATTTATCGCCTGGCATTGGAATATTCTGAGACAACATTAAAAATAATATTAGATTACGGAAAGCTTCATCCATGGGCAATTTGGGCGTGGATTGGCGTTCTAGCTGTAATGGGATTGATCGTTGGTATTTTAGTCAAGTGGGAGCCAATGATTGCAGGGAGTGGTATTCCACAGGTTGAAGGAGAATTAGAAGGTTATTTTAAAGAATCTTGGATTCGTGTCCTTATTGGGAAATTAGTCGGTGGAATATTATGTATTTTTGCAGGTTTATCCCTTGGACGAGAGGGCCCATCGGTTCAATTAGGTGCGATGGGAGGAAAAGGATTTTCAAAAATATTTAAACGCATTAATATAGAAGAACGTTATCTCATCACTTGTGGCGCTAGTGCTGGTTTAGCAGCAGCATTTAATGCACCGCTAGCAGGAACCATTTTTGCGTTAGAAGAAGTCCATAAAAACTTTTCTGCAATGGTATTATTTTCAGCGATGACGGCGTCGGTAACAGCCGATTTTGTATCAAAATATGTTTTTGGTTTAGAACCAGTTTTTCATTTTACGGTTGATGGATTGATTCCACTAAAAGATTATTGGCTTGTGATTATATTGGGTATATTTTTAGGATTTTCAGGGGTCTTTTATAATCGTGTCCTATTAAAAACACAAGAAATTTATGGAAAAATAAAATGGTTAAAAGTTGAATTTCGACCAATTATTCCATTTGTTATGGCAGGGGTTTTAGGCTTTACGATGCCTCAGGTACTTGGTGGTGGCCATGCAATGATTTCATTATTAAATAGTGGCAACTTAGCATTATCGGCAATGATTATTTTGCTTTTTGTTAAGTTTATTTTTTCAATGATTAGTTTTGGATCAGGTGCACCAGGTGGTATTTTTTTCCCGTTATTGGTTTTAGGAGCGTATATTGGAGGGGCATATGGGACGGTTGCAGTAGCGTATTTTGGTGTCAATCCGGAGTTAATAAATAATTTTGTTATTATTGCAATGGCAGGATATTTTACAGCAATTGTGCGTGCACCGATTACAGGGATTGTGTTAATTACAGAAATGACGGGTTCTTTTAGTCATTTGTTGTCCTTAGCTGTTGTTGCGATTGCAGCAGAAATTACAGCGGGTATTTTAAATGGTAGCCCAATTTATGAAGAATTATTAGACGTTATTTTAGAAAAACGTGGCGAAAAACCAATTGTAGATAGTATTGATAAAACATTGGTTGCAGTTACTGTACGACAAAATTCAGTATTAAGTGATCAATTGGTTGGAAATATTGTTTGGCCAGAATCGTGCTTATTGGTTTCAGTGAGACGGTGTGGAAGAGAGTTAATCCCGAAAGGAAATACAATAATCTATGCTCAAGATACTATTGTTGCTTTGACGAACGAAAAAGATATCACGATGGTTAACGATGTGTTGCGTGCAATGTGTGAAGAACACTAGCGTATTACAAATAAATTTTATAGAGAACAGGAGTTGATTTTAAAATCAATTCCTGTTTTTGATTGGACTCTTGTACTTCCGTACTGACTAATTGTTAATCTGTTGTGTGCTGGCAATTCGGACAGGCTAATGCCTGTTCGCCCTGAGGCACACACCATGATGTAACAATTGTCGGTACTAGCATAATAGTTGGTGACAAAAACCCGTACCGACTAAATTATTAATCGGTGGTGTGCTGGCAATTCGGACAGGTTAATGCCTGTTTGCCGTAGGCACACACCATGATTTATAATTATCGGTGTTATTTTATGTTTTTGTCTATAGTCTGAGGTACTTTTAAGGGTAGCTTTTTAATTTCTGAAAAATATGATATAATACAATGCTGATATATGAAACGTAAACAGAATGATTATGAAACGAAAAGGCTATAAAAATTGAGTAAAATGGCCGATGAATAAGCGATTAAAAATGAATTGGAAAAATCGTTAATAGAAAAGAAACTAAGGGGAAAAAATGAAAAAAATACCAGAGGTGTTAGCACCTGCAGGGAATATAGAAGCCGTTATTGCGGCAATAAACGGTGGTGCGAATGCGGTTTATTTTGGTGGAAAATCCTTTAATGCGCGTCAAAATGCGGGAAATATGAGTAATGATGAAATTAAATATGTACGAGAATTATGCAAAGAACATGGTGTGAAAGTTTATATTACCTTGAATACCTTAGTAAAAAACAGTGAGATGCCGTTGCTTATGGAGACGTTAAATTTCTTAAAAGATTTAGATCTTGATGGGATTATTGTTCAAGATATTGGAATAATTTATATTATAAAAAAATATTTTCCTGAATTAAAACTTCAAACTAGTACCCAAGCATCGGTATATGGTGTCGAAGGGGTGCGCTTTTTTGAAGAACAAGGATTTACGCGTGTTGTTTTACCACGAGAAATGTCAATAACAGAAGTTGGAAAAATCAAAAAAGAAACGGATCTTGAATTAAAAATATTTTGTCATGGAGCGTTATGTTATGCGTATTCTGGACAATGCTTGTTGAGTAGTATGATTGGTGGACGGAGTGGGAATCGCGGCCTTTGTGCCCAACCGTGTCGAAAAACCTATGAACTTATGGATGATTTTGGAGATCTTCTAAATTCAGGCTATTTATTAAGTCCCAAGGATTTAAATGTTTTGGATGATATGAATGCGATTATTGCTTCGGGAGTGGATGCGATAAAAATTGAAGGTCGCATGAAAACTCCAGAGTATGTTTATGGTATTACAAAGGCCTATTGCGAAAAAATTGAAAAAGCATGTGGTAAAGAAATTGAAGAAACAATGGATAGTGAAGCGGTGATGCAGGTCTTTAATCGTAATTTTACCCGGGGTCATTTGTTTAATGAAGCGGATATTTTAAATAATCAAGTCGGAAAAAATAGAGGAATTTGTGTTGGTGAGGTTCTCTCACTCGGAAAAAGAATCGAAAAGCAACGGGAATATGAACCGCTAGGGATAAAAATATATACTGAACAAGCGCTAGCGATTGGTGATGGATTATCATTTGGTGAAGATGGTAAAATTGGATCAAAAGTTGATGCACTCTTTACATTAAAAGGAAAGCGTATTGAAACAGGTGGTAGTGGAGAATCGGTTGCGATACCGTGTCGTTATCGAGTCGCACCGGGGACATTAATTTATAAAAATCATGATGCGAATCTTATGAAAAAATTAAAAATGGCTGGTTCAAAAGAACTTGAAACTACAAAAGATGTGATTGATTTTAAAATTAGTATTGCTAAAGATAAACCTGTCTCTGTATTAGGGTCTGTAAAAGGAATGAAAGCGGAGTATCTGTCAGACTTTATTCCTGAGAAACCGATGAAAAATCCTTTGACGCAGGAGATGGTTATTGAACAATTATCCCGTTTAGGGGGAACTGGTTTTGAACTAGGAAAAATTGAGATTGATTTGGAATCGGATGTGTTTTTAACCCGGGGACAATTAAATCAGTGTCGAAAAGAAATTGTAAAAATATTAGAAGAAAAACAAGCATTACAAAAAGAGAGCAACATGATCATTACACAAACAGTGAGCTTAAATGAGGATCCGATTAGAAAGAAGCAGGATTTATTTAATCAGGCAACAAAAAAATCTGTTTCGATTGAATTTGACCAAATGCCTTCGGATGAATTTCTACTAAATATGACAGCATTTCCGATAACGGAGATTGTTTTACCAATGAACGGAAATGAAACGCTTGAAAAGGTGAAAATAGTCCGTGAGTTTGGATGGGATATCCTTGTTGCAACACCAAAGGTTATGAACCGACAATTGTCTAAAAAAATACGTGATTTTTGGACAAATGAGGTGATTGAGGCGTCTGGAATAAAAGGGATTGTGATTACAAATTATGAGGGGCTTAACATTTTCAAGAAGCGTGATTTATTTCTTGAAGGGGATCAGTCGTTAAATATATTCAACAATTTTGCACCAAAAGCATTGGAACAATGGGGACTATCAGGTGGTGTATTGTCAGCGGAACTTGAAGATTTTGAATTGAAAGAAATTTCTGAGTCTGCAGCTATTCCGATGGTCTTACCTGTTTTTGGAGCGCAGGAATTAATGGTGAGTAAAAAATGCTTATTTAATTGTAAGGATTGTCCCGATAAAAAAAGTGGAAAAATGGGGAATTGTCATAAAGTGATGACGGGTGAATTAGTGGATGAACGGCACGAAGTGTTTCCAGTAAGACGGGATGAAAATGGTGTGATTCACATTTATAATGGGAATCGTTTATTCCTAAGAGAAGAAATTTTAGAGTTAAATGCAATGGATAAATGGCGAATTTATCATCGTAAAGAAAGCATTGAAGAATTAGGTGTGATTGCAGAGTTTTACAGTGATTTAATTTATAAACATAACCCAAGTCTTCCAGAAGGGTTAAGTACGAAAAATACCACACGAGGCAGTTACAAACGAGGAGTGAAATAAATTAATGGATCAACGAAGTTTAAAAGTATTAGAATATCATAAGATATTAGAAATCCTGCAGGGATTTTGTGTTACACAGGGAGGAAAAAAGAGAGCAAAAGATCTCCTTCCAGGTGAATCCGTCAATGACGTCTCGCGACGTCTTGCGTTTACGGATGAAAGTTTAGGAATGATGCTTCGTAATGGACGCCCTCCCATTGCAGATGTTGAAAATACGAATCACTATGTTAAACGAGCCTTTATTGGATCCATGTTATCGATGCGCGAACTTCTTTCGATTGGAACGTTACTACGTATTATTCGTGATATGAAAAATTATTATGGGGCTGATACTCAAAAAGATGCGTTGCATTTATTAAAGGAACTTTTTTCTGCTTTTGAATCGTGTGAAGAGCTCGAAAAAGAAATTTCCCGGAAAATTTTAGGACCAGAGGAAATGGCAGATAATGCATCCTCAGAACTAAGTCGGATTCGTCGAGAAATGCATTTTAAAAACAGTCGGATTAGTGAAAAGCTCAATCATATGATTAGTTCGACCTCCTACGAAAAATATTTGCAGGAAAAAATTGTAACGATTCGAAATAGTCGCTATGTTATTCCTGTTAAACAAGAGTATCGTAGTCAAATTCCAGGGATTGTTTTGGATAAATCAGCCAGTGGTGCGACCTTATTTATTGAGCCGATGGCAGTGGTTGAATTAAACAATGATATTAAAATACTTGTCTCAGAAGAGGAACAAGAAATTGTACGAATTTTAAAGGATTTATCTCAAGAAGTCGCAAATTATCAGGATGAGATGATCTATAATTATGATTTATTAATTGAACTAGATTTTCAATTTGCAAAAGGGAAGTATGGTCTAGATATTAATGGTGTGAAAACTATTGTATCGGAAACTGGTGAAATTGATTTTCTTCGGGCAAAACATCCCCTTATTCCAAAGGAAGAGGTTGTTGCCTCGGATATTTGTTTTGACGCAGAGATTAATACGATGATTATTACTGGACCTAATACAGGTGGTAAAACGGTTTCTTTAAAAACAATGGGATTATTAAATCTGATGGTTCAAGCAGGGTTATTTATTCCAGTAAAAGATGGCAGTAAAACCCGTATATTTTCAAATATTTTTGCAGATATTGGGGATGAACAAAGTATTGAACAAAGTTTAAGTACATTTTCATCCCATATGACAAATATCGTGGAAATTATTGAAAAATCAGATCACAATAGTTTAGCCTTATTTGATGAACTTGGTGCAGGAACGGATCCAACAGAAGGCGCAGCTTTAGCGATTTCAATTTTAGATACACTGCATCAACGCGGAGTTACGAGTGTGTCAACAACACATTATAGCGAATTAAAAGAATATGCGTTGGTCACCCCAGGGATTGTGAATGCTAGTGTTGAATTTGACGTTAAAACTTTAAGACCAACCTATCGTTTAATGATTGGTGTTCCGGGAAAATCAAATGCTTTTGAAATTGCAAAACGTTTGGGTTTAGGATCAGCAATTATTGAAAAATCACGAGAATTAATAAAAAATGAAGCGATTCGATTTGAAGAAACCTTAATAAAAATTGATGAAAAACGTCGCAGGACGGAAGTAGAACATGATTCGATTATTCGATTAAAGCGAGAAATTGAACTCGAAAAAGGAAAAATGGACAAAGAACGTGAGGCTTTTGTTGAAGAAAAAAAGGCCTTGGTTTTAAAAGCCCAAGATGATGCGTTGGATATTGTTCGAAAAACCCGAGAAGAAACCGAAGAAATTTATCGTGAAATCAGAACAATTCAAGAAAACACCCATTCTGGAGTGAAGGATAATAAGGAATTAGAAGCGATTCGTCGGCGGATCAAAGAAAAAGAAAAAAACATTTATAATTTTGGAAATATGCCAAAAGATTTTGAAACCCATGGCTTAGATATGGATGATTTACATATTGGGTTAAAGGTTCACATAAAAAGTTTGCGTCGTGAAGGTGAAGTGATAAAACTCCTTCCGAATGATAATAAAGCAATGATTCAATCTGAAAATATGAAATTAAAGGTTGATGTTGATGATTTAGCGATATCAAAGGCGATTGCAAAGCCGGAAGAAAAACGGGTAACCTATCGAAAGGTCGATCGTCATGTTATGAATACAAAATTAGATCTTAGAGGGAAGAATGGCGAAGAATCACTTTTCCTTGTTGATAAGATGATTGGTGATGCGATTCTTTCTGGGAATAAGGAATTGGTGATTGTACATGGAAAAGGTACTGGACGATTGCGAGCCATTATTCAAGAATATCTCAAAGGAAATCCGTTAATTGAAGATTTTAGAGATGGTGCAATGAATGAAGGGGGATCGGGTGTAACCATCGTTTACTTATAAGATGTTTAATTCGATGGGTTAATAAAGTAAGAAAAAACAGAAAGAGCACTTTAAAAATAGTAAATGAAGATTTGAAAATGAGAGAATAAGTTGATTTTGTGAATAAGTCATATTAGAATAAATAAAAAATTTTAGAACGAAAATCGAGTTAAATATAACCTTTTGGAGGAATCATGATATTATCAGATAAAACAATTTATGAGAAATTAGAAAGCGGGGAATTGGTGATTGATCCCTTAGAAAAGAATCAAGTTCAACCTGCTTCAGTTGATATTCGTCTTGGTTCAAGTTTTTTGAAATTGGATGAAAATAATTTCGAAGCAATGTCGCTGACTGATGAAATAAAATATATTTCGATGGAAACAAATGAGATTATCATTCCGTCAAATTCTTTTTTATTAGCAACAACCATGGAATATATTAAGCTGCCATCTAATTTAACAGCGTTCGTTGAAGGGCGAAGTTCGATTGGTCGGATGGGTTTATTTATTCAAAATGCAGGCTGGGTTGATCCTGGGTTTGAAGGTGAAATTACCTTAGAACTCTATAATGCTAATCGCTTACCGATTAAACTTCAAACAGGACGTCGTATTTGTCAATTGGTATTTGCCCAAATGGATACTGAGGCACTCAATCCCTATCAAGGAAAATATCAAGGACAACGTTCGGCAGTGGGAAGTCGTATTTTTTTAGACAAGGAATGTTAAAAAGGATTGAATAATGGGAGATCATGAAGCTAAAGGAAAGAGATTATGAAAGAAATTTATTTAGATAATGCTGCAACAACAAAGGTTGACCATAGAGTTGCAGAAAAAATGATGGCTGCGTTTACCACTAATTATGGCAATCCATCCTCTTTATATTCGTTAGGAATTAAAGCAGAAAAATCAATGAATGCGGTTCGAAAAAGTATTGCTCAAACTCTTAATTGTGATGCACAAGAGATCTATTTTACTTCAGGAGGAACTGAAGGTAATAATATGATTATTAAAGGAATTGTTGAAAATAAAAAACGTAAACGGACACGCATTATTACAACAGCGACTGAGCATCCTTCGGTATTGGATGTTTTTAATTTTTATGATCAGCATAATGTTGAAGTTAAAATTTTAAAGGTTGATCAGTTGGGTCGGATTGATTTAGACGAGCTTAGAACGATGATTGATTCGGATACTGTATTAGTCAGTGTGATGGGTGTGAATAATGAAATTGGAACGATGCAAGATCTTAAATCCATTGGTGAGCTGATTAAAGGGGTTAATTCAAACTGTCTGTTTCATACGGATTTTGTTCAAGGTTATATGAAAGTTCCAGTGAATGTAAAGCAGTGTAAGATTGATGCTCTAACCTTTTGTGGACATAAGATTTTTGGTCCAAAAGGCGTTGGCGGGATTTATTTAAAAAAAGGAATCCAAATAAAACCGCTTATTCATGGTGGGGGACAAGAAAAAAATCTGAGATCAGGGACTGAGAACGTTCCAGGTATTATTGGCTTAGGTGAAGCAATTGAGATTCGAAAAAATACCTATATTAAAGATTTAGAAACGATTCGAGAATTAAGAAATTATTTTATAACAGGATTGAATGAAAATATTGAAGATATAAAGATAAATGGAGATCCGAATGGCAGCCCTTATCTCTTAAATGTATCCTTTAATCATGTGCGTGGCGAGATATTGCTTCATAGTTTAGAAGCAAAGAATATTTTTGTCTCAACTGGATCAGCCTGTTCATCTCATAAAAAAGAAAAGCAATATGTTTTAAAAGAAATCGGTTTAATGGAAGAATATAAAGAAGGAACGATTCGGATTAGTTTTTCACAGGATATAACGAAAGAGGATGTGGATTATGCAGTGGCAGAGATAACTCAAGCAGTTAAAACCTTGCGGTTATTAATCAGACCTCAGAATCGAAAATGAACGACTACTACCCTAAAGAGATAGTGGTTCTACGCTGAATTTATAAATAAGAGGAGAAAATAAAAATGGAACATGTTATTTTAGTGCGATATGGAGAGATTGCTCTTAAGGGGTTAAATCGGAATTTCTTTATCGATTTACTTGCAAAAAATATTAGAAATACCCTTCGCTGTGTTGAATCAGCTCGAATTAAAAAAATTCAAGGACGGATCATTATCTCAATTGATGAGGAAGAACTTGAATTAGGAATGAATCGGATTCAAAAGGTTTTTGGAATTGTATCTATTAGCCATGCGATTGTGATTGAAAGTGATATTAAGGTAATCGAAGAGGAAGCTGTTAAACGGGTTGCATCGGCTAAGGATATTAAAACCTTTAAAATTACAGCCAAACGTGGTGATAAAACTTTTCCTATTAAATCCCCTGATTTAGGGGCCCGATTAGGTGAGGTTATTCTAAACAATTGTGAAGGACTAACGGTTGATTTACACCATCCAGATTTAAATCTTTGGGTTGAAGTGCGTGAACAAACTTATCTTTATCATGAGTTTATTCAATGTAATGGTGGCTTACCGGTGGGATGTAGTGGTAAAGGGGCATTGCTTCTTTCTGGGGGAATTGATAGTCCTATTGCTGGTTATATGATGGCCAAACGTGGGGTTGAAGTGATTGGGGTCTATTTTCATAGTTTTCCTTTTACAAGTGACCGTACGAAAGAAAAGGTGATTGAATTAGCGAAAATCATGAGTCAATATTGTGGAAAGATTAAATTGTTTGTTGTGCCATTTACAGAGGTTCAGACAAAAATTGTAGAAATGTGTCCAGAACGACAAACAACTATTATTATTCGCCGTTATATGATGCGTATTTCGGAAATGATTGCCGAAAATGAAGGTGCCAAGGCATTGATCACAGGAGAAAGTTTAGGTCAGGTTGCGAGTCAAACCATGGAAGGATTAGGTGCAACCAATGCGGTTGCGGATTTACCTGTTTTTCGACCTTTAATTGGATTTGATAAATCAGAGATTGTAAAAATGGCAAAAGAGATTGGAACCTTTGAAACATCGATCCTACCCTATGAAGATTGTTGTACGATCTTTGTACCAAAACATCCCGAAACACGGCCGAAGGTTCGTGAAATGACACGTTCTGAAGAAAGCATTAAAGAGATGATGGTTGGGATGATGGCAACAGCTGTTGAAAATTCGGAAGTAATTGATTTATAAATAGCTTATTTAAGTTTGGTTATAAATAACCGTACCGACTAATTATCAATCTGGTGTATGCTGGCAGTTCGGACAGGCTGCCGCCTGTTC
>LGOV01005870.1_pt3 | contig 15239 bp, 16 predicted proteins | sample 469881 | NCBI WGS metagenome assembly LGOV01 (sample SAMN03857199, study PRJNA290197) | marine sediment metagenome | biome: marine cold seep biome; feature: cold seep; material: marine sediment; isolation source: sample #5579, elevator 3A push core 41 containing 12 cm of sediment... ...
CCAATGTACTTGTCTTAATAATTTTTCCATTTATATCTGTATTCATTTTTTTTGAATCAACTACAACAATCATTTTATCCCATTCTAATTTTGGCAAAATCACTTTATCGATATTTCCAATGAATGTTGATATTTTTATAATAATGTTTACAATATTTATCAACAACACATCCATAAACTTGAAAAATATAGAAAACCCTTTAAAAGCACTGGTAAACAATGGGTAGTAAAGATCTTTTTCAAGACCAAACCAATTGTAAGAAGGATTCAAAAAAATCAACTGATCATCTTTTTTGATAATTAAAACTCTTCTCACTGCAAATAAATAAATAAATCCACCAAACAGAAGGATAATAACACTCGAAATCAAGGCTTCATAAGTAAAGAATTTTATGTCTACAGGGATATTATAAGATAATATTTCTCCTGAGCTTCCCAAAACTCTAACAATAGAATTCGGGAATATTCCAATAAAAACTATTATGACCGATAAAATCATCAGTGGAAGCTGAGCACGTTTTTTCAACCGATTTTTATACTGACCATAATAATTCTTGTTTTCATCGATGAATATAGCCACAAACAATTTCAGCATATATGCAACAGTCATTGCCCCACCTATATAAAAAATCATTTCTGCGATATTGAAAAAATTTGAATGAGTTAAATGTTGCGCTTCAATAATCGCTTCATGAATCAAAGTTTTTGAAGTATAACCATTGAAACCGGGTACACCTGTTATTCCAAGCACTCCAATCAAGAAAAACATCTTCAACTTTTTTTTATGCTTTCCAAAGCCCCATATTGCATTTAAACTCATTTCCTTTAAAATCATATATATAGCCCCTGCGCTAAAAAATAAGAGAAGTTTAAAAAAAGCATGGTTTATCATGTACATGATAGTTCCTAATAAAGCTATTCCACCATGATTGCCAAGTATTCCAACCAAACCAATTCCAAGCAGTATAAATCCCGTTTGACTCATGCTGCTGTAAGCTATGATTCTTTTAATGTTTCTTTGCATTATTGCAAAAAAACCACCTAATAAAATATTAATCAATCCAATACCGAACACTACATACGACATCACTACATTTCCATTTAGTATTTCAAGAATTGTTATAATGACTCCAAATAATCCAGTCTTCAACAAAATCGCGCTTAGTATCGCAGTAGCAGGAGCAGGAGCCGCAGCATATGTTTGTGGAAGCCAGGTGTGGAGTGGAAACATACTAGCCTTGATGCCAAATCCAATAATAAATAGAGTTCCCAAAATATATTGTTTTGCCAAACTGACATTTTCCATCCCTTTAGCAATCCCACCGATTTCAAGTGTGTTTGTGTAGTCAAAAGCAAGAAAAATTCCCATAAGAAGAATTAATCCTCCTGCCAACGCCATAGAAAGATACGATATACCTGCATCGTGTGAAAACTCATCTTCATCGTGAATAACCAAAGCATAAGATGCCAAACTCATTCCTTCAAAAAAAGTAAATAGATTCAATATATTATCTGACATAAAAACGCCTAATGTAAACGCATACGTGAGCATGAAAAACATATAATACCTATTTCTATGTCTATATCTCGTGATGTATTGAGTTGAAAACATCGTCGCTAAAAACCACGCCAAACCCGAAATGAAAAGCATCGCATAGCGAAGCATATCTACTTTAAGATGAAGTCCAGTCCCCATGATATTATGAATTGAATATTCAATTGTCCCTTTAGACACTTCAGGATAAAGCATGATGATAAGAATAAAAACCAACGATGTGGAAATCACATTTAGAAGATCTCTTATCCTCTCGCTTTTCTTTCCAACATAATAGCTCAATCCTGCTGTTAAAAATGGAATTATTAATATTAATACAAGTTTATTAATCATTTTGCCTCCTAGAATACATCTACAATTATTACATCGATGAAGTTGATTACAAGATTGGGAAACAATCCTAATAATATTATGATTACTGATAACATTATAATAGGCACCATCATTAATCGAGGAGGATCAAGTTCTTTTCTATCCCCTTCCTTTTCATCATCTCCACGCCTAAAAAATCCTGCTATTACAACCGGAAAAAGATAAGCTGCTGTTAAAAATGCGCTGAATAACAATATCACGATATATAATACTTGATTTGCTTCCATCGCCCCAAGACCCAGCATCCATTTACTTACAAATCCATTTGTAGGTGGAATTCCTACAAGAGAAACAGAAGCTATAAAAAATGCTATAAAAGATTTATTCATATGCTTACCAAGTCCATTTATCTCATGAATATATTTTTTCCCTGTCATGTAAGTAATAGAACCTACTACAAAAAATAAAGTGATTTTAATAAATGCATGATTGATCATATGCATCAATGCACCCGCTAATCCATTTGGGTTCAACATCAAAATACCCAAAACAATATACCCAAGTTGAGAAATGGTCGAATAAGCCAAGCGTTTTTTCAGATGATCCTGATGAAGCGCAATGATAGAACCCATGACAATTGTGGCAATCACTAATGGAATGAGATAATCATCTCCATTAAGCTCTTTGACAAGCATAGGTCCATAAATATAATAAGTCATACGGGTTAGTGCAAATATTCCCGATTTAACAACTGCAACAGCATGTAAAAGCGCACTTACCGGTGTAGGTGCTACCATCGCAGCAGGAAGCCATGAATGAAATGGCACCATCGCCGCTTTAACTCCAAAACCTAAAAACATCGATAGGAAACTTACCAGCAATAATGTCTTATCAGGATATTCACCAATACCATTAATTCCTCCACCAATAAAATTCATGTTTCCAGAAATGCTAAATAAAATCATCATTCCCAAGATTATAAATGTTGCTCCAACAAAAGAATAAATAATATACTTCTTCCCACTTTGCAACGCCTCTTTAGAGTCAGCATGAATAACCAATGGAAAAGTACTTAGTGTCAACAATTCATAATATATGTAAAGAGTAAATAAATTCCCAGAATATGAAATACCCATAATCATCGCAAATGTAAGGATGAAAAACACGTAATATCTACGTTCTTTACCTTCGTGCTTCATATACTCGAACGAATAAAAACTTGTCAATATCCAAAGAAAACCCGCCATATAACTAAACAATTTGCCTAATTGATCAATGTGAAAATAGATATCTAAAAACTCGTTGACTGTAATGACATGGAGAATCTCTAAATCACTAAAGATGTTTGCATTGACAATGAATGCAAAATTTAGAAATACAACTGCTGCAACAAACGGCTTTAAATATTTGTCTTTTATAATTTTTGATGATGAAATTGCCACAGCACTTATAATCGGCAGAATTAATGGTAATATCACTAAAATGTTTTTCACAATTTCAACTCCAATTCATTATTACATATAAATTCCAGATCGAATGAATTCAATAACCGGACCCGACATAAATCCAATGGTAATCATGGCTAAAGTCAATAATATTACTGGAATCAATTCTTTAATCGGTTTGCTTTTCGATTTGAAAACTTTCCCATCCAAATTATCTTCCCCAAAATATCCGTTGATTATTATTGGAAAATAGTACACAGCATTTAGTAAAGAGCTCAACAGTATTACTATTAAAAGATAAATCATTCCGCTGTCAATGGAAGCTAGGGCCAAATTCCACTTGCTTATAAATCCAGGCAACACTGGAATTCCAATTAAAGATAAAGCACTGAGTGTGAAAATCCCCAAAGTAACCGGCATTTCTTTTCCAATGCCTTTAAAATCTTCAATCTTTTTAAAACCGGTTTGCTCAATAAACGAACCAGCAGATAAAAACAACGAAGACTTGGTCAACCCATGAGCTAAAATGTGATAAATCGCCATAATCAATCCCAATTCATTACCAAGACCAATCCCGAAAAATATATACCCCATCTGAGCAACACTTGAATATGCAATCAATCGTTTCAAATACTTTTGTCTTCTTGCAAACAATGAACCCATTATCATTCCAGTTCCACCAAAAATCAACATGAGTTGTAAGATTCTCGACGAATTTACAAATTCAAATCCATATACAACATAATAAATTTTTATCAAGAAAATAACAGGTGCTTTAATAACCAATCCTGACAATATCGCACTTGAAGGACTAGGTGCTGTTGTATGAGCATCAGGCAACCACACATGCATCGGGAACATAGCACTCTTGATTCCGAGTCCTATTGAAAACAAAACAATACTGATCAAGAGCAGATTTTCCTTTGCCAGCGATGACGCTACTATTGCTTCATGAATATACTCCATACTTAAATGTCCCGAAATCGAATAGATGAATGCAATCCCCATCAAAACAAGTCCAGATCCCAAAGTACTCAACATCAGATATTTAATTGCAGCTTTAATGTTCTCTTTTTTATCTTTTACAATAATAATCCCGCATGCTGCAAGTGTACTTAATTCAAGAAATACGTAACCATTAAAAACATCATATGTATATACAATCCCCAATAATGAAGCTAATAAAAGCGAATTTAAAATGTAGTAAAAACCTACACGTTTTTCTTCAATTTCCTTTTCTATACTATAAAACGAATACCATGAAACCATTGTTATTACAAAAGAAAACATCATGGCAATCGCCACTTCAACCGGTCCTATGTGAAATATGATTCCAAAAGGTGAACCATAGTGCCCAAACTTAAAAATGAAGGTTCCATAATTATTAACATAAATCAATGTAACTAGATTCATTATCATCGTAATGATATTGATTGCAATATTTGTTCTAACTATACTTGATTTTTTCTTTATCAAAGGCGTTAAAAACGCACCAAATATAAGCAACAACAATATTGTTATAAACGGAAATAATTCTATAATTCTACTCATCTAATCACTCCTCATGTTCATTATTTCGTCAAGTTCTATTGTTCCATATTTCTCGTAAAGCTTTATTGTCAACGCAAGCATCAACCCAGTCACGCTGACTGCTACAACGATTCCCGTCAACATCAATCCAGAAGGAATCGGATTTACATAACCCATTGCATTTATCTCTCCATCAACAATAATCGGTGCTTCTTTTCCATGAATATATCCAATAGAAATAAACAACAGGAAAATTGATGTATCCATTATATTCATACCGATAATTTTTTTAATCATATTATTATTGAGCAGGAGAATCATAAAACCTATACCAAATAGAATAATAGCGCCTACTTCTATATAACTATTCTGCACCATTAACATTTTCAAGTTCTCCTTCCTCAAATAAAGTTGCTATAAAATAAAATGTAATTGATACAACTATTCCAATGAGTACGTTAAGCGGCATTATTAATCCACCACTCAAAAGATTTCCTGGAACTCCTATTGGAATAAACCCATTAAAACCTAAATGCTCCAGTATGAAAATCAAACCTTTTAGTGTTCCATATACAACTAACGAAATACTCAATAATTTCAACAGATAAAAATATATAAATTTGCGATCTGCTTTTTCACCGCCATATATCAATCGATAGAGAATCAAACTTGAACCGACAATACTTCCTCCTGCAAATCCACCACCTGGCGAAACATGTCCAAAGATAATTACGTATGCTCCAAATATTTGAATCAAAGGAAGTATCACCTTAACTACATTTTTTACAATACTAGTCTTCATATTTATTTCCTCCCTCTTTCAATACCGTCATTATTGTAATTAGAGCTGCAAATATCACCGAAGCTTCAATAAATGTATCAAATGCACGATAATCCAATATCATTGATGACACAATGTTTACAGCGCCAGTATCTTCCAATGAATCATAAATATATTTTTCCATAACCTCATTATGCGCTGGATTATTTTCACTCCCGAATGGCGGCATATCAGCAACACCAATTAATAAAAAACCAATAAATAAAGTTGTAATTATTATTGCACTTATTTTTTTCATTTCTTTATCATCCTCATTCTTCTTAGTGCTAAAATGAATAATATCGACGTTATGCCGGCTCCTACACTTGCTTCAGTTATCGCTAAATCCGGCGCGTTAAGTTGTTGCCAAACTATTGCCATCATTAATGAATACACCATAAATATTATTACCGCAGCTAACAAATTCTTTGTATAAGCAGATGCAATCGCTCCTACAATCATAATTATTATTATCAAAATATTAAAAATTGTCATTTATTCACCTACTTATTTTTATACTGCGGTTAATAGCTTTTGCAATCATATGAGTCGCAGTTGGATTGGTTGTCCACAAAAAAACAATTACCATTAAAATCTTTATATTTGATGAATCAAATCCGTTGTATATCATTAGTCCGATCAGACATAATACCGCACCCAAAGTGTCAGCTTTTGCAGCACCATGGGCCCTGGTTAATGCATCTGGAAATCTCAGAATTCCAACAGTTCCAACAAAGAAGAAAAAAAGTCCTGAAATAATAAAAACTATTACGATTATATTAATCATTTATTCCTTCTCCTTCCTTTTCACAATCGAGTTCTCTAGCAATTACGTAAGAACCAATAAAACTAATCATCGCATATACCAATACAACATCCATAAAGTAACTTTCCTTTGTAATTGATGAAATAATTGCCATAACAACAATCGTCTTTGTCCCAATAACATTGATTCCAATAATTCGATCGCCCTTTGAAGGACCTTTGATGACTCTAATCATTGATAAAAGTGCTGTTAAAGCAAGAAATATTGTTGCACCTATTAGAAATTCATTCATTTTGCGCCTCCTCAATCTTAAGAAGTGTCCTCTCAAAACAATTTCCAACTAAACCCATTGCATAATCATCATTCAAACAATGAATTTGAAATTCGCTACCACGCAAATCAACTGTCATGGTTCCCGGTGTCAATGTGATTGAATTTGCCAATATCGTCAAAAACATTTCACCTTTTAAAGCGCTTTTATAGTTGACAATACGAGGATTGATATTCATCTTTGGACTCAAAACAATTTTCGCGACTTGAACATTTGCAACAATCACTTCTTTTATCAAATCGATAATATATAATCCCCATAAAGGAATTGTCTTTAATTTGAAAAGTTTTATATCCTTTAACTCATCGTAATTGATTTTATATATAAATAATGAAATTAACAGTGCTGTAGTTAAATTTGCAATATTCAATTTTTCTGAAAACAATATAAAGAATAAAAGTAAAATTATTATAACTTGCCATTTGTTTTTCACTTTTTTCACCTCGTTAATATATAACGCAAATTTTATGCCAATTGTTTTTTAATAACAAATAAAGCTTTCCAATCCTTTGTAAACAGTCACTTTGTTTTTTTAAAATAGTTGTCTTGTACTCATATTACAACAATTATTTCGTATAATATTAAAATATTACGCAATATATGTCTCATTATGAATCACATATAATAAACAATACAAAATAAAATGCATCACAACGATACAATTGTACCATTATGATGCATTTATTAACTTAATATTCCACTTTTTTATATTTTTATTTCATATTTCTCGATTTTCCTGTACAAAGTACTTCTTCCTATTTCCAATATTTTTGCTGTTTGAACCAAATTTCCATCAGCTATCTCCAATGCTTTTTTTATCGCTTCTTTTTCTAATAAATATAACGGCTTGACCATAAAAGACTCTTCTACTTCTTCAACATTCAACTGTTCTTTGATATATAAAGGAATATGTTCATTTGACAACTTGACTCCACTATCAACAAGATTACATACCATCTGCATTACATTTTGAAGTTCTCTTACGTTACCAGGCCAAGAGTATTCACGCATAACCCAATAAAAATTATCGTCTATTAAAATTTTTCCCGAGTTCTGATTTGAAAATTGTCTATAGAATCGCTCTATAAGTTTTTTTATATCATCTTTACGTTCTCTTAAAGCCGGTGTATGAATAGGCATCACATTCAGCCTATAAAACAAATCACTCCTAAAGTTTCCTCGTTCCACTTCTTTCTTTAGATCTTTATGAGTCGCAGCGATAACTCTAACATCCACAGGGATAACTTCATTTCCACCAACTCGAACAACTTCTTTCGTTTCTAGCACACGAAGCAAATTTGCCTGAGTATCCAACGGCATATCCCCAATTTCATCAAGAAAAAGCGTTCCGCCATCTGCAAGCTCGAATTTTCCAGGATTTCCACCTTTTCTAGCTCCTGTAAACGCACCTTCTTCATATCCAAAAAGTTCACTTGCCACAAGATCTCTTGGAATTGCACCACAATTTATAAAAACAAATGAATTATTTCTTCTTTGTGATTCATTGTGTATGCTTTGAGCAAAAAGTTCTTTCCCTGTTCCGCTTTCACCAAATAATAATATCGTTGCATCAGAATTTGAAACCAATTTTGAAATCCTAATAGCTTCTTGAATTTCCTCGCTATTTCCAAGAATGTCGTCAAAAGTATAAATTGCATTCGATCCAAAGAGTTTATTCACTTGTGAATATACTTTTTTTGATTCTCTAAAAGTTATTAAATGTTCAGTAATTTCATCCTTGTCATTATATATTGGTATTCCATTTAAAATAACATATTTCTTCGCTCCGTTATCTTTTTTGAAATGGACTTCCAGTTCTTCGATACCATTAGAATCGGAAATAATCTTTTTGTAATTGGATTTTGAAATAAATTCATCAATATGAAGCCCATCAATTTTTTTTAAATCTCTACTTAAAAATCTTTTTGCAAAATAATTGGCATCTGTAATGTATCCATCAGGACTAATTGTAATAATCCCTTCTTTAATAAATTTCATAACCGCTTCATGATGATTATTAGCTCTTTGTAATTGCATATTTATTTTATTTAAAAGAATTTCATGTTCAATCGCCAAGGCGCTAGCCATTACCATTCCTAAAGTATGTGGATGAACAAGTTTATAATCTCCAGTCATGCTCAACACAGCTACAACTTTACCTGATTCATCTCTAATCGGTGCTGCTGAAGTAGTTAAATTATGATAACATTCCCTAAAATGTTCACTACCCAACACATGAACAGGTATATTTTTTTTCAAGGAAAGCCCAATAGCATTAGTACCAATCGTTTCTTCTTTAACATTTTTTCCTCTAAAAAAGAATTGTCCGACAGCAGAATCTAATGATTGTTCATCCCCGATACACTCAACAATATAACCCTTGGAATTGGTCAGGCGTACAAACATTCCATCATCACCCACAGTTTGATAAATAGCTTCCATAAAGGGTTTAGCTGTTTCTAGGATTTCCTTGAACTCATCATAAAATTGCTCAATTCTATCTTTGCTTATCTCTGTAGTTATAGCATGTGCATACGGAGATATTCCTATCTTTTTACTCCGTACCCAACTATCAGCAATTTGTTTTCTGATTTTTAGTTTATTCAGATTGCCTGTTTTAACAAACTCCTGCCATACTTTATTAATTTCATCATTCTTTTCAAGTAATTTTTTTGTCGGCATTTTAATCTCCACAATATTATTTATTATAATTATTCTACCAATATTTACTCAATATTCATACAAAAACAATTAATTAAGAGAACAAATCATATATATTATTAATTATTTTACACTTAAAGAACACATAAAACTGCTTATATTTACAAATATCCAAAAAATAAAAAAACCACTTCATTATCGTTATAATGTTGTGTTTGTAACGACTCTAATTTGGTAATCTTTGTAGTATTCAAACCAGCAACCTTCAGATTAAGTAAAATTATAGAATTGTATATTTTAAATAAAAAAAATAAACGTTGAAATATAAACGTTTTTGTAAAATTGGCGCGCCCTACAGGATTCGAACCTGCGACCTCCTGACTCGTAGTTCCATTCAGGTGATTTAACAACACCGTGATTTATCACTTTTCATAACGTTTTTTCATTGAAGCATCAACGTTTTAATGCAATTAATATCACGCTTTTTCATTTTTCATCATTTTCTTTTTTAGAGCATATTTTGTAAAAATGTGACCACTTTTGTGACCAGTCAGACACATTTCATTATATATGCAATGAATACTTATCCGTTAATTGCTTAATTTGTCTTTGGATAGGTCGTTTATATATGGACTAAAAAATCATATTACTAATAACTCCCTAACTCCACGCCCGGCACCGTCCACAGCATTTGTGCTTGCACCGCAATATGTAATATACCACATCCAAACTTGATTAGGTCCATCGACTGAGTGTGTTGATATAGTGCGTTTGACTGGTTTCTTCATGTTTTTGATATGATATACTTGCTCCATTGTTAGCATCTCTTTATTCTCCTTTTCAGTTTGCTCAATAAAAAGGATATTATTTTTTCGGGGTGCTTGCAATGGAGTTTTTCCATTTTATGCGTGATTTTTTAACTTCCGCTCTGCTTGATTTCTATTGTACCAAAAACAATAATTACATGCATACTCATATAAACCTCCTAGTATTATGATAGTATTTCTATATATCCTTTAGATCCATCTAATCTTATTCTTTGACCGTCTTTAACTAGTTTAGTAACATTTTCAACACTTACTACAGCTGGTAGACCATATTCTCTTGAGATTACAGCACCATGTGTAGTAAGACCTCCAACTTCAGTGACTAATCCCTTTATAGAAACAAACAACGGAGTCCAACTAGGATCAGTAAACTCTGTAACTAAAATATCACCTTCTTCTAAATCTGTTTCTTCCATATTTGATATTACTCTAGCTCTACCTTCAATAATCCCTGAAGATACAGGAACACCAATCAAAGCTCCTTCAGGATAATCAGCTTTGTTGTATTCGCTTTCAATTACATCGCCATCAGAAGTTATCACTCTTTGTGGAGTAAGTTTTTTATAGGACTTATAGTCAATTTTCCTTTTTACTATAATCTCATAATCAAGTTCTTGAGTTCTAACAACTTCTTTAAATTCGTCAAAATACAAGTAATAAACATCTTCAATCTCTTTTATTATTCCTTTTTCAAGTAATTTTGAAGCTTCTTTTAAAAGAGCTTGTTTATAGATGAAGTATCTCTTAATATAAGAGAATTTTGGGTATTCACGATATCCGATATAATTACGTATTAAACTAGCTACTTTTTTAATTCTTTTGGCTTTGCTTTTGCCCCTAGGCAATTTTTCTACTTGCTCTAACAAGCTACTGATTATCTTGTTTGATTCATTTAGTCCATCTTCATATTTTTTTTGTCTATAGTTTGGTTCAAAATTATTGATATTATTCATGATTATTGGAATTAGCTTGGTTGGTTCTTCGCTCCATCTAGGGACAGTAATATCAATATCACCAGAGCATCTCATTCCATATAAATTCAAATACTCTTTTATAGAAGAACATACTTGTTCACCACCATCTAGTTTTGATATATCATCGAAAAACGTCTTATCATTTGCATTCTTAAAATACTCTACTACATCAGGATGTTTCCTTACTACGTCTGCAACATCAAGTAAGGCAAGACCTGTATCAGAAGTAACACTATTTGGAATAGACTGAATTATAGTATCAGCAGCATTTTCTATACCAAGCAACTTTTTAATCTTTCTACTGAACCACATATTAGCTAGCATGACAGTTGCCATTGCCCCTGCATTAACAGGTTGCATTAATTTACTTCTTCGTCCTTCATGATCTTGATATATAAAATCAAAAACATCTGCACCAGACAAAGTTTTAATTTTTGCTTCCATATCATCTATAGATTTTTGCTCATCATCCATGAAACCTTTAATTATATCTGGATTATTCTCTTTATATATTTTGTAAGCATGGAATAATACTGAGAGTCCTCCATTATTATTATCAAGGTGGATTACTTTATCTTTGCCTTTTTTGAGAGTTCGGATGTATTTTTTATCTTTTATTACTTTGGCTATAGAATCAGTTAAAAGACTATCTCCGATTACCCCTAGGATATTTTTAACAATTATTCTACCGATTGGAGATGCCAAATCATGAGTTATGTCACAATATAATCTTCCTCCAATTACTTGAGATGGAGGATTGCTAATTACTGATCTGAAGAAGTATATACCTAAAGGTTTCACAGGTGCTGTCATCATTTGCAAATGACCAGATGAAAAAAACACACGATTCTCTCCATTTTCTACTTTAGGAATAGGGTAAAGAGTTGTAATAGGCCTACTTTGGACTATGAATATTTCACCATCTTTTATACACCATTCAATATCTTGAGGTAAAGAAAAGTGCTTTTCAATTTGTCTACCAAGTTTTGCAAGCTCTAGTATTTTCTCATCTTCTAGTGCTTGAGACTTTTTACTCATCTCATTTACAACTTCTTCATTGATTCCGCCATTTGATAATGTCCTAATTGCATTATTTTTACTAGATATTATTTTTTTGATGATTTTTTCATCTCTTACTTTGTAATTATCTGGACTAACTAAACCAGAAACTATGGCTTCGCCTAGTCCATAACTAGCATCAATAGACAAAACTTTTCTATTCGATGTATTAGGATCAGCTGTAAACATTACTCCAGAGATAGTTGAGTCTATCATCTCTTGAATAACAACTGACAAATAAACTTTGTCATGCTCAAATTCATTTTGATTTCTGTAAATTATTGCTCTTTCGGTAAAAAGTGAAGCCCAACATTTCTTAATACTATTTATGATAGAATCTTTACCAATTACATTTAGATATGTATCATGTTGACCCGCAAAAGAAGTTGTTGGAAGATCCTCCGCAGTAGCACTTGATCTTACTGCAAAGGCCTTATCTAGATTATATTTGGATAGTTGTTTATTAAGTTTATTCAAAACAACTTCAGGAAATTCAATTTGCTCAATTGTATCTCTAATCTTCTTGCTGATATCCTTTATAGAGTCAATTCTATCGGGATTAACTTTTTTCAATTCATTAATTAATACTTTAATATTATCATTACTCTTATATACTTCTTTATAAGCATCTACAGTAATACAAAATCCATTCGGAACCTTTATGTCTCTAATCTGAGAAAGTTCAACTAAATTAGCTCCTTTTCCACCAATTAGATCAATGTTGTTGCTATCTATGTCTCTTAAATTACATATATACTTACTCATACTTCTCCTCCTTCTTTTCAATTCCATAACGGATCATGTTAAGGAATCTGTTTTTCTTATCAAAAAAATCATCCCAGTATATCTCATCTAAAAGTTTTTCATCATTAGTTAATTCAGAGGCAAGTTTCATTCTGAAGTATTCTGAAACTATATTGATTAATTCATAAGCTTCTTTTGGATTTACATTGTCTCTAAATGAGATTTCACTAAATAACTTTTTTATTTGTTCGTTAGCAGTATTATTATGCGCTTTATATTTGTCTTCTATATATATTCTAAATTTTTTGATTTCATCTTTGAGTTCAGTTGGTGTAGAGTAAAAAGCTTCAAATAACAGTTTGTTTACTTTTGGATTTTTTTTTAGGTATTCGACTCTATATATCCCGCTTTGTTCTTTAGCCTCAAAGTAGTCTTTATATACCTTTGATGGTTCATGTGAAATTTCAGAAGCCATTTTATCAAAGCATCTTTCTAATATTTCTATATATAGATTCTTTTTGCTTTTAAAGTGATGGAAGATTAATGATTTAGATATTCCTGCAGCTTTTGCAAGCATCGCAGTAGATGTGCAAGTATATCCATTCTCAACAAAAATATTGAAGCATTCATCTAGTATTTTTTCTTTTTCATAAATTTTTAGTGGCAAAATATCATCTCCTTACGCTTTGCTGACCGTCGGTCAATATAATTATAGACTTTTACTGACCGTTAGTCAACAAAATGATTGTTATCCCTGTGATACAATAAATCTGCGAGAAGAAATTTTGGATTTAGTTTCAGTAAATGGAGGTCTCCGTGTTTGTAAGTAGGCAAGTAGAATTTCACTCCAAGCCTCTTGCAGAATCGTAATAAGAAGATACTTAAGAAATCTAGGAACACGCAATCAACGCACCCCGAAACACTTGAAATCCAGGAAGAAAAAGATAATTTGACACAACAAGCGACCGATCTACAAAATAAAGCACAGCGGTTAAAGATTGAGCGTGATATATATAAAAAAGCTGCTGAAATCATAAAAAAAGATTAGGTCATTAATCTACAATTTCTTACAAATTGTGAGAAGGCCATAATTATTAATGCCCTGCGAAATCGTTACAAACTAAAGGAACTTCTTCAACTATTAAATATGGCCAAAAGCAGTTATTGCTATCAGGTAATATCAATCAACACAGATAAATATGTTAATTTAAGAGTCAAAATAAAGGAAATCTTTGATAAATCATCCAGTAGATATGGATACCGTCGGATTTATTCTGTTCTTAAATCAACAGAAACTATGGTCTCTGAAAAAGTAGTTCGTCAAATTATGAAAGAAGAAAATCTATTAGGTCCAAATATCAAACGTAAAAGATATAGCTCTTAAAAAGGTGAAATAAGTCCTGAAGTAAAGAATGTAATTAATCGAGATTTTCATGCTGATGAAATTCACAGTAAACAGCTAACGGATATAACAGAGTTTCATATCCCGGCGGGGAAAGTGTACTTATTACCGATTATTGATTGCTTTGATAGTTTACCAGTCAGTTGGACAATTGGAACTTCACCAAGTTCCAACTTGGTTAATACAATGCTTGATAGTGCACTAGCGGTTCTAAAAGAAGATGAAAAACCTATCGTTCATTCAGTTCGTGGCTGTCACCATCGCTGGCCTGGTTGGATTAAACGAATGGAGCAGGCTGGACTCACTCGTTCTATGTCTAAGAAAAGGTGTTCACCCGACAATTCAGCTTGTGAAGGTTTCTTTGGTAGGCTGAAGAATGAAATGTTTTATGGCTATTCATGGACTGGTGTTACGTGCGATCAGTTTATAGAACTGCTTTATGAGTATATCAGATGTTATGCTGAAACCCGGATTAAACTATCACTTGGAGGAATGAGTCCTTTAAATTATAGAAAAAGTCTGGGATTGGCTGTTTGATGTCAAAAAAAACATCCGCACCCCCAACGATACTTTTTTCGAATGCGTGATTCTTGTCTATAAATTGATATTTCGAGATTTATAATACTTTAATCGAAAAATGATTTCCTAACGCTAATCACTATTAACCTAATCGCTAAATAATCATACTACTCTATCGCATAAACATGACAGACATAGGAATATCAGTAAAGTGCATTTTTTGCACTTTGCTCTCTTTCTTTAGCTCATCTTCCTCAAAGATATTGATGATAAAAAGCGTGATTAACATTCTGT
>LGOV01033379.1_pt3 | contig 15196 bp, 18 predicted proteins | sample 469881 | NCBI WGS metagenome assembly LGOV01 (sample SAMN03857199, study PRJNA290197) | marine sediment metagenome | biome: marine cold seep biome; feature: cold seep; material: marine sediment; isolation source: sample #5579, elevator 3A push core 41 containing 12 cm of sediment... ...
CTAATTTAATATTTGCTAAAGATGGAGAAGTTTATAATATTAATAATAATAAAATCTTTACTATTGGAGGGGCATATAGTGTTGATAAATACTATAGACTTAGTAGAGGTTGGCAATGGTTTGATGATGAGCAACCTAGTGAGAAAGTTAAACAACATACGGAATTATTAGCTGATAGTATTACTGATATAGACTATGTTTTTAGTCACACTTGTCCATCACAATTTATTCCTACAGAATGGTTTTTAGATATCATAGACCAATCGACTGTAGATACTACTACTGAAGAATGGTTAGATATTATATGGAATAAACTAGAGAGTAAAAATATGACACGTTGGTACGCAGGACATTATCATGGGAATAAAATAACAGAAAATGGTAGATTTCAATTTCTATTTGATAATTGGACTATTATTAATTAAGTTATTAGAGTAACAGCAATTAAATAATTTAAATAAATCTTGACACTACTTTCACTATATGGTATTATATACATATGGAGAAGGTAGTTTTTACTTTCAAGGGATAAATAGAGGAGGGATAATGAGTGATTTAATGTTTAATTTAAGAATAGGAATTTATAATATTCAACTAAGTAAAAATATTACTAGAAGATGGAATGAAAAATATTTTCATAGACTGAGAATAATTAAAAATGATTTCTATGTAAAATTGCGAGACGAAGGAAAATGTTTTAAATTTATTGAATTTATGTAAGGGGATGATTAACAATAAGCGTATAGACACATGTAGATGGCAGTATTAAATTATATTATTTACCAGATAAGCATAATAATTAAGCAAGATGTAATCAGAGAAAATGATTAAGGGTTATAATAGTATAATAGTATAATAGCATAATAATTAATAGTTTTAGGGTTACAATAGTATAACTTGCAAAATTTAATAGTTTTACGGGTTGTAAACTTAAAACTTTATAAAGTATTATAAATTTAAAAGGAGGTAATATTATGACATTAATATGGGTTTTATCAGCATTAAGTATGATAATATTTGAAACCAATTTATCAATGGCAATGTTTTTAGGAGTATCTATAATATCAGGCAGTGTAATAATAGGAGATAGTATTAAAAAAAGTGGAAAATAGAATTTAAAGGAGATGAATATGAATAATGATAAAATAAAAACTTATAATACGAATATAGATAGTGTAATTAAACAAATTCAGGGAAATATGATACATGATAAACCAGAGGTAATTAAAATAAAGAATAAATACTATGGAATTTATTATATATTTAAAGGAGATGGGGTAAGTATAGATGCCATATTTCTTGCTGAAATAAAACGAGATAAAAACAATAATATATATACGGATATCGAAAATGAATTTATTTTAGAGGAAATATTCTATGTAGTTGGAATATTTGAGGAGTATGAGTTAATAGAAAATAAATATGATACAATTACAGAAATGTATCAACATTCTATTAAACATATTAAAAATGCTATTAACTATGAATATATAAACANNTACTGAACAAATTATATTACTTTTAGAAAATAACATAAATAAAATTGTATTAAAAAATATTGTTTCTAAAGATGTATTTACGAAAAATTTTAATGAAAACGATGGAATTTACTTTGTAAAAAGAATAATAAATTTAAAATATGAGTTAAGCAATTATGAAAACAACTGCTATAAATATGTTAGTAATAGAATGGATGAATGGTTATAAAGGAGATGAATAACAATGAAAATTATATATAGACAAGAATTACCTGTTAATAAGAAAATTGATAATATAGAAATTGGTGATATATTAGTAGACGATTGTGATGATTTATTTTTAATAATAAAAGAGATTGATAATACTATTAGATTATTTGAAATACAAACCAATTTTTTACAAGATTTAAAACATGATAATATTGATAATTTAAAAGAGGATATATTTAGTGGGAAGACTCCTTTGATTATGGACGTTATTAAAAAAAATAGATTTAGTTTGGCAGTAGAATAAAATCACCATAAAATTAAATAATAAACAATAAAAATACTAATTAATAATTAAATTAATTAGTATTTTTTTTATAGGTAATATTTTATTATTTATTATTTACTATTTAAATATCTACATCTCTTTACCCACCTTCTAATTCTATAGCGGATATTCCAATGCAATTATTTAATATTAATTTATCAACTTATCATATATTTCTTTATAATTTTTAAATGTGTACGTTATACAATGGTCACTAAATGGTAAATCTAATTTATATTCTATTTTACCGTCATCTAACTCAGTAATATACGCTAAAAATCTGTCTGTGTTATTGTTCCACTCTTTAATGTAAGTATTAACAATAGTCTTATATTCCTTTAACTCAATTTTCTTAATTTTAGTTTTGCTCATATTTACTCCTCCAAATAACTGTCTATAATAATGTCATCTATTAACTCTTGTTTAGTATCAGACTCTCCATCTGTAAGTCCTGTACTCTCATTGTAATCATCATAATCTTCATATGTATATCCATTATCTATATTATTAGCTGTCATATTAAACCCTCCTAAATTTTCTAAGCTCTCTTAAATCTCTCGTATACACTTTTTAAATGAGAAAAACATCAAAATACTGAACTAAAGCCCATTAAAATCTGATAATATTATCCCACTTGCAGTATTATTTAAATCTATTTCAGTAATATTTCTATCNNAGTCTACCATTGTCAATGTAACTATAATTGTAATCATAATCATTTCTTGTTGAACTTTGCCTGTCGGGATATTTGTCGACAATCTCATGTACTTCGTCAATATTATTTGCTACTATAATACAAGATTCATATTCATCATAATCAACATAACTTACTCTATTAACTTTATATAGTTTTTTTCATAATTACTCCTTTTTATAATTATTAATTTATAATTATTAATCTTCCTCATCGTCCTCATTATTAAAATTAAAATCTACATCGATACTGTTATAATATNNTTACTAAATTATTTAAATTATCTAAAGTCTCTAATTTACTAAATTTCTCATTAACAACTTCATGAATATTTTCTATAAATTTTTCCACTTTCTTATGAACATCAATAAGCTCCTCAAAATTAGTAGCTGTAGACTGTCTAATAGTTTCCTCAGATATTATCTGAAGAACACCTTTAAAACTACTACAGTATTTTCTAAGTCCACTACTACATTTAATTTCTCCATTTTTATCATATTGTAACTTACCATTTTTCTTTTGAAATGTGTGGATAATATACTGACGACTATCACTTGTTACTCTAAAATTATTATCTATAATAATATCAATTCCCATTTTAATTCTCCTTTTTAATTTTTAATACTCTCTAATATTTTTAATATAAGTTATTATTACTNNCCGTCAATATGAATAATGTCATGATTATATTTTGATATTAATAAACTACTCATATCAGAATATTGTTTTACTCTATGTTCAATAACATTAATATCTAAAGAGTCTAAATTATTCAACTCATTAGACTCTTTGGCTCTTTTTAATAATATATCAGATGGAACATCTATTATAAAAGTTAAATCTGGTTTATATTCTACCATAAATTTTTCATTTAATTCTAATACTGTATCAAATGAAGTGCTATCACAATATACTAATTGACTAAGATAATTTCTATCTGATATTACTATATAGTGATTATCTCTATAAAGTTTAACCTCTTTAGTTAAAGACTCATTTCTACTTGCCACCAATAGTAATTCTCTAGTATAATTATCCATATCATCATTCAATATGATATTCCTAAGTTTATCTTTCTTACTAGGCTCTTGTACAATAACACTATTAGATAATCTCCATGATAACTCTTTGGCTATAGTTGATTTACCACAGTTATCTACACCCTCAATTACAATATACGCCATTATTCATCCTCTCCTGACCACTTAATTCCTTCACTTTCTAAAAGCTCTAATTTATTATTTTCTAAAGTCATATTAATATCTTCAGTATCATCTTCACTCTCTAGTAACTCTAGTTCTAAGTCTGACTTATATCCATCAGGTATTCTAGTTACTGCTTGAATAATAACACTATCAAAATTCCACTCATCTTCATCAATTATAACATTAATATCATTCCAATATTCTTTATTATCAATAAAATGCAATACTCCTAATGCCGTATTTTTACTTGTCATAAGCTTTTTAAATTCCTCATACATATCTATTGTCAATATCACTTTATCAACTTGATAGCCATACTCATAGCTTTTTAATACCTCTTTTGTCATTCTAGTTAATACATTTTCAACTGGGTCTTTCTTATTTAATTTCATTTTATTTCCTCCTAAATTATCTATAAGTAATCACTTTAATTACTCTTTAATTTTAATTATTTACAATTATGTATTATTTGCATATTGGTATTTGCATATTGGTTTATATTAATAATTAATCTCTATATACAGTATAGCACACAAACGTTCTTTTGTCAAGATAAATCTCATTTATTTTCTTTGGGTATAATAAAATGATGATAAATAATCAATATTATACTTGACTTTTTGCTATAATTGTGATATAGTATAGAGGTAAGGAGGATAACTATGAGGAGTTTAAAAGTTTTAAAAATTGAGAGAATAATAATTACTGTTGTAATGAGAGAATAAATGTGATATAATTATGTGGTAGTTGGAGCAGTGTTATAGAATATAAGGAGGACTAAATGGCAAAACAGAACTTGTTAACAGAAGATTATATGGAAAAAATTAAAATGAAAGAGTATAAGAATTTTAAAGANNAAGAAATAGGTTTTAAACAGCCTAAAGGTGGAAATAGTAAAAAATCTTTTATAAAAATATTAGATGAAAATTTTGTAATTGAGAGAAATGGGAATAAATTATTATTTATTAAAGAATTAATAAATGAGGTTAAAACAGTTAAACAATTTAAAAAAGGATTGAGCCCTAGACAAGAATATATAGAACTGGGAATACTTAACCATATTGTTGAAAGTCAACATAAAGCTATACAGTCGAATATTTTTAGTATAGATACTAAACATACTAATTATTTCAGTCTTACTGAAATATTACTAAAATTAGGAATGGTTAACAAGCAGTATTATGAAGTTAAATATAATGAAGACCAATTTAAAAAACAAGCACGAGGGGAAATAGAATTTAGTGAATATAACTATAGTCTTGAGCACAAAGATAGTTTACCAGATTTTTTTAACATTACTCATCAAAATTATGCCAATATTATTAAATCTTCTTTAAACTCTTTACGAAAAAAAAATATAATAGACTATAGACGTAATGTAATTATTTCTTTTACTGAAATACAAGTTCCTTATAAATCTTATATTAAAGAGATGTCTGAAGACGAATTAGCTTTTATGTTAAAAAAAGAAGGATTTAATCCATATATGTCAAAAGAGAAAGCTATAAGAATGTTTAAAAGTAACGACAAAAAAATAAGAGAGCAAATATACTTTGGGAAACATTATGAATATTGTGATTCTGATATGGTTAATAAAGTAGCTAAATTTAAAACTGTTGCATGGAATAAAGCTGTAGACGAATTTAAAATATATCATGATAAACATTATCCAACTAAACCTTTTATTTTACAAAAAGCTCTTATTACTTTTACAGATAAGCTTTATGGATATATGAATAGTAATTTTAAAATTACTACAAAAGCTGTGGGACGAGGTCAATACACTTTAGGTGAAGTATTTGATTATTTTTTAAATAGAGAGTTTAATGAGTATTTCAAAAGTGTGAATAATAAAGACAATTGTGCATATCTATATGACTATGATTACAATGCTTACGATATCATAACTGGTAGTCCTTTAGACTCTAGTGCTAAAAAATTAATAAATGAGATATTAAACAAACATAATACATTTGATAAATATTCTCTTAATGAATTAACAATAGATAAGCTACTGTCTAACGCTAAGACTAGATTTACCAATGAAGATGACACCTATGAGAAACAGGTGGAAAAATTTAAAATATACTCTAATGATTTATTACACTTAAGAAATAATAAAAAAGAAGTGGTTATAGAAAATGACCCTTATTTTAAAAATGTTAATTAATATAGCTAATTAACATAAGTTGGACAGTTAAATTTACTAATAGAAAAAGAGACCATATTATTAATAGCGACTTTAGTGGTCAACTTTATTTTTATACGTTTATTATATATAGAACCAGAGTAATGGGGGCTTTATTTTTTACATGTCTATTATATATAGTGGAGAATGTTCAACAATTATATTATTTTCATCTCTCCACTCTTTATTACAAGGTCAAAAGCAGGTCAAGAGAACAGTTCGCCTTGACAGGCTGTCGTCCTAACGGACAGTTGTAGCCAACATTGTGAGTCGTCAAGCTACGCTACGCTACGCTTTCCTTAGTCACAAGTCGTCTACTGGGTTTCATTTGTCTTTTATTTTATAGTAAGTCTTTAGTAGTATAATATATCTTAGAGCTTAATATATAATTATTCAAAAGCTTAATGTATTATATATTGTCTAAAGTGTGAAAGTTTGATTATCTAAAGTGTAAAATGTAGAGAGAATATAGGAGGGTAAGAATTAAGCGAGAGCAAATGGATAAGAGTAATAATTAGAGAGTGAATAAATAGAAAGGGGTAGAGTGAGTTAATAATAAAAATTGTGCAAAAAGGATAGTAATTAAATAATCAAAATTAATATTAAATAATAAATCACTAACCTCGCGAAAAAGGGTGTTTTCACAGCTTTTAATGTTTAGAGGTATAAAGTGTCAGGTAAGTGTTGAAAACCTCTCACAGCTCCATTTTGGGCTATGTCACGCCTATATGAGTTATAGTAATAATGATATTGTAATAGTAAGAGTAATAATAGGAAATAATAATTAATAATAGAGATATAATAGAGATAATGATAATAATAGAGATATTATGAGAGGAGAAAGAATGGCTAAGAATAGAAATCATAAAAATAATAAAAATAAAGTAGAGGTTGAATTTGTAGGGCATAATGCAGAGGGAGTAACTGGGAGTGCCATACTAGTTAAATATAACAATAGCCAAATTATTTTAGACTTAGGACAGGAACAAGGTGGAGATAAATTTGAAAATTTTATAGCGAATAAAAATTTATACACTGGAATAAAAGTTAGTGATATTGATTTAGTAATTCCATTACATTTAAATATTGACCATTTAAGCGGTACTCCATTGATTGTATCTAAGGGATATGAAAACCCTATATTAATTCCAAAAAATTCAACAAGTATAGCAAGAGTCTTATTAACTGATTCACAGTATATAGGGGAGAAAGAGGCTAAATTATTCTCTAAGTATAAAAATAAAGAGTATAGCCCAGCTTATACTAAAGACGATGTTAATAAAACACTAGGCTTAATGCAGGAATTGGAGTTTAAAGAGAAGATAGAGTTGTCGAGATATATTCCTAACCTTGAGGGTGAAATCATCTTAGAGCTTATTCCTGCGGGTCATATACCATTGTCATCACAAGTAATATTAAAATTTCAAGATGGTGCAAATTGGAAAACATTATGTTATACAAGTGATATAGGAAATTTTAAAAATAATTCTAAATTAATTCAACCATTAGAAAGAATAAAAAGTTGTGATTTATTAATTGGAGAATGTACGTACTCTAAGAAACCTGAAAAGATTTATGATAGAGAGACAGACATTCAAGAATTAATGAAAACAATTAAATATACATTAAATAATAATGGGAAAGTATTAATTCCAGCTTTCTCTATGTCAAGAGCTCAAGAAATATTATCTGTGTTATATACTCATTATAGAGATTGTCCTTACGAAATAATAATGGATTCTCCAATGATGATAGAAATAAATAATTTATATAGGACTAGATTATTAAAAGATGGAGCTAATGAATATATGCAAAAGATATTAAAATGGGATAAAGTAAGACAAATAAGGTCATCTAATTCAAGTAAGGTGTGTATACAAGATAAAGAGCCTAAGATAATAATTGCATCAAGTGGGATGATTACTAATTACACAAGGTCAGCTTTTCATTTAGCGTCTTTGGTTGAGGATAGTAATTCTACAGTATGTTTTGTAGGTTACTGTTCACCTAGAACTCTAGGCAATGACATGCAACAAAAATATGGAACTGATAATAATATAGTAATAAATGATGTTGGATATAAAATTAATGCGAATGTTAGTGTATTTCACAGTTTTAGTAGTCATATGAATTACTATAATTTATTAGAATATTATTCAAGTATTAACACACCTAAGATATGTTTAGTGCATAGTGAAATGAAATCTAAAAAAGAATTTGCAGTAGCTTTACAAGAGAGATGTTCAGAAAAATGTAAGACAACTGAAGTTATTGCAGTTAGTAAAGGACAGAAAATGTTTATTTAATATAGTAATAAATAAGTAATTAATAAATAATTAAAATAATTAGTTTTAAAGCGTGACAAATAGTAAAAGGTGTGTTATAATATTAATATAGACAGTTAAGAGAAAAAAGTTACTAATGTTAACTTTTGTTATTATGGAATATTTTTTGTCGAATGTCTTTAAAAATTCTTAACTGTTTCTTAATAACAGGTCTCAGGGCATGAAGCAATTAAATAAACGGAGCGAAATTAAAAATTGCTCCGAATATAGCTTTAAAAATTGATAACTATAAAATATTTATTAAGCAATTACTTTGAAATACCCAGAACGGTAATTCTGGTATGTCCTAAACATGACGCAATTAAACTGTTAAGTTGGTTAAGCATAGATTGTTTATTAATTTAAGGAAATATAAATTATCCTTAAGCCAACTGATATAAGCAATGAGAAGTTTAGAGAATAAACGCAAAAGAAAATAATGTTAACTCAACTATATCCTAATAAATTGTAATACCCTCCTTTATTCCTTAATATAATATATTATAATGTATTATACCATAAATGGATATATTATATTACAAAATAAATGGATATAGGGAAACATGGGTCATTCCTTGAAAGAGAGGTAAACCATCGGAGAGTTAGATGAGTGGTTAGAATCCACTCCTCATTGCTTAATAACTAAATGTAATATAATGGAGAAAAATTAAAATTAAAAAGGAGAAAATATGATAGTAAAAATTTCAGAGAAAAATGATGTGGCTGTAGATACGGAAACAGGTGAAATAGAAGAAGGTAAAAGTAATATCTCTATAGTTTTAATTGGTGAGAGAGTATTAAGAGAGAAGTTAATAGGTGAAATTAGAGAATTAATATTTAATAGCAATACAGAGGAAAATATCGGGGACGATATAGAGGAATAATACATTTAAAAAATAATCTGTATAAAACTTGACAAATAAGCTAAAGTATGGTATAATGTGTATTGTAAGGTTAAACAAGCAGAAAAAGTTAAATAATATAGAAAATGAGTCACTAGTGAGATATTAAATATTAAATATTGCATATGGTACTCATTTTTTTTAGGGTTAAAAGAACATACGTTTGGAGTAACGTATAATAAAATATTAAAAAGAGAGAAGAATTAATATTAATGAATTAAAGGAGAGATATAATAATGATAAATAAATTACATGTGCCAAAAGATGGTGAGACATATGAAGATTATGGTATGAGATTATATCGTAATTCTAAAGAGTATGGGTTAACTAATGAGATAATAGGATTTTTATTAAATGATTTCAAAGGTGTTAATTGGGATGAATCAGCTCACAGAAAAAAAATGAATGAAAGAATAAAAGGTTTTGATAAAGGTTATAATATTGGATTAGAAGAAGGAATTAATAGATATAAAGAAGAAATGCGTAATGGAGATATAAATATTGATGGCATTAATTCTATAGTACCTAAAACACATTTAAAAAATTTATCTAATATAATAGGTGAATACAATATAATTAAAACAGAAGTTGCAAAAGAACAACGTATACTTAGAAAATATATGCGACAAGCTACTCCCGCAGTATTATTAGCGGAGCAATATAGAGAGTCTTTACAAAATAATGAGATACAATTAAGAGATATAAATAATTTTGAATTAGAAAGTTTTAATAATACAGTTATAAAAGTTGCTTTATCAGATTTTCATGTAGGACTTGTTATTGAAGAATCTTACAATAAATATAATTTTGAAATAGATAAAAAGAGACTCAGTAAATTTAAAAAAGAAATATTATATTTGGCAAAGATGAATAATTCAAATAAAATATCAATAACTATGTTAGGTGATGCTATAGAAGGATTTTCTATGAGGGCAGAACAACCATTTGATATTGAATTTACTCAGTCACAACAGATTGAAAAGGCTCAACAATTAATATATGACTTTTGTATTGATTTTGTTAATAAAGGATATTATGTTGAATTATCTGGAATATCTGGTAATCACGATATTTATAGAATAACTAATCATGGTAGAAATTCTCTGCCAGATGATAATGCTGTAAGAACAATATTTAAAAATTTACAACTAATATCAAAAGTGAGTAATAATAATAAATTTTATGTTCATATGCAAGATAAATTTGATGAATTTTCAGAAGATATAAATGGAGTATTTATTAAATATGTGCATGGAGATGATGAAGTTAAAAGTGATTCAAATAAAATGCAAAAACATTCTAGTATTATGGGTAAACAAGTAAATGTGTTATTAATGGGTCATTTACATCATTATAGAGCAGTTTCAAGAAATAGAAATGAGTTTGAAATATATTGCGGAGCATTAACAGGAGCAAATGATTATGCTAAAAAGAAAGTGAAACAGATAGCGAATGCGTCACAAACTGTATTAATAATCAGGGAAGATGGAACATATTATTCATTAAATGTGGATTTACAAGAAATCGATTGAAAGGGAAAAGATAGGACTTGTAAAATAGTTCTTAATTAAATGGGAATTACTGAAATCATATAGAGTGGCATAACACACACTCCTTTGGGTGAGTTCTTCTCCTTCTCGCTCGTGTTATGCCACATACATACAATCATTAAGGAGATGATATTATGGCTCAATCTAAAGCAAAAAAGAAAGTTAAAAAAGTTAAAAAGCATGAGGGTGAAGAATATTGCCCTAGTTGTGACCAATACAAAAAGATAAAAGAATTTTACTTAGTGAAAGATAATGAATCAAGAAATAATGCGAGCATGTACTGTAAAGATTGTACAAAAGCACAATGTTATTACACACCTGCTCAAGAACATATTGACATAGTTAGATTTCAACAGTTACTTAGGAGAATGAATGTACCATTTATGGCAACAGTATTCGCTACAGTTGAAGCTAATAAAAGTGAAACTGTGGGAAGATATTTAGGAGCTATTAAATTAGGTCAATATAAAAATTTAGAGTGGCACGACTCTAAGTTTACTGATGATATAAAAGAAAATGCAGAGTATATTAAAAACTTTGCGTCAAGAACTGATTTACAAACTATGATAGTAGATAAATCACAAGTGTCAATATTTGCGGGATATACAGTATCTTATGAATATTTAAGACATAAATATGGTAAAGATTTTGATGATTATGAAATGATTGAATTTGAGAGAGCCTATTTTAAAATAAAAAAAGGGTATTCAGTAGCTACAGAGGCTGATGAGGCTAGTTTAATTACAGCAAGTATTTCTCAAGTAAAAATGGTAAAAGCTATGGCTGATGATAAAGCTAATAGAAAAGATATTACTGAGTGGTCTAAAATATATAATCAAAGTGTTTCAAAATTAAATAAAGTGGATTTTACAGGTAAATTAGGGTCTTATAGTATGTTAATGAGAGCATTAGAAGAATCAGAAGATGTTGTTACTATATTCCCAGATTTTTTAGAAGTACCAAAAGATGATATAGATATGATATTATTTGCACATATTTTTAAAGACAGAGAGTTACTAGGATTAGATAACTCTGAATTAAAATACGGTGATATGTATAAGTTCTACGAAAAAATAAAAAAAGAAATATTAAAAGAGCAAGATAATGATGATACTCAAGAAAATAAAAATTATATAGTAATAGGGGATTAGTGGTACTATGGCAAAAGACTTAGACATGGTTGCTATGAGGAAAGAAAATACTGTAGATTATGATAGAGAATATAGTGACATTGATATGCAAATTAGAGAGTTATATTTAAAAAGTTCTAAAGGTAAGGATTTTATTCATAAAAATTATGAACAACTTAGGTATATTAGAAGTATGATTATTTGGTATCCAGATTTATTTCTGAAATACAATAAACCTACTACTGGTGGAATTGACCTATATCCAGACCAAGCGTTATTTTTAAGAGGGTATATGCGACATTTAAGTATGACAGGTGTTTATAGTAGGTCGTATTCTAAAACGTTTTTAGAGATATTAGGAATGTTTTTAAAGGCAATGGTAACTCCTGCTTTTAATCAATCACTAATGGCTCAAACACAAAGAAAAGCCACAGAATTATTAGCTGAGAAACATAAAGAAATAATTAAATTTTATCCTTTCTTTAAAGACGAGATACAACATATAAATAAAAACAAAGATATAATAGAAATAATATGGAAAAATGGTTCTAGTATAGACACTATGGGAATTGGTGAAGGTGCTAAAGGTACTAGAAAGCATGCAGTTACTTTAGAGGAATCGGCTTTATTGAAGTCTGAAGAAGATTTTAATAATAATGTAGCTCCTGTAGTTGATGAGAGTAGGAGAACTTTAAAACATTCTAAAAAGCATTATCAAGAAGCACAAAATAGAATAGATTTTTTTACTACTGCTGGATTTAAAGGTACGTCAGAGTATGATAGAACAGTTAGAGCGTTAAAATCTATGGCTAAAATGGATGGCACGTATTTTGGGTCAGCTGATTATAGATTAGCTATGTATTTTGAAAGAGGTATCAGTAAGTCAGCTTTAGAGAAAAGACGTAAAAATTATTCACATACTGCATGGTTACAAAACTATATGAGTACATGGGTGGGTAATTCAGTTGGTGGACTAGTTGATACTCAAAGAATATTAAATGCAAGAACTATTGAAGAACCAGAATTACAATATACAAAAGAAAGAGATACTAAGAATTTTAAATATTATCTAGGCGTAGATGTCGCAAGGTCAGAGAATGAAACAAATAATCAAGGGTCTATAAGTGTAGGTAAAGCTTATTTTAATAGTGACTCATTTGTAAATAAAATTGACATAATAAACATACTGCCTTTACCGAACACAGATAGTTTTGAAATACAGGCTTTAAAAATAAAGAAAGTGGAAAGTCTATATCAAGCAGAGGCTGTAGTAGTCGATGGTCAAGGATTAGGTATTGGACTTATTGATGAGTTAATGAAAGTTCATACAGATGAAGATACTGATATTGAATATCCAGCTTATAACACTTTAAACACAGAGAAAATGCCAATATCTAATAACTATGCTGATAAATTATTTGTAATGAAGTCTAGTAAAGCAGATTCATCACAAAATGATATTTTATCTACATTTATGGGTGCGTTTTCATCTGGTAAAGTTAAATTATTAAAACCGTACAAAGGTAAAGTATTTGAAATGCAGACAACAGAGGATATACTTGTAAATGAATTACCATTTATAGAGACTGATTTCTTAATAGAAGAAATATTTAATTTAAAATTAATTATTAATGGGAACAGTAAATTAAGTATTGTTCAGAGAGCGACCAAAATAAATAAAGATAGGTTTTCAGCATTATCATATTTACTATGGTATATTCTTGAAAAAGAGAGTGGAAAAGATTATATGGATGATGATACGTCAACGAGTATATATACATCTTTATTTAACTAGAAAGGAGGAAGTTATTTGGAAAAACAATCATTAAGTAAATTAGAGACCGAAGATAAAAAACAAGCTCCTAAATATGTAGATATTTATACAACTGTAAAACAACAATTTCCAGAAATAACTAATGAAAAATTAGAAGAAGAAAGTAAGAAAATTTATGAATTTGAGAAAGAAGAGTTTAATAAATTTACTTTTACGAAAGACGGTAAAAACTATTTTAACATAAACTCATTTCTAAATGGGGTTGGCGATTTTAAAAGTTTAATAAAAAATTCAAATAGAGTTGTAGACAAAGACGCTGTTGCTAATTATGTACAATTTGCTCCGAATAAAAAAAATGAATTAATGGTAACATCTTATATGTTATATAATTATATTCAAGAGTATAAAAATTTAATAAGGTATTATGCTGATATGTTACTATATAGACCTGTAGTTAGCCCAATAGATGATATAACTGAGGTAGAGTTTATAAAAGGAATGAAGTTTTTAGAAGGTTATAATTATAAAACTAAGCTTATAGAAATTACTAGTAAAATGTTAATGCAAGATATTTACTTTGGATATGAATTATCTAATAGAGGTGAAACTAAAAAAGTATTAAAAGAAATGCCTTTTAAATATTGTAGAATTGTTAGTATAGATAAGTATGGTGTAAGGTTATATCAATTTGATTTAAGTTATTTTGACACTTATGGAGAAGAAATAAAGTCATTTCCAAGAGAGTTTAAGGTAGCTTATAATAACTATGGAAATCCTAAAAATAGTCAAGATAAATATTTTACGCCTAATGTAAAAAAACAATTCGCTTTTAAGTTTGATGTAGCAGTAGATTATTCACTGCCATTTTTTACAGGTATATTTATAGATATGATTAGATTACAAGAGATTAAAACAATTGCTACTGAAGCTAATAAGAGTGAAAATTATAAATTAATATGGCAGAAAATTCCAATGGATAGTAAAAATGGTAAAAAAGACCAATATTTAATTGGAGCAGATGTTACAACTTTCCACTCAAACTTAGTTAATAATAGTCCAGAGGGTGTAGGTACAGTTACAACTCCTATGGACGTAGGTGTGGTATCGTTAAGTGATAGTAATAATTCTAGCAGAGATATAGTTGACAGACATTTTTCTAATTTAATGAGTTCAAGTGGAACATCTAAATTAGTATTTAGTTCAAGCTCAACGGGGTCTACTGGAGTCTCATCTAGTATTAAAATGGATGAGGGTACTATGTATAAGGTACTTAGACAATACGAAGCTTTCTTTAATAGACAATTTAATTATAGAGAGGGTAAAAATGTTCTTACTGTTTCATTCTTAAATATAACAATACATAATGAGGATGAAGTTGTTGATAAATATTTAAAGTTAGCACAGTCAGGATATAAT
>LGOV01010706.1_pt1 | contig 15193 bp, 13 predicted proteins | sample 469881 | NCBI WGS metagenome assembly LGOV01 (sample SAMN03857199, study PRJNA290197) | marine sediment metagenome | biome: marine cold seep biome; feature: cold seep; material: marine sediment; isolation source: sample #5579, elevator 3A push core 41 containing 12 cm of sediment... ...
TCGCAGTAGGTCCATGTTAAGTCCGGCAGGCTGCTAGGATGAAATGGAAAGGAGAATTACAGCGAAAGATACATTTTAGACCGAATGATTGCTGAATACGGGAGCACAATGTGCTCCCGTATTATTTTATTGAGACAAACTTTAAGGCGTTAGCCCCTTTTTTGTAGTTCATCTAACATTTGCTGATATTTTTCTGGTTCTTGTTCTGGGCAAACCACTTCGACTGCGATATCGTTTGCACATGAGATAGAAGAATCATCATCCCGACCGCAGGAACAATCGATGTCAGCTAGGTTGCCTTCATTGCTGCTACATCCCCCAGAGATCCCCTTGCGACCGAACATAATTCCAATCGATAATCCGGCAAATGCGAGTAAAAATATTACCAAAGTAGGTAGTAGTAATTTCATTCTTAGCCTCGTTACTTCGTTAAATAATGGGTAAAAAGTTCATTGTTACGTTCAGTGAAGACTTCACCCTCTTTGATAATCATGAAAATTGCAATATTATTTTTATTAGCAAAGTCCATTCCCTTAGTGGGGCCAAGAACCATTATGGCTGTTGCATAGGCATCAGCGAGCATACAGGTCGAACTTACAACTGTGACCGATGCCAGTTGATGGTTGATTGGATGGCCCGTTAGGGGATCAATGGTGTGCGAATAGCGAACACCATCCTGTTCAAAGTAATTGCGGTAATCACCTGATGTAGCCATGGCTATATCGGTTAAATAAAGCCGCTTTTGCACGCTCTGCTCAACGGCATCGGGGGTTTGTATACCAATAACCCAAGGATTATTTTCTGATTTAAAACCACGGGTAACAATTTCACCGCCAATTTCTACCATAAAATGTTCAATATTAAGATTGAGAAGTACCTTAGCTATCGCATCGACAGCGTACCCTTTAGCTATGGCTGACAGGTCTAAATAAACCTGTAGACTCGTTTTTAATAGTTGGGGTGGCACAGCACTAAGTTGTAACTTTTGATAACCGATTTGGCCGATTAATGCATCAATCTTATTTTGCTGAGGAATGGAGTCAAGGTTGATAGTCGGACCAAAGCCCCAAAGGTTAACCAAGTTGCCAATGGTCATATCAAAGGCCCCGTCACTGAGTTTGCTGACCTGTTGCCCTGCTTGAATAACATTTAGAGTTTCTTTGCTGACCCGGAACCATTGGTTCTCTTGATGTTGATTGAATAGACTAACTTCAGAATCATTTTTATAGGTCGACATCAAGTGGTCAATATCGTCTAGACGTTCAATAATCTTCCCAGAAACAACCTTAGCATCAATTTGTGTGCCAGGGGTAGGGATCACCTTAATATGGTAACTCGTGCCCATTGTGGTGCCCTCAAGCAGTATTGGCCCAGTTGGTGTTTGGTTGTTTTTGTTTAGATAAACAACCAGGGTGATCATTAACAGTAATGGCAGCGTAATTATTACAATCTTTTTTTTCATTTTAACTCCGCAAAAAGGGCCACATCAAATGACGTGGCCCCATAATCACATATCAATAACGTGAACAATTAACTATACGTCGTTAATCCCAAGAGCTATCCGGGATTTCTGGTGTTTTTCTTGTTCTTCCATCTGCAACAAATTCTCAAAAATTTCACGAACTTCAGGAGTTGAAGCTGTTTCTGCAACACCTTTGTATGATTCGATTAAGCAGTTGTCAATCGTTTGGCCAATCTTTAGAACGTCATCAACAGACATCGTTGGTGAGTATTTAATGGCATCGAGAGGTGCAAAGGTGCGTTGGTCTTGCGCGTATTGATACCACGTGTTTAGTGCTTGAGACGAAACCGATTGTTCGAAGTCTTCTAACGCTTTAGCAAGGTGTTTTTCATGGCGAATTAAATAGTCCAATAGTAATTTTACCCGTGAACTTTGTGTTTTATCCGAGAGTTGCTGGTAAAAATCGCTTACTTGGCAATGGAAATCACGAGCATAGTCTATAATCTCTTTAGCTTGACCATATGGCATAACAATTCCTCCAGAATAAAGAAAGCCCCCTTACATCGACACATTAAGTGTAACACAAGGGGGCTTTCTTGCAACATTACTGCCTAGAGACCGAAGTCATCGAACATGACATTTTCACGTTCAACCCCTTGGTCAAGGAGCATTTGCGTTACTGCATTAGCCATCATTGGAGGACCGCACATGTAGTATTCGCAGTCTTCAGGAGCTTCATGATCCTTGATGTACTCATCAAATAATACTTGATGAATAAACCCAGTATATCCTGTCCAATTATCTTCTGGTACAGGATCGGATAGAGCAATATGCCAACTGAAGTTAGGATATTTCTCTTGAAGCCCGTTAAACTCTTCAACGTAGAACATCTCTTTTAAGCTACGAGCACCATACCAGTAGGTCATTTTACGGGTAGAGTTTAAGCGAAGCAATTGATCCAAGATGTGGGAACGCATTGGTGCCATACCAGCACCACCACCGATGAAGACCATCTCGTTATCTGTATCACGAGCAAAGAACTCACCGTATGGGCCTGAAATGGTAACCTTGTCGCCTGGCTTCAAGTTGAAAATGAAGGAAGACATTTGGCCTGGAGGTGCGTCAGGAGCATTTGGAGGTGGAGGACACACCCGCACGTTAAGCATAATCATCCCTTTTTCAAGAGGGAAACTAGCCATGGAATAGGCACGCATAATTGGTTCTTTAACTACCGATTTATTGTCCCAAATATTAAACGTATCCCAGTCCTCACGATACTCTTCTTCAATGTCAAATTCAGAGTAAGAGATTGTGTGAGCAGGTGCTTCAATTTGAATGTAACCGCCTGCACGGAAATCGCAATCTTCACCTTCAGGAAGGTTAACAATAAGCTCTTTGATAAATGTTGCTTTGCCATCGTTTGATCTAACGGTGCATTCCCATTTTTTGATATCAAAAATTTCAGCTGGGATACCGAGTTTCATGTCTTGCTTAACACCTACTTGGCAGCCAAGACGCAAACCATCGCGTGCCTGACCTTTAGTGATAAAACCTGTTTCAGTTGGTAAAATGTCACCGCCACCTTCGTAAACGTGAACATGACATTGGCCACAAGTACCGCCGCCGCCACATGCTGAAGGGATAAAGATACCCTGTTCAGCTAAAGCACCGAGGAGCTTACCGCCAGGTTTGGTTACAATTGTTTTACTTGGGTCGTCGTTGATGAAAAAACTAATGTCACCGCTAGGCACCAAGCTCTTACGCGCCATCAAAATAATGGCAACCAGAGCTAGGATGACACCGGTAAACATCGTACATCCGGCTATTACAAGTGTGAAATCCATACTATTCATCCAATCTTTAGTATCTGCTTTAAAACTACGAAAATTTCAGCCCGGAAAATGCCATGAACGACATTGCCATTAAGCCAACGATGATGAAGGTGATTCCAACACCGCGTACCCCTTTAGGGACATCGCTATAGGTCAGCTTTTCACGGATACCGGCTAACAGACAGATTGCCAAGGCGAAGCCAAAGCCAACTCCTGCTCCGTAAACTGTACTTTCTGCAAAGTTGAAGTCTTTATTGACCATGAACAATACCGCACCAAGGATGGCGCAGTTGACTGTAATTAATGGCAGGAAAATTCCCAAGGCATTGTAGAGAGCTGGAAAATATTTGTCGAGTGCCATCTCCAGAATCTGTACAATTGCAGCGATAACCCCGATATAACAAATTAAACCGAGAAAGCTCAGATCAAGGTTTGGATACCCTGCCCATGCTAGTGCCCCTTTTTTCAATAAAAATGTGTAGAGGAGATTGTTGACTGGGACTGTAATGACCTCGACAGCAATAACCGCTGCACCCAGCATGATCGCGGTATCCACTTTTTTGGATACAGCGATAAAAGTACACATGCCTAAAAAGAATGTTAAGGCGATGTTGTCGATAAAAACTGATTCGAAAAATATTGTAAAATAATGTGACATAGCGTCTATTCCTATTCTTGGAGTTCAGGCTTCCAGGTCCGCAAACCCCAGATGATAAAGCCAATCAGGAAGAAGGCGCTGGGTGCCAGCAGCATCAAGCCGTTAGTAACATACCAACCGCCATCATTGACAGGGCTGAGAATAGTCAGGCCGAAAAGCTTACCTGAACCGAACAGCTCCCGAACAAATCCGACTGCTAAAAGCACCAGACCGTAGCCCAGCCCGTTGCCGATACCATCAAGGAAACTCATTCCAACTGAGTTTTTCATCGCAAATGCTTCAGCTCGACCCATAACGATACAGTTGGTGATAATCAGACCAACATACACCGATAGAGCTTTACTCATTTCGTAGGCAAAAGCCTTAAGCATCTGGTCGATGATGATAACGAGCGTTGCAATAATGGTCATCTGAACGATGATACGAATGCTGTTAGGAATATGGTTGCGAATGGCACTAATTGACGCATTTGAAAATGCAGTAACTAGCACTACCGCAATCGTCATTGTTAGTGCTGTCGACAATTTGTTTGTAACCGCTAACGCAGAACAGATACCAAGGATCTGGAGTGCGATGGGGTTGTTATTAAATAATGGATCCAGCAGTGCGTCTTTTGCTTTTGCCATGATTAACCTCTCTCTGCATTAAGTTTGGCTATGAATGGGGCGAAACCATGCTCACCAAACCAGTAGCGAACGATGCCATGTACCGATTTGCTGGTGTTCGTTGCGCCAGCAAGACCATCAATGGTATTTATAGCATCTGAAGCACTTGGGTTGAACTTACCGTTTTTAACAACCTTTAGAGCAACAGTTCCTGAGTTCGAATAAATTTGCTTACCAGGCCATTGAGCTTTCCAGCGTGGGTTATCAACTTCAGCACCCAGCCCTGGAGTCTCGCCGTGGCTGTAAAAGGTTAATCCTTTAATTGTCGTGCCATCAGTTGCGACTGAAACATAACCGTACATCATGCCACCGAAACCAATCCCACGGATCGGCAGAACAGCAGTGCCGCTCTTGTCAACGTAAACTACAGCATATTTAGCGCGAATACGGATTCCTGCAACATCAAGATCTGCAGGTATTTCGACCGACAATTCGGGATTATCAACGGCTTCTTTTTGATCGTATGTTGCGGCATCAACAGCTGTAGTGTATTCGCCAGTAGCCAGATCAACGATTTTAAGTTCAAAGTTAGTCGTGAAGAGCTCATCTACATTACCGCCATCCTCAATCTGCTGCTGGTAACCACCTGCGGCAAGGACGGTTTGGCGGAGCTCCAATTGCTGGTTATATGCTTCTTTGTCGATCCGTACGATTGCTGCGAGGCAAACGAGAACCGAGCAGACAACACACAGTAGGAAGGCAACCAAGAATGTTTTAAATATGGAATCATTAGACATGGCGCATCTTCCTTTTCTTGATGTGTGCATTGACGACTAGGCGGTCGATCAATGGTGCAGAAACACTACCGAACAGGAGGATGATGCCAACACTTTCAGGCATCATTGGGTTAAATACCCGAACAGTAACAACGAGAAGACCAATAAGTATGCCATAGATCCACTGGCCTTTTATCGTCATAGCTGTTGCTGAGTGGTCTGTCGCAAGGAATACCATGCCAAAAGCGAGGCCACCAAGAACAAGGTGCCATGCAGGACTCATTGCTTCAGGGTTAAACATGCATAAAGCTGAAGAGAGGCCAATAACACCCAAAAGGATCGAAGCAATGATTCGCCATGAAGCGATTCCGCTAATGATCAAAACAACTGCACCAAACAAGCATGCTAAGGCTGATGTTTCCCCCATGCTGCCTGGGATTGTGCCAAGAAAAGCTGATTGCCAGGTAATTCCTTGAGCCATAATGCTTGGAACGCCGTCACTCAAAGCCATAGCAAGAGGTGTTGCGCCCGTGTAGCCATCAACAGCTGTCCAGACTGCATCGCCTGACATGGAGCCAGGATATGCAAAAGACATAAATACCCATGCAACTAATGCAGGGTTTAGGAAGTTCATGCCAATACCGCCAAAGATCTCGCGGCCAATAACGACACCAAAAGAAGTTGCAATAGCAACTTGCCACAATGGAGCTGTTGGAGGCATGAGAAGAGCGATGAGAACAGCGGTTACTAGAAAACCAGCATCAATGCTTTTCTTACGCATTGAGGCGAAAACTGTCACCCATATCGCTTGAGTGATTAGCGCAATGAGAAGTACAGGTAAAAATGAACCTGCACCCGTAATCAGGTTCGCGAGTAGTGAGGTGCTATCACTGAATCCTGGCAGTTGGCTGATTTGACCAGCCGCTAGCATCTGATTCAATGTCAGGTTCTCTTGGAAGCCACTGTTCCACATGGCCATCATGATGCATGGTAATAATGCCAGCATGATAATGCTCATGACGCGTTTATGGTTGATGCTATCCCGTACTTGCACCGTACCAGTGGTCACGGTTGCAGGGGAAGACAGTGTTGTGTCGATCGCTTCGTGCAGGGCAGCGTACTTTTCCCACTTACCACCCTTATCAAAGTGAGGTTGTAATTCGTCGAGTAATCTCACGGCTCTTATCCCTCTTTCTCGATAGTGGTTAGTGTGTCACGTAGCATAATGCCGTAATCATTTTTACCCGAGCAGACATAGGTACATAGGGCGAGGTCTTCCTCGGCCAACTCCATGCAGCCCAAAAGCTGAGCTTGATCTTCATCGCTTGCAGCAAGGCTACGTAACAAGAAGTTAGGTAGAATGTCGAGAGGCATTACCTTTTCAAATGAACCAATGGCTAAAATATTGCCACTGCGGCCATACTGGCTGGTGTTCATTGAAGCGGATGGGCCACCGGTAAAGGCTGACAGAAAGGCTCGTTTGATTGAAAATTTGTCACCGCCAGCAGTAAGTGATGCGAGGAATTCACGCTCACGCTTCTCAGGTAGAGCAGAAACTTGTTGATGGAAGCGGCCTAGGAATGCCAGCGCTCCTTCAGCAATTGTACCGTCAAGTACAGAACCAGAGACAATGCGTTTCTCGCCGTTAGCTAGTTCACCAGCAGTCAACTCTTGGAGCGATGCGCCGATTCGAGTACGAATTAAGCGAGGCTTGTTGACGCTTGGTCCAGCTAGGGCAATGATTTTTTCTACAGGAAGTTTGCCTGTGGTGAAAAATTTGCCGAAAGCAATAACGTCTTGGTAACCGATAGACCAAACTGTTTTCTTTTCGTTGACTGGGTCAAGAAAATGGATGTGGGTTCCTGCTAAACCAGCAGGATGTGGTCCCTCAAACTCTTCACAGCGTGTTCCTGCAACCTTGGGCAGTACTACATTCGGCTTCTGGCAGATAAAGACATCTCCCTCAGTGAGACGAGTCAATACTTTAAGACCATTTGTGAATGATTGCTCCTCCTCTTTAATGATCAGCTCTGCTTTCGCTGCAAGAGGATTGGTGTCCATCGCTGTAACAAAAATGGAACGAGGGGTGCTGTCGATTGCTGGAGCTTTGCTGTACGGGCGAGTTCTAAATGCTGTCCACAATCCTGAATCAACAAGGTTGGTAACAACGCTCTCACGCGCTAGGCTGTCAAGTTCAGCTTCGCTTGATGATGAAAAAACTTCAGCGTCATCGCCATTGAGCTCGATAACAACCGATTGTAGCGCACGACGGTCACCACGGTTGATCGCAACAACTTTGCCGCAACCAGGAGCCGTGTATTTTACGCCTACAGTTTTTTTGTCTGTAAAGAGTAGTTGGCCCAGTTTAACTTGGTCGCCTACTTTTACACACATACTTGGCTTCATGCCGACATAATCAGGACCAACAACCGCAACGGTTGTTATGGCAGGTCCGTCATAAATTTTTTGTTCAGGGCTACCGGTGATCGGCAAATCCAAGCCCTTGTCAATTTTGATCATTTCCAATGCACTTTCTTAAAAGGGTTGAGAATCAATCTATGTTCAACTTTGCTTGATTTCGCTCTGGGGATTCAGAGGCGGTGTGCAAAATAGACGCAGTTGATTGGATCGCTCACGCCTTTACTCGGTCCTGCACGAACTGTTGTAATTTTCATTTAATACATACCTCCCCTTTCAAATAAAACCAAAACGCCGGATCTCGAGATCTCTCAAAATCATCGGCACCACATAACGCATTGTGAATAAATTACGATTACTCACGCAAATACTCACGTCGAATTGTATACAGTATATAGTATATATTTAACGGTTACTTTTACGATGTAATGCATATCTGTGTCAATAGCGGATGAGGGAAAATGGCCGAAAGATGTCATTTCAGGGGTGTTTTGGCGGTAAATAGCTAATATGGTGTCAGTGTAGGTTTTTTTTAGGTTAAATGTATGTATTTTCTATACAGTTTGATTGGGTGCTCGTGATTATTCGCAAGAAGTTTCAACGCCCTTGATGAAGTTACGTAATGCAAAGAGATCGGAGACTTTAAGGGAAGCAAACTGGAGGCCAAATCCGCCAGGCATTTCAGGGTGAGAAGGTTGTTCGCTATGGTTGTGCCACGTGACAACGCCTTGGCAATGAATAGGACTCTCTGCCGTTGATAGATCTAACTGTATGAAAACTGTTTCGTCAATTTTGGGTAAGTGATCGGTGGCAATAAATACACCGCCGCTACTCAAGTTAAATGCACATGCTGTGCGAAGGATCTCTTCGTTGAGGCCAAAGTGGATGAGCTGGCTTGTTTGTCGGCGCGAAAAAGAACGGTGAGAGAGCCCTAGAATCCGTCGGGCTGAAGCGAGGAAGAGGTGGGTGTTGATTGGAGTAAATAAAACGTCAGCAGGCCGGTCATGAAGAACGTGGTTGGTTTCGGCGAGTTTGCTACTGTCGACAATCGTCACCACTGGAATTGATGAAATTCGATTGTCTTCCCTGAGTAGACGGCAGAAGGTGAAATCATCTTGATTGCATGAGGGTGATGCAAAGATGATATCTGGTGTGTCACCGCGCGCCTGGCTTAAGAGTTCGGCGCAATCTTTACCAACATGTATTGTGAAGCCTTCGCGTTCAGAAAAGTTGTCATCAATTGTGAGAAGCTCTTGTACTGTTTCAGAGATAAGGATTTTTTTTTGTTTCACCGTCATGGAAATAAGCCTTCCTCTGATTGGTGTCGCCCTCTTATGCCGAGGCAGTAGAATGATTATTTTTAACAGGATGACGTATGTTGTGCTGCGGTGCAAGTTCTTTAATTTAAGGGCAGGTCTCTAATCAAGGCGATGGCTTCTAGAACATACGGGTCGCTACTGATTGTCGTTTGCCACTCGTCCTCGTCATTGCTTGGCTCATGTGATGGAAGTTCGCCAGAGTCTGTTTCGCCATCATCGCGCGAGTTTCTCTCGGTGTTGATGCTGGTTAGCAGGAGGCTGCGCTGAGTGTTTTCAATTCGACTTTGTGTTTTGAGTGATTGTTCGCTAATCTTTTGCATTTTCAAATTTGTACTGACGCGTTGCTCACTGGATAGTTTTAATTTCGTAATGGGTAGAGTGTCTGGTAATGGTTGATAGTCGCTGCTGAGAATTGTGTCCCATGGCATGGAGTAATCGAGATATTGTTCGCCACTTTTAATCGCCTTAAAGCGGTCAGGTAAAACAATGTCAGCCTCGATGCCGCGATATTGAGTTGAATCACCACTGATGCGGTAGAATTTTTGTACCGTGATCTTAAGTGCGCCAAGAGGTTTGAACTTCTCCATATTTCGTAGGGGCATATTTTGATCGAGATCGATCACCGCTTGAACGGTTCCTTTGCCGTGGGTGTGTTCGCTGCCAACAATGATCGCTCGATGATAATCTTGTAGGGCACCAGCAAGGATTTCCGAAGCCGAAGCACTAAATTTGTTTACCAACACAATGAGGGGCCCTGCGTATTGCACGGCGGGATCATTGTCAGAGAGTACTTCAATTTTACCAGTACTGTCCTTGATCTGCACGACGGGACCTTTTTTGATAAAAAGTCCTGTTGTGTCAACAGAATCAGAAAGTGATCCGCCGCCATTATTGCGCAGATCGAGGATCAGGCCGCTGATGTTCTGCTGTTGCAAGGTGACCAACTCTGCGAGAGTGTCATCAGTAACGTTGCGCGCATCGTCAGCGCCATTATTGAAGTCACGGTAAAAACTTGGGATTTTTAAGTAACCATAGCGTGCATCACTGTCGGGTTGTTCGATGACGGTCGATTTGACAAATGTTTCTTTGATTTGCACCACTTCGCGAATAATTTTGATGATTTTTCGTGAACCATCGGCCTTGCGGACGTGAAGTCTTACTTCTGTCCCTTTGGGGCCACGAATAAGCGTTACGGCATCGCGAATACGCGTATCAGTAATATCGACAGGTTCTTGATCGCCTTCAGCAACCTTGAGGATTGTGTCTTCACTTTCAAGTTGGCCCTCTTGCTCTGCTGCGCCGCCGGGAATGACATTAACGACCTTGATGTAACCATCCTCTTCACGTAGCAAGGCACCGATCCCCTCAAGTGATCCGCGCATGTGGATATCAAAATCTTCTTTTTGATCGGGTGGTAGATAGTTACTGTGTGGATCGTAGGCTCGAGAAACAGAGTTTAAGTAGCGGTCAAAGTGGTCTTTGAGTTGGCCTTGTAGCATCCGCTCTAACAGGTGGGTGTAGCGTTTGGCGACTTTCTCCCGTGCTTGCTCACGTAGTTGGGCGTCGGTAGCGATGACAACTTCCTCTTGCGTGTCAGTAGATTCTTCACCTGTCGTGATGTTTGCTTTTTCCTCCTGTTCCTCTTTAAGATCGAGGTAGCGGTTGGCGACTTGGTATTTTAACGTTTTGCGCCAGCGCTCACGCAGTTGCTCATCCGTTTGGCAGAAGGTCAGTTTTTTGGTGTCTGTTTCCAGCTCTTCTGAAAGGGTTAGGTTGAACGGGTTGGCAAGGAGGGCGAGGATCATCTTTTTAACGATGGGGATCCGTTGGCTCATGATCTCACTGCTGTAGATGGGTAGGTGGATCATGCCGCGGCGAATTTCATTGTCGATATAGTTTTCGTAGGCTCCAAGCATTTTGATGTCTGTCTGGAGTAGGAATCTTTTTTGGGCATCAAGTTGCTTGATGTAGAGATCGAATGCAGCGGTTGACAGCTCATCGTTAAGTCGTTTGTGGCTGTAGTGGTGTCTGGTGAGGTGTTCACTGACGATATAGCCCAGTAGTTTTGCTCGTTCAGGGTTGAGTTCGTGGTCGGGGAGCGCATTGGCTGCCACATTCGTCGCTGAAAAACAAAGGCAGAGCAATAGGCTGTAGAGGGCGATGCGGTGAAATATGTTCATATGGTTGCGTATCCTTTGGCAGGTTATTGATTTGATTTCCGCCAACATTAGCATAAACAATTGCTTTAAATGAAAAAAAGGCCGACAGCGGGGAGGCTGCCGGCCAAAAAGTAGGAGGTTTTTGGGGAAAAACCTTTTCCTGCTGTTGATAATTAATACTATAGCGAGTTGTTTATCGGCCAACCACGTGCGAGTGCGTAAATATTTGAGAGAATGTTGCTGGCGCTTGACTGTGCATTTACACAGCCTGAATCAATGCCCCCTTTAGTGCTACGCTTCGCTGTCATTAGCTGTGGTTTGGTTGAAAAAAGTGGTCAGAGTTTGCTGTATCTCGGCCGCTGGTGCTTTGATCTGCTGCGCAGGCGGCAGTGAGTTGAGAAATAGGCGGCCGTAGCGTTTGCTAATAACCCGTTTGTCGAGAATAAGGACGACACCGCGGTCGTTACGGTGGCGAATGAGACGGCCAAACCCCTGTTTGAGGCGGATAATCGCCTGTGGTACGGTGTAGAGCATGAAGGGATTGCCCCCTTGCTGCTCAATCGCTTCGCTACGGGCAATCTGTATCGGTTCGGTGGGCACTCGAAACGGTAGCCGGGTGATGATGATCTGTTCCAAGGATCGGCCTGGAACGTCAACGCCTTCCCAGAATGAGTCGGTGCCAAAGAGGATGTTTCCGTCGCCATGCTTAAATTGCTCAATCATCTGGTGGCGAGCGGCCTGTCCCTGACACAGGCAGTGAAAGCCGTGGGCATTCAGGGGAGCATCGAGTTGATTGTAGATTTTTTTCAGCAAGGTGTAGGCAGTGAATAGGATAAAGGTGCGGCCATGCGATGCGCGAACGGCTGCTTCAACCTGTTCAGAAAGCATTGTGGCAAAGTGATCATGGTTCGGTTCGACGATGTCGGTGGGGACGGCGATCACCGCTTGGTTGGCGAAGTCAAAGGGTGATTCGAGCTGTCGTTCGGTGCACCGTTCTGGTGGGCAGAGATCGAGGCCGCTGCGTTGATTGAAAAAATTAAAGCTGTGATTTGTTGTCAGGGTGGCGCTGGTGAGAATGATGGTGCGAAAGCGATCATATAGGGCGCGCTTGAGCGTATGGGCCACGTTGATTGGCGCCATGTTGAGCCACAGTACCATCTCGCGGTTTCGTCCCAATCCGGGGGTGGCCTCAACCCACGTACACGCGTGATCATCCAAAGTTAACAGGAGGTTGAGGTCGTTGCTGAGCCCGGCGAGGCGGTCGCACACGCCCTGAGTGTCGGTGAGGCTGCCGATAAGCACTTCTGCGGTTTTGTCGGGCAGGTTCTTGTTGCACTCTTTTAGTAGTCGTTCAAGTTTTGCGGCAATTTCGGCGCTTTCTTTCGCTAGCGGGTTTAGGCTTTTTCTGAGTTTTTTCCAGTCAGACGTTTGTGCTTCGGTTGTGGTGATGCGCCAGCGTAAGTCATTGCGTGGTGATGATTGCTCTTTTCGTTGACAAAATGCATCGCGTTGTGACTGGAATTGTTGGCGGGAATTGTCGCGTAGTTGGCGACATCGCGAAACGAGTTCCTCAATCTGTGTGTAAAGGGAATCGTAGAGTATCGCCTCGGTGTCAGGCAGCTCTTTCGCCAGGCTGCTGAGCAGTTGTGGTAATAGGCCACGCTCCTGCTTGCGCGGGTGGCATAATCTGTTCAGTATTCGTGAGAAGCTGAACTCGCTGATGCGGATAGAGAAGTTACGTGTTGCGGCATCCTCAAGGTGGTGTGCTTCGTCGATAACAATACGGCTGTAAGGTGGCAGGACTGCTGCCGCTGAATAGTTTTCAGTCTGTGAGCGAACGGCTAGGTCTGACATGAGCAGTGAATGGTTGACAATTAGCAGATCTGCATGGGCTGCACGACGGCGAGCTTTGTGGAAAAAGCAGCGGGTGTAGTGCGGGCAACGAGTTCGGGGGCATTGATCCATCTCGCAACACACCTCATTCCATACTTGGCTGGCCGGGACAATGTTGAGTTCATCTTTGCTGCCACCTTTAGTATCTGTTGCCCAGCTGCGTAGGTTTTCAAGATCGCTGGTGTGCTCGTTGTTGAATAGGTCGGGTTCGCGGTAGGCATTGTCAAGGCGGCGCAGGCAAAGGTAGTTGCTGCGTCCCTTGACTAAAACAGCTTGAAAGTCTTGCTTGATTGCTTTTTTGAGCAGGGGTAGGTCTTGGCGGATCAACTGTTCTTGTAAGTTGATGGTGTTGGTAGAGATGGCAATCGGCTCCTCGTTGCCAAGGGACCACAGTATCGCGGGGATGAGGTAGGCAAGACTTTTCCCTGTTCCGGTTCCTGCTTCAATGGTTGCCAGTTTGTCGTGATTGAAGGCGTCAGCACAGTCAAGTGCCATACGCAGTTGCTCGGGCCGCTCCTCATAGTTGCCGAGGTGCTGCGCCAGTGGTCCTTCAGGGCCAAGGTGTGCCGCAAGTGTTTCGGGTTTGAGCAGCTGTTGTGCTTGTGGTGGACACGCCTCCACAACCTTGTACACGTTTTCAACAGTGTTATCCACAATGTGGAAACCGATCCCTTGCTCGCCAAGGGTCGCAGCGATGCTGAGATCGGCATTGGATGGTGTTAGATTTCCCGAAGGATGGTTGTGGATAACTGTGTCGCCGCTATGGCATCGGCTGAGGAGTGCAGGAACCGATTCTTTGTTCCCGCGTGCGAGAACGGTTACGCTCCAAATGGATAAGTTGGTGTCGGTGTGGCCAAGAAAAAAAACTTCATTGCCGTGACTGTCGGCGATCGCTTGGCGCATAGAGAGCCGACTGCTTTGACTGTATGATTTCATTGAAGGTGTCACCGCATTTTTTTAGAGTGATAAAGTTGATGCTCTTCTTATATCATTAAAATAGTGAAGGTGACGCTTTTAAATATCTGCAAATTGTGTTGTTATTCTTGACTCAGCAAGGGAAGCACTTTAAAATTCAAACGATAAGCCAGACGGAATTGGTCAAGTAAGGTAAGGTGGCGCAATGAATTGTGTGGGAGAGATTATTAAATATGTATACCGATAAGGTGATGGACCATTTCTCTAATCCAAGAAATGTGGGGCAGATTGAGCATCCGAACGTTGTGGTGAAGGTTGGTGATCCGGGCTGTGGTGATGCGGTATTGATCTTTTTAAAGATCGATAATGATGTCATCACAGACGTGAAATATAAGGTTTATGGTTGTGGTGCAGCGATTGCCACCACATCAATGGCCAGTACGATGATTATGGGTAAGTCGTTGGATGAGGCACTTGAGGTGACCGATGATACGGTTGCTGAGGCACTAGGCGGCTTACCGGAAAACAAAATGCACTGTTCTAACTTGGCGGCGACGGCAATTCGCGCTGCGGTGACGCGGTATTTGCATCCGCCAGAAAATACAGAATCCTAGTCAAGAACTAGGGCAGGTGTGCCCAGTAGTTTTACATAAATAAGTGATTTAGCCCTGATCGTGTTTAGTCGATTCAGGGCTTTTTTTGTTGAATGACGCGTGATTGATGGCGTTTACGTTGTGCAAAATAAAGCTTAAAAATGACATTTTTACCACTGTATACGAGTTGGAAAAAAGAGGAGATGATGAGGTCAAGGCATTGTTTTTAAAGGGCTTTGTGTTGTTCTGATTGCATACTGTATACTATATTTTTAGCTTGACAAAGTACTGGTTTTAACTTAAATTGCACGACGCTGAAATAAGTAAATATGTCTGTTTGTGTGACATGAATTAACCCTGTCTGGAGGAGCTGTTTCATGCTTGAGAGTTATCTACCGATACTCGTCCTCATAGCCATCGCGCTGATGTTCGCATTGGGATCGGTGACTTTTTCATTCTTGGTTGGGCCAAAGAAGCCAAGTGCGGTTAAGCTCGCCCCATATGAGTGCGGTATGCCTCTTATCGGAACTGCTCGCGAGCGGTTTTCCGTTAAATTCTACATT
>LGOV01013033.1_pt2 | contig 15188 bp, 11 predicted proteins | sample 469881 | NCBI WGS metagenome assembly LGOV01 (sample SAMN03857199, study PRJNA290197) | marine sediment metagenome | biome: marine cold seep biome; feature: cold seep; material: marine sediment; isolation source: sample #5579, elevator 3A push core 41 containing 12 cm of sediment... ...
AACAATGTGGATAGAATTTATGATATCATTAAAAGATCAACAGGGATCAGCGCTTCCGATGTCGCAAAGCAAATGGGGCTTCATCATAATACCATTCTAAGGTATCTAAATCAGTTAATTGCTGATGGGAAAATCAAAAAATCCGGTTCTGGAAAAAAAATTATTTATAAGGCGATGTAAAATTTGTCATTAGTCATTGGGCTTTGCCGTCATTAGGGAATAGCCCCAGTGAAATACGCTTCGCCCGATTTAAAAGGCTTTCACCCCGGTGAAATGGTCTCCGAATTTCACCGGGTAAAGATTTTACAGGGCAAGCTGTCATTGGCATACCTCCAGTTAAACAGAATAATAGAGAGATTGAACCCCGATGGAATAATCAGAAAAATAGATTCCATCCCAGATAAATAAAGGCTAAAAAAATTTAGCGGGGTAAATTGGGCAGGCGGGGTAAAAATTTAACCCCAGTACGATCTGCCAGACTTACGGGGCAGGCGCAGTAAATCATTAGTCATCGGTCTGTGCCTTGAACCATGAACCTGTGAACGTTTACCAATGATGAAAAAAGGGAGGTCTCTGGCGAAGAATATATTGCAAAACTAAAAGCCGATGGGCGACTGGATGGAATCGGAAGCCATCGGGATGGGTAAAGGGCTCATTCGCAAGTGGTATGTTTCGGTTAGGGACATGCCCGGGCGGCGCCCCTGGTATAATTTTGCCCTTGTAATATACCGACGACCGATAACGCTGTGAAATTTAATATGTGAAAGTCTATAGTTGACCTACTCGATAAGATATCGCATAATATTGCTGTCATGTTTCTAGCCCACGCAAGAATTCCATCATTCCATTATTCCCGGATCGAGGTGGGAATAGTGCAGATTAACACCTATAAGTTCAATAGGTTATAGAGATTCCAAGACCATTCTTTATCTGGAAATCTATAGATGTTGTGAAAAAAGCAGCCGGGGTCGTCGGATGAAACAGGTCTTGATCGTGCAGGGCCAGGCAGTGGTGGAAGAAGTCCCGGCACCACTGCCGGAAGCAGGCACGATTTTGGTTCAGGTTGATCATTCATGTATCTCCATCGGAACCGAGATAAGCGGGATAAAGGCAAGCGGGGTCCCCTTATGGAAACGTGCCCTGGAACAGCCGGAAAATGTTAAGCAAGTATTGGGAATGGTCGCCGCCCAGGGAATCGGGCGTACCCGCAGCCAGATAAAGGGCGTACTATCAGCCGGCCAGTCCACAGGTTACTCGGCTGCGGGAGTGGTGTCGGAGGTTAGTGAAGGCGTTTGTGACTTCCACCCTGGTGACCGTGCTGCCTGTGCTGGTGCGCAATGCGCCCACCATGCCGAGATTATTCGTGTACCACGCAACCTTGCGGTACCTGTCCCGGATAGTCTCGATTTTGCTGCGGCCAGCACTGTTACGCTGGGCGCTATTGCCCTCCAGGGCGTGCGTCGAGCCCAACCCACGTTGGGCGAGACCTTCGTGGTCATCGGCCTGGGTGTCTTGGGCCAGCTTACGACCCAAATCCTCAGGGCAAATGGCTGCCGTGTCATTGGAACCGATTTGCACGAAGAGCGCATCCGCCTCGCACAAAGCCTGGATATGGAGATCGCCATCCATCCCGAAGATGGCAGCGACACTGAGCAGGTGGCCAGGCTCACCGACGGCATCGGGGCCGACGGGGTAATCATCACTGCAGCGACACCTTCCGACGCTGTAGTGTCCACTGCTTTTAAAATGTGCCGCAAGAAAGGCCGAGTGGTCTTAGTAGGTGATGTGGGCCTTAATCTCAACCGCGCTGATTTTTACCAAAAAGAACTCGATTTTTTTATCTCCACTTCTTATGGGCCTGGCCGCTATGATGGCAACTATGAAGAAAAAGGGCTTGACTATCCTGTTTCCTATGTGCGCTGGACGGAAAACCGCAATATGGCTGAATACCTGCGCCTGCTTGCCGAAGGCAAGGTGCGCGTCGAGCCTCTGATTGCCCAAACCTATCCGATTGAGCAAGCCACCGAGGCATACGAAGCCCTCAAGGAAGAGGGTCAAAAATCCCTCATGGTGCTGCTAAGCTACCGCAGGAGCCCGGACAGCAAGGCGATTATTCGTACCGTGCCAAATCCAGCGGCGAAACCAGCGGGCAAGGGTCGTATCCGCATCGCTGTGGTAGGGGCAGGTGGCTTTGCCAAGGGCATGCACCTGCCCAATCTCCAATCACTTTCTGAGCATTACCATATACAGGCCATTGTCAGCCGAACCGGACACAATGCTCAGGCCGCGGCCAAACAGTTCGGTGCCAATTATGCCGGAACCGACTACCGGGCGGTGCTGGATGATCCCGAAGTGGATGCTGTGCTAATTACGACCCGCCACAATCTCCATGCCGATATGGTTCTTCAGGCTCTCAAAGCAAGCAAGCACGTCCTTGTAGAGAAACCCCTTTGTCTCAACCGACAAGAACTCAATGCTATCATATCTTTTTATGGGTTTGATCACGATTCCAATAAACCAATCAACGTCTCGACCAATCAACCACTCCTTATGACTGGCTTTAACCGTCGTTTCTCTCCACACGCCCGGCGCATCAAAGAGATCATAGCCAACCGCACCAATTCGATGATCATTAACTACAGGATGAATGCAGGTTACATTCCGCTGGATCACTGGGTCCATACAGAAGAAGGCGGTGGACGCAATATCGGCGAGGCGTGCCATATCTATGACCTCTTCACCTATTTTACTGAAAGCAAGGTGGCAAAAGTGAGTGCACATGCCATTAATCCCACGACCGGCCACTATAGCCACCGGGATAACTTTGTCGCAACCCTCAGATTTGATGATGGCTCCATTGCCACTCTCATATACACCGCACTCGGTGCAAAGGATTATCCAAAAGAACGACTGGAAATATTTGTTGACGGAAAAGTGATAGCACTTGACGATTACAAGCAACTGACTGTCATAGGAACGAATGCCAAAGGATTGAAAGGCAAGATCGCGAATAAGGGGCATAAAGGGGAACTGGAAGCCTTTGGCCGTGCCATCCGACACGGGGGTGACTGGCCCATCCCCCTCTGGCAGCAGGTGCAGGCCGCTGAGATCAGTTTTGAGGTGGAGAAAGAATTATGAGTTTAACGGAATTGGCGAAAAAACTACCTTATCCCATACAACAAGGGCTTAAATATATATATGGTTCTATCCCTCCTCGTTTTCGTTATGGAAAGGCCTTTTGGGAAACCTATAATTTCCTTCAGGAATCGCAGTGGTGGAGCAGGAAGAAGTTGGAAGAATATCAGATGCAGCAACTGAGTAAGCTCTTGAATCATGCCTATGAAAATGTGCCTTACTACCGGAGGGTATTTGATGAAAGGGAATTGAGGCCAAAGGATATCCAGAACCTTGATGACCTAAGAAAATTACCCTATTTGACCAAAGATACATTCAGACTGCACTTTAATGAAATTATTATTACAAATATCAACTTAAATAAATTTCCTATGAGTCATACCAGCGGCACTACTGGGAGACCGATTCAATTTTATGAAAATTTGCATACTGGCCAGAAAGAGCTTGCCTTCATCTATCACCAGTGGTCTCGTGTGGGCATTAAACCAAATAGTCCAATTATACAACTACGGGGTGCTATAATTGAAGGTAATAAGCCAATTGAATATAATCCAATTAATAAAGTCTTAAGACTATCGCCTCGGATTAGCGGCAGGGAAACGGTTCGTTATTATTTAGAAAAGATGCAGAACTTTGGAGCAAAATTTTTGCATGGGTACCCCAGTACTATAGCCATCTTTGCCTTTATGATAAAACATTATGGTTTTTCTGTTCCTTTCAAACTTAATGCAGTACTTTTTGCATCAGAGGCCATTTATTCATGGGCAAAGGAGATAACCCAAGAAGTATTTACCTGTCCTGTCTTCAGCCACTATGGTATGGCAGAAAAGGTAGTGTTAGCTGGAGAATGCGAGAGTACTCCTTATTATCATTGCATACCTCAGTATGGTATCACCGAATTTGATACTGACACCAATGAAATTATTGGAACGAGTTTCCTCAATTATATCAATCCGTTCATCCGTTACCGAACTACAGATATTGCCTTTAAGCCGGTTCTTTTAGGCTGCAATACGTGCGGTAGGGCATATTCCCCTCTTTTTACGGGTGTTGAGGGAAGGCTGGAGGACTTTATCATTACACCGAAGGGGATGAATATTTCTCCTGCTATTATTACACACCCATTTAAGCATTTCAAAACAATTAAAGCCACACAAATATTTCAAGGCTCGCTGGATCATATTCTTTTAAAAATTGTTCCTTGGGATGATTCTGCTCCAGAGTCATTAGAATCTGAGTTGCGAGATCTTTGTAAGGGATTGCAGGGAATACTTGGTTCTGAAATGAGAATTGAAACAGAACTGGTCGAATCTATTCCGCTTACTAAACATGGGAAGTTCAAGTGGATAATTTCTGATGTATCCAAAAATTTTTTCGAGAAGGGGATTAGCCAAAGATGGAATATTTAGCATAAATTTATCTCAGATCCCCCGCAACAAGAGCGGAAAATACAGATTCATGATTCAGAAATTGTCGATCGACCTTGGAGAACATATTGAACAAAAGGAATAATAAACTGAAAATAGCTATTATAGGACCTTATCCNNNNAGTGAGTTTGTTGATAAAGAAAAAAATATTATGCACTTAAGTTTTAAAAAAAAACTACTTAGACTGATTATTGATAAATCTAATATTATTCACTCAAATGAGGTTGGAACTAAATCCAGGATACTGGTTCCACTATTTAGCTTAATAAATAAAAAGACAATCTTATCTATACATGGAGAGTCTTTTAAAACTCAAATCAAAGAACTTGGTGGAATTAAAAAGAGGATATTTATTCATCAAATTAAACTATACAATAATATTATAGCAGTTAATCCTAATATAAAAAAAATACTATTGGATAATGGGATTAATGGATCAAAAATATCCGTCATCCCTGCATTCATCCCACCTGCACCAGACGAAACCGATATCAAGCAATTGACTGAAATATTCCATCAAATCAGGAAGAAACACAAGTTTTTAATTACGGCAAATGCTTATAGAATTTCTTTTTATAATAATCAGGATTTATACGGTATCGATTTGTCAATAGAATTAATGAAAAGGTTAGTTAATAGAGGCTATAAACAAATAGGATTTATATATGTTATTCCGGATATCGGCGATTATGGCTATTATGACAAAATGAAGAGACAAGTTGAAAAAAATAATCTACAGGAATTTTTCCATTTTTATACAGACCCCGTCGCTTATCCTGCCGTAATAAATATGTGCGATCTGTTTATCCGCCCTACTAATACTGACGGTTATGGTGTTTCAATTGCAGAAGCAATTTCACTGAAAAAACCTGCAATTTCCAGTGATGTATGTAAACGACCTGAGGGCACTATTTTTTTTAAAAACAGAAATGTTGATGATCTGTATAATAATACGAAGTATGTTATTGATAACTATGAAGAATGTAAAAAGCAAATTGAAAACATAGAGTTTGAGGATAATGCTGAGAAGATATTGGAAGTGTATAAGAAGGTTTGAAAGGGAAGCAATAGAAAGAATGAACTGCAAATTTTGCAACAGCCAAACCATTTCGGCCAAAAAATACTCTAGTCCGTATGTAAAGTATGAATACACTTTATATCAATGTAAAACCTGTAAATGCAGATTTTTCGACATTAATGAACACAATGTTGTTATCGAAAAGGTATACGAGGAATATAGCATTAAGCACAATAAAGCGGCAGCAAGTTTTCAATTTAAAAAGAGTTTTTATTGGGATAGACAAGTCTGGAGAATTGAAAAGATATTGGGCAGAAAAGTTTCATCAGTATTAGATATTGGATGCAGAACTGGCGATTTTTTAATCCATTTTCCGTATAACTTATTTCGGGAAGGTGTGGAATTATCAAAAAATTCAGCAGAAATAGCTAAAAGCAGAGGTCTGATAGTATATCAAGATTTTGTAGAAAATATAAATTTTGATAAACAATATGATGTTGTCACCTGTTATGCAATACTTGAACATTTGGTAAATCCTTTAAATTTTTTAGACAAACTTTCAAATATTGTATCTTCGGGGGGGGTGCTGGTTATTATGATACCATCCTATGAATGCTTCAAACGATGGATGATCGATATATTTACATCACTTAGATGGCATATGTATAGTCCTCCACAACATCTAAACTTTTTCTCAAAGCAGTTTTTGGATAGATGTCTTGCCAAAATGAATTTTAAATTAGTTGATAGATATTGGACATCCGGGGGCATGTTTAATCCATTCAGAAACATCTCTTTAGCTGGCCGTGCTTTTGGGAAAGGTATGTCTTTGATTGATGAATATACTCCTGTAAATAAATTGTCATTTTTTGATCACATGTATTCTTATTATGTTAAAATTAACTAATTATTCATCCGTCGTCAGTTTGGATCCGATTTTACAATTATTTGCGAATATTGCCAAAAAAGGCTTTTTCCATCTCCTTTCTGCCAATTTTATTATCGGATTTCTTGGTTTTGGATCACAACTGTTGGTCGCTAAATTTATAACGCCAATAGAGTTGGGCCAGATTAAAGCGATACAGTCATTTATTGGAGTGGGCACAATCTTGGCCGGTTTTGGTTTTAATACCGCAGTTTTAAAACTCTGTTCCGAAAAAAGATATTTGGAAGAAAGAGCATTCATATTTAAGCAAAATTTTTATTATACTATTGTTCCTATCTTACTTGTGCTTGCAGGTTTTTTCTGTTTGGCAAAATTGGGACTCTTATCACCAGATAAGGCAATTAATAAATGGCTTCCTTTCTTTATGCTGGTTATTCCCGCCTTGGTTTATACTTCTCTGATTATGGTCTATTTACAGGCGCTTAAAGAGATACAGCTTATGGCCAAGGTTCAAGTGTTTATACACACGTTCGGATTTATAATTTTAATCCCCGCAACCTATTTTTATGGCTTGATTGGCTTTATTTTTTCGACAATATTTATCGGATATATCGCATTACTGCCATTGCTTAATCTGGTTAAAGATAGTTTCGCCGTCAAAATAAAAGTAAAAGCGGTTTTTCCCCAAAGCTTTTTTTTTGCTAAATGGAGTGTCGCTGGGAACGTAATTGCAACAATTGGACAATTTATGGACATTTTTATGCTTAATTATCTTATAAAAGATAGAGTAAGCTTTGGTTACTACGGACTTGCGACTATTTTTATAATAGGATTAAATTATATAACTTCCACGGTTCAGTCTATTGCTACACCATATTTTTCTGACAAAAGTGATGATAAGAAGGAATTTTTGAGGGTTTTAACAAAATATGAAAACCTTATGATATTGCTTGCTTTGGGTGTAAGCATTATCGCCTTTCTGATTATTCCGCCATTTATTGAAATTGTATATGGTAATAGTTATGCCCCTGCTGGAATTTATTTTCGGATATTAGTACTGAAATATTTTTTCTGGAGTTGCTATGCGTTATTTGGAGTGGCTATTTTGGGTTTGGGCAAGATGAAATATAATTTTCTTTCTGTCAGCATTTCAGTTCCGATTTCTCTTATTCTGAGTTATTTCTTTATCACTTCATACGGGGTAATAGGTGCGGCAGTGGCACAGGCGGCGGCATATTTTATCACGTTAATCATCATATTATATATGATAAAACATGTCATTAAAGTACATTTTGTTGCTTCTATATCCAAGAATCCGTGAAAATTTGGTGATGAAGATGGTTTGTTAATAATTTTCCACGTAAGAAATATTTTAACTCTCCAGGATTCTATTTACTTGGACACTATGCTCAAATATTACATACATAAAGCCTTTACCCTGCCGCCTCATGTGACGGTTAAAAAGGCTGCCGACAGGATTAATCAGACAGTCTCTAAGGTTTTCCTGCGCCGCAAAGACCATAATGTTTTTTCTTATGCGGCTGAGTCTCCTCCAAACGGAAAGCTTCTTTTCTGTTTCCCAAAGCTTGCGGCAGAGCAGCTCCTATTTTATGCCGAGACCATTTCAGGCGTGACTAAATATTATCTCACGCACCGCTTCAATCTTCTCGGTTCCGGCTGGGTGCAGGTAAAGCACGGCATGCGTTGCTCGGGGCTTGAGGGTTACCGGTATGATATGGGAAGTCCAATACAAGTCGATCCAGAAGGACGATGCCTTGAAGGTCGGATAAATCGCGTAAACCTTGAAGAATCAAAACGGATCTGGAAACTGATTTTTCACAATCAACTCAAAATTCAAAACTCAATACTCAAAACTCACACCCCCATAGATTGGCATTTAGACTTCAAATCTGGTTATCGTTGGTCAGAATCCATCTGGTACGAGGATATTTCTAGTGGTCATAAAATTGGCGCGGATGTCAAGGTGCCTTGGGAACTGGCGCGTTGCCAGCATTTAATCACGCTATCCTTGGCCCATTACTCAGCAAATAACGGTATTAACGGCTTTGAACACCCAGAAAAATATGCATTTGAATTTCGCAACCAAGTATTGGGCTTTATTGCCACCAATCCGCCACGCTGGGGGGTGAACTGGTTATGTACGATGGAGGTTGGCATTCGGGTGGCAAACTGGTTAGTTGCCTATGACATTCTTAGAGGTAACGGTGCAGAATTTGACCTTGTTTTTGAGAAGGAGCTCCTTCGCAGCGCATATGACCACGGGCTTCACATAGTCAATAACCTGGAATATCTTGAAAACCTTAGCTCCAATCACTATCTTTCGAATATCGCCGGGCTGTTGTTTGTTGCGGCCTATCTACCGCAATCCGCTGAAACGGATAAGTGGCTGAAGTTTGCCGTTGATGAGCTGAAAAATGAAATGGCAAAACAGGTCTATCCCGACGGCACCGACTTTGAGGCGTCTACCTGCTATCACAGGCTAGTTTTGGAGCTTTTCTTTTATCCAGCGCTTTTGATGATAAGAAAAGATGATGGTTTTGACGGGGGGAACCACAAAGCGATATGTGAGCACATTTTCGGCGGCGAATTCACAGATAGACTTTACAAGATGTTTGATGTTGTTTGCTATTTGTTGAAGCCCAATGGCAAAATGCCACAGATCGGGGACAACGATTCAGGACAATTCTTCAAATTATACCCAAGAGAAGTGCTGGATGTGCGGTATCTGCTTGCCCTGGGATCAGTGTTTTTTGGGGAAGCAAAATGGAAAATCAAGGAGTTTTTCCAAGCAGACGAGGACATTGTTGAAGTCGCGGTTTTGTATGGAGAAAAGGGCATCAAAACCTGGAAAGCTCTTTCAACAACTCCTCTAAGCTCCGCAGGCTCCCGGAGTTTTGCTGACAGCGGATGGTATATTATGCGCGACGATTCAATCTATTGCGTCATATCATGCGGCCCGAACGGTCAGAACGATTTTGGCGGGCACTGCCATAACGACAAACTGAGCTTTGAACTAAATATTGATGGAGAGGATATCATCATAGATCCAAGCTCTTATCTTTACACTCCGCATCCGAAATCAAGAAATCTTTTTCGTTCAACAGCTTACCATAATACTGTTGTCATTGATGGAGAGGAGCAGAATCGATTTGAGGATTGGACTCTTTTTCTGGTGAAGAACGACTCCAGGGCAAAATGCTTGAAGTGGGAATCAGACAAAAACAGGGATGTTTTTGTGGGCGAGCATTATGGATATAAGAGATTAAGGGAACCTGTGACACACAGGAGGGAAATCATATTTGATAAGAAAACGCAGTCGTTCAAAATAAACGACCGATTTATTGGAAAAGGCGAACACCTCTTTGAGTGGTATTTTCACTTTGCCCCCGATGTTGATGTCAAATTAATAGATGATAAGTCTATTGCTGCAAAACCGATGTCAGGCCTACAAGTGGTGCTTTCAGCCGAGACTACAGATGACAGCCTTCAAATCGAAGTGCTCGATGGATGGGTCTCTTTTGCTTATGGCAAAAAGGAGAAGGCAAGGGTAGCGAGATACAGCATGAAGAGTGGAGTGGATCTTAAGATGTTTTTTGAAATAGGGAGATGTTGACGAGAGGTAGGCATGAAGGGCAACCAAATAGTAATGGCCAGCTCCTTTACTTACAAAGGCCCTATCAAGGTCGGCATTCACCAATATGCAGATCTCTTCGCAAGGTTTGGTTGGAGAGTTTTTTTCCTATCGTCACAACTTTCTCCATTGCACATAATTAGGAAAAAGGACAGAATTCACTCAAAAGAAAAAATTCGTCTCTGGTCGAAAGGTGGTGAATGGCAAAACGGTATTCTATCCTATTCGTACCTGACGATGTTTCCAATACTCCCATTTTTCGCATCCGAGTTTTTGATCAAGAGTTCGCTTGATCTCACCTTTCCCAAACTAAGCAAAGTGATTAACAGGAATGGCTTTGATAATGTTGATGCCCTTTGGATCGAGAACCCTCATCTCGTTGACTTGCCCTCCAAAATCAAACACAATATTTTAATATACAGAATCGCGGATGAGATCAAAGGATTTGAGGGATTTTCTCCATTTATCTTAAGAAAACACCAGGATGGATTACGATCTGCCAATCTTATTATTACAACTGCAAGGAAGTTGTATGACAAATATGAAGAAATGGATCTTGATGGCAGGGTGGTTTACGTGCCCAATGGAGTTGACTTTGGGCATTTTAATAGGACCCAATTGTCGGTTCCTGATGAATACAGGAATATTCCATCCCCGCGAGTGCTTTATGTCGGTCTCATTTCTTCGTGGTTTGACCAGGACCTTGTTGTCAGATGTGCCGAGCGACTTAAAAATGTGAGTTTTGTTGTCATTGGTCCGGCAATGGTTGATATCTCAAGGATGGCGTCTGTTGAGAACATCCATGTATTGGGAGCTCGAAGATATGATGACTTGCCAGCATATTTAGCAGATGCGGATGTGGGTATCATACCGTTTAAGATCAACAAACTTGTTGACTCCATCAATCCGGTCAAGCTCTATGAATATATGGCCGCAGGGCTACCGGTAGTTTGTACAGATTGGAAAGAAATGAGGGAAATGCAGAGCCCCGCGATGTTGGCAAGGGATACGGATGTGTTTTGTGAATACATCGAAAGTTGCTTGGAGATAAAGGATAAAACAGAAATAATAAGTTATGCCAGAAAGAACTCATGGGAAAATCGATTCAATAAGATAATGCATGAGGTCGAAACTTGTTTAGGAAAATAAGAGCATTTCATAGCTGTCAGCCCTTTTTGCTGATTGCATACATCATACATAAAAACCCGAGGCCTTTCTGACAAAGATATTAATCTGGGGTAGTATCAGAAAGTGGTCTCAAAGGCATGCAGAAACTTACGTAGCGCGTTGATAATGAAGATTGCCGAGATAGTCGCCACTTTCCCCCCATATCATGGAGGAATGGGTTATGTCTGTTTTCATAACGCACGTGAATTAGCGTTGCGAGGACATGATGTTACCGTTTTTACCATTGATCACGGACGACTGAGTTATAAGAATGACCCTGAATTTTTTAGGATTGTCAGGCTCAAGACTCCTTTGGTCTATGGGGATGGCGGTCTGGTCCCTCAATTATATTCAAAATTGACAGATTTTGACATCATACACCTTCACTACCCCTTTTTCGGAGGTGCTGAATATGTTTATTTAGCCTCTCTCTTTAGGGGGCAGAAATACTTTTTGACATATCACATGGATGTTTATGGGAATACACCACTCAAGAAGCTAATAATAGACGCTTATGAGCCCCTGCTCATGAAGAAAATAATCAGGAGAGCGGCACTTATCGGGTCTCCCGGCATAGAATATTTGAAGAAATCGAAGGTTGGCAGTTTCATCCCATGGGATAAAGTTGTCGCTTTTCCACACGCAGGAGTAGATATTACAAGTTTCTGCCCTCACCCGAAGGACAAAAATCTTATTCAGAAACACAGCCTTCAAGGGAAAATCGTTGTCCTTTTTGTTGGCAACCTTCAACCCTTTAAAGGACTGCATATCTTGATAGATGCCATTTCAAGAATCAGGGCTGAAAATGTTGTACTTCTCGCCGTGGGTGGGGGATATGGGGAAGAAGCATACAAAAGGCAGGTCAAGGAAATAGGGTTAGAAAGCAGAGTAATCTTTGCCGGACCAAAATCGCCTGATGAAGACCTGCCCTACTACTATAATCTGGGGGATTTCCTCGTGCTTCCCTCAACTCATTCGGAGTCCTTTGGCCTGGTGGTTCTGGAGGCCATGGCATCGGGAAAACCCGCGATTGTTTCTTCCTTGCCGGGGCCAACTCAACTGATAGCTGATGGAACAGATGGATTGGTTGCAAGAGTGGGTGATGCAGAAGACCTTAAAAATAAGATCGAATATTTAGTCCGAGAAAGAGAACTGCGCGAGATGATGGGTTCAGCAGCGAGAAAAAAAGTTATAGAAAAATATACTTGGGAGAAGATTGGTGAGCAACTGGAGAGAACATTGAAAGAAATCGTCTTTCGTTCTTAGATTCCATGGTTATCTACGATAAAATGAATTTTTCAATATTGAAAAGACACCTACTAAACACCTATCTGCCATTAATTCTTATTGCACTCACGGTTGCTACTATCTATAGCAACATATACGACTGCCCATTTGTCTTTGACGACACTGAGCAGATTGCGGAAAAGGTAAAGATTAGAGATCTGACGAATTATTTTTCTTTAGACCAACTCCTTAAACCACGCGGTGTTGTTGATTTCACCTTTGCCCTTAATTACAAGTTCGGAAAGCTATCCGTTTTCGGCTATCATCTTTTCAATGTGCTGGTTCACATTGCAAACGGTTTTGTCGTCTATTTTTTGGCAACCCTCATTTTCAGACAAGCACTAAATCGCTCAATCCGTCAATTGTCAATCCCGACAATGTCTTTATTCGCCGCCCTCATCTTCGTTTCCCACCCCATCCAGACCCAGGCTGTGACGTATACGGTTCAAAGATATGCATCCATGGCGGCCATGTTTTATATGGCTTCGGTACTTTTTTATTTGAAGGGAAGAGTTGTAGCTGAAAGCTCAAAGCTCAAAGCTGAAAGGATAAATGACAGAGGTCAGAGGACGGAGGTCGGGGGGCATGGGACAGAGCAAAAAGGGAATAGCGCTTTCAGCTTTCAGCTTTCAGCTTTCACCTATATTGCTCTATCCATTCTTTGCGGTATGATGGCCTTTTTGAGCAAACAGAACACGGCCAGTTTGCCAGGGGCAATTCTTCTTGTAGAATACCTCTTCATCGACAGAACATGGCAGGGTTGGAAGAAGAAGATGCCATGGTTTGTTTTAGTATTTACGCTTTGGACTGTTTTTGTCTTATATGTTTGCGGATTCTTCCATGTCGGACTTCAAGGCAGGGGTTTGCTTGAAGATGTTTCTAACCTTATGCAGGAAGCTAAGACGGTTAGTCGGTGGGATTACCTCTGCACCCAGTTCAATGTTTTGGTCGTATACATAAGGTTATTATTTCTGCCCATCGGTCAAAACCTGGATTATCTCTATCCCTTTAAACATGGTTTTTTTGATGCCTATACTCCTCTGGCTTTTTTGTTCTTAACCGGACTCGTTGGCCTTGGGGTTTGGAACACAAAGAGGCGTCCAATTATCAGCTTTGGAATCCTGTGGTTTTTCATCACCCTTTCCGTGGAATCCAGCATTATCCCTATAAACGATGCCCTGTACGAGCATCGGCTTTATCTTCCTCTGTTTGGTTTTGCCCTTATTGTGAGCTACCTGATCTTTTGTTCTTTTTCAAATAAACAAGTATGGGCCATTGTCATTTCTGTTTGTATTATTGTATCTCTTGGTACAGCCACCAATCTTAGGAACAGAGTTTGGCACGATGGCATAACATTTTGGTCTGATGTTATATCCAAAAACCCGAAAAACTACAGGGCGCTGAGCGGCCTGGGACTTGCATTAGAGGAGCAGGGAAGGCACACTGAGGCCACCAGGCATTATTGGGAGGCATTGAGGATTGAGTCCGGGTATGTACCTGCATATTTTAATCTTGGAAATGCCTTGTCTGCACAAGGAAGACTCAATGAGGCCATCAGGCATTATTTGGACGCATTGAGGATCAAGCCAGAATATGCAAGGGCGCACAATAATTTAGGAAATGTTCTCTCTGTCCAAGGAAAACTTGATGAGGCCATCAGGCACTATTCCGAGGCCCTGAGGATTAAACCTGACTGGGCAACGGCGCATAATAACTTAGGCGTTGTCCTGGCAGCCCAAGGAAAACTTGATGAGGCCATCAGGCACTATTCCGAGGCCCTGAGGATTAAACCTGACTGGGCAACGGCGCACAATAACATAGGAAAGGCACTCATGCGACAAGGACGATACGTTGACGCCATCACCCATCTTGACAAGGCCCTGAGGATTGAAGTCGACTATGCGGAAGCTCATAATAACCTGGGAGGCGCTCTTGAGGAACAGGGGAAGCTCATGGAGGCTATGAGACATTATTCAGAGGCATTGAGAATCAAACCTGACTATGCCGATGCGCACAATAATATGGGGGTTCTTCTCGGTAGGCGCGGGCAACACACAGCGGCCAAGAGACATTTTTCCGATGCCTTGCGGATTAACCCCGATTTTGCGGAAGCACAGAACAATCTTGCAATCAGTTTGCGATTTATGGGCACATCGTCCGGGGCATCGAACACTGATGCAAAACCGTAGGACAGATGCCTTACTGTCCCAGTAAGCGCTTTCTCTGAGGGGGGTATAAATCCAGGAAATGAGCATCGTATTTCACCACGTCCATAAGACCTTTACTTCGAGCTTTCCCAAAAAAAAGGTACATGCCGTCTCTGACCTAAATCTCACCATCGAGGCTGGGGAGATTTTTGGTATTGTGGGTCCTAATGGGGCGGGCAAGAGCACTACCCTGAAGATGCTTATGGGCTTTCTCCGGCAAAGTTCAGGGGAAATCACTGTGCTGGACAGTTCGCCGGTCGATCCGAAAATAAGGTTCAAGATAGGCTACCTTCCTGAAAACCCTTATTTTTACGACCACCTCTCAGCCGAAGAATTGATGCGATTCAGCGCGGTCACCTCCGGGATGAACAAGGAAGATACCGGCAATAATATTGACCGATTGCTCAA
>LGOV01007583.1_pt1 | contig 15185 bp, 16 predicted proteins | sample 469881 | NCBI WGS metagenome assembly LGOV01 (sample SAMN03857199, study PRJNA290197) | marine sediment metagenome | biome: marine cold seep biome; feature: cold seep; material: marine sediment; isolation source: sample #5579, elevator 3A push core 41 containing 12 cm of sediment... ...
TTTCGTTATACCTCTTTTTTATAAGTTATTTACTTTATTCGTAGCGTAGGGCATCAATTGGATTAAGTTTTGCTGCTTTATTAGCAGGATAATATCCAAAGAATATACCAATACCCATTGAGAAAACAAGGGCAATAATCATTGGTTTGATAGGAATATTTACTGGGAATTTAAGTAAGAAACTACCCGTAATTCCTAATATGGCACCAAGAATAATTCCAATAATACCACCAATGAGACAAATGATAATGGATTCAATAATGAATTGACTGCGAATTGCAGAATTCGGAGCACCTAAGGCTTTTCGAATACCAATTTCTTTTGTTCGCTCAGTAACGGAAACGAGCATAATATTCATTACACCGATGCCTCCAACAAGTAATGAAATCCCAGCAATAACGGATAAACCAAGAGATAAGGTTCCCATCATAGAAGTTGCTTCATTGGTTATTGATTCCATACTCATTGCATAGACTGTATAGTCCGAAAATTTTCCAAGGTTTTTGTTAAAATATTCTTTCGTTGTAATTGAAAATTGTGATGAATCGGTTTCGGAGGTTGCCATGATCGTAAAGGTGTTATAACTGGTAAGTGGAACAGAGCTTTTGGGATCAAGAGATTTAGCAGTGGTAATGGGAATAAAGCATTGAATACGTGTATCGTCGCCCATAGAAAACATCGGATTATCATTTGTTTCTTTTTGATAAACGCCAATAATCGTATAGTTTTCATTACCTAAAGCCGTTTCAACAGAAACAGATAGTCCCAAAGGATCACCATTTTCGCCAACTAAAGTATTTTTTAAGATGGTATCAATAATAATGACTTTGCGATTGCTTTGCATATCTCGGTCGCTAATAAAACGTCCATGAACAAGATTAATATTATTAACGATGCTATAGTCTGGGTTTGTCCCAGTTAGCGAGATATCTTTATGAATGAACCCTGAATTAAGTTTGCCTGAACCGGCATTTTCGGAAAGACTAATCGCTTTTATTTTATCAGGATAGTGTGATTTAAAAGTGTTAAGTTCAGTTTCAGTAAAATAATCATCAGGCTTTGGTTCGCTATAATTTTCATAATCTTTGGGGTCTAAGGAAACGGTAATATTTTTGCCGCCAAGTTTATCCATAGATGATGTAATTGAACCAGTCATTGCGGAGCCGAGTGTGGTAATGGCCATAACCGAAGCAATCCCAATGATAATTCCTAACATCGTTAATAGAGCCCGCATTTTATTAGCGCGTAAGCCTTCAAGGGCAAGTCGTATATTTTCAAATAGATTCATAACAGCCCTCCAATTGTTTTTTCCCATTCATATAATTTTCAATAATGGATCCATCGCGTAGTCGAATGGTGCGTTGGGTTTCTTCAGCGAGTTCGAGATTGTGGGAAATGAGAATGATGGTCTTTCCTTGTTCTTCATGAAGACGGTGAAAGATGTCCATAACCATGCGGCCGGTATGTGTATCTAAAGCACCAGTTGGTTCATCAGCAAGAATAATAGCCGGATCATTTGCCATGGAACGAGCAATCGCAACCCGTTGTTTTTGGCCACCAGATAATTCATTAGGTCGATGATTGCCGCGATCTTCCATGTCTACTAATTTCAAGAGTTCTTTTGCTCGATGGATTCGCTCACTTCGTGATTTTCCAGCATAAAGCATTGGCAGGGCGACATTGTTTAATGCCGAAGAACGAGGAATTAGATTAAAGTTTTGAAAAACAAATCCTATTTTTTTATTTCGAATTTTAGATAATCCGTCATCTTTAACGTTTTCCATAGGAAGATGATCAAGAAAAAAAGAACCGTGGGTTGGTCGGTCTAAAGCACCAAGGATATTCATAAGTGTCGATTTACCAGATCCAGAAGCACCTACAATCGAAAGAAATTCTCCCTCATAAACATCCAAATCAATCCCATGTAGAATTTCTAATTCATTGGGGGTTCCTAAATAATAAGATTTTACAATTCCTTTCATTTCTATAATTTTTCTACTCATCGTATTATCCACGACTTTCGTTAGAATGATTAGAACGTGCAATAACAGATGAATTCTCTTGACTCTCACCTGTTGCTGGTTCAGGTGTTACGCCAGGTTGATCTTCAAGAAAAACGGGCATGCCAATTTGTGCGGTGAGAGGTTCAGTAATAACTTCCATGTCAGCAACGAGTTGATCACTGATGATTTCAATTTTAATATCAGTTTCGAGTCCTGTTGTAACAGGAATGGCTTCAACGATATAATTCCCTTGATTTTCAGAATCTTCTTTTGCAATATAGATACTATAGCCACCATTGCCATCAGGAACAAGGACATCATATGAAACAGCAAAAACATTGGCCCGTTCTTCACTAATGATATTTAAATTCGTAGTCATACCAATTTTTAGACCATCAACATCAGCATTTAAATTAACATCAATTGCGAATTCAGGTTTTTTTGAGGCAGTAGCTTCACTTGATGCAAGAGCAGTTGGTGCAATTGTTCTAAGGTTGCCAGTGAATGTTTTATCGCCAGTTGCATCAGATTTCACATTAACAGCCATATTTTTACTTAGCTTATTAACATCGGTTTCTTTTACTTGTCCATTAATGCGAAGATCATTGGTATCTTCAATCATAAAGAGCTCGCCGTTTGCAGGGGTATCAATAAGTGCTTTTATTGATGTAATAGTTCCACTGGTTGTTGCTTTTACAATGGTATAGGTTTCGCTTTCTTTATCATAAAGCTGACATAACCAATCCCCATTACCTACCCAATCTCCGAGGGATACATAAATTCGATTGATCGTTTCATTACTTGTATCTGAAATGATTGTTCGTTGATTACTTTCAACGTTGCCGGTGGCTGAAATCGTATTTTGAAGTGTTGTTTGGGTGAGTGCTTCTGTTTTTGCGGTAGCGACTGGCGCTTCCTGAGGACTAAATAGGATAAATACACCAACTCCTAATAATACAACGATGCCAATAATAATGCCAATAATTACTTTCTTTTTCACAAATATCTCCTTATAGTATTAATTCTTAATGATTCTATTATAAATGATAAATCTAAAGAAAGAGATACTAAAATTCTTAAGAATTCTTAACATTAATTATTCATAAAGAATAATACCGTTAAATAACTAAGGGGTAGGGAATTAAATTTTTATCATGCAAAAAATAATAAAAAAACGGGTGAAAAAATATTTTTCACCCGTTTTTTTGATATTCATTTGTTTTCGTAAAAATTGTTAGGCATTATTTTTGGAATTTGTTTTTAAATCACGTGGTTCGTAAATTGGGAGAGTAAGTTCAATTTTAAAGAGTTTGTGAAGACGGTAATGATTAATTCGACCGTAATGACGTTGCATAATGCGTTTACATGTTTCTAGACCAATCCCATGACTTTCAATGGGTTCAATTTGTGATGAATTCGAGGTGGATTTTATTTTATTGCGTTGAATAATACAGAGTTCTTTTTTATTTAGAATCAATCCAAAATCGATTGGTTCATTTGGATCCGCATATTTTAATATATTTGAGATTAGATTATCAAATATACGTCGAAATTGTTTTAAATCAAGTTCCAATGAAAAGTCAATGCTAATACAATTCTCAAGAATAAGTTTGAATCCTTTTTCGTTTAAAGCAAATGTCATTTCTTCAATGAATTGATTCATAATAGTAGGACCATTATAAGTAGTGAATACAAAAGGAAGTTCATCATTATCAGCGAGAGAATGAATAAAAAGATTATTAATAAGCGCTTTAATTTGATAAGCTTTTTCAAGAGCCGTATGGAGGTGTTTCTTTTTCGTTATGGGATCTTGTATGCGTTCATCTTGAATTAATTCTAAATAACAAATGATCGAAGTAAGCGGTGTGCGAATATCATGGGAGACAGATGTAATGAGTTGATGGTTGGCTTTTTTTGCTTTTTCTTCAGATCGGATTTCACTATCTAAGGCACGGCTCATTTCATTGATGCTTTTGGAAAGGGAAGCCAATTCATCATTGCCACGAATAGGAATGGAGTAGTCCATACTTCCACCTTCAATAATTTCAATACCCTTTTGAATTTCATTGATATATCGTATTTTTTTGCCTAAAAGACCCATAAAAATAATCAGTAAAAAAATGATTGGAATAATAATTCCCAAAATATTGGCCCAAAAATCGAGGCGTGTATCATAATAATAAATAACAGCAATGTTTCCAATTTTATTGCTAAATTTAAGTGGGTAAATACGTTCAATTGAGAAATTAATATTACTATTTTCTGCTGAATATGGATTAATTGTATCGGGATTTGAATACAAAGGGTCATTGAAATAGATTTCAAATTCTAAATTTTGATTGTTAAGTTTCCAATCTGAAATGGCATCAGAATCATAGGAAGACAAATTATTTTTATTAATATAATTTTGTAAATCATCAACAAGAAGAGAAATTGCAGTATTTGTTTTGTCTTCATTAAGAAAATAGTTTGAGAAGAGAGGCATTGTTAGTGATGTTAAAAGGATACTTAAAATGATTGATCCGATAAATGCAATCCCTAAATATTTTACTAAGGTAAGTCCTAATCGAGAAAAGATGAAATTTTTTTTAGAAATGTTGTTTGATTCAGGTGAACTTTTTTTTGAATGTTTTTTAATCAATATAATAGCCTTTTCCCCAAGCAGTTTTAAGGTAGTGTGGTTTGCGGGGATTCCTTTCAATTTTTTGGCGTAAATTACGAATATGAACCATGATGGTGTTATTTGCTTGATAAAAGTAGACTTCATGCCAAATGCTTTCATATATATTTTCAGCTGAGAAAACTTGTTTAGGATGTGAAAATAATAATTCTAAAATTTGGTATTCGATATCGGTAAGGTTAACGAGTGTATCATCACAAAAAAGAGTTTTGGTATCGATATTAAGCGTGAGATCGCGAATAGAGACAATAGTAGATGATGGATTAAGTCCTACTCCTTGGTAAACATAATAGCGACGAAGGAGTGATTTTACGCGAGAAATTAATTCGACATAAGAAAACGGTTTAGATAGATAATCATCACCACCAGCTGAAAAGCCCATAACTTTATCAGAATCTTGAGCTTTTGCAGTTAAGAAAAGAATCGGGACACTTGAATTCTTTCGAATTTCTAGGCATGCTTTATAACCAGATTTAATCGGCATCATGACATCTAAAATAATAAGATCGATGGTTTTATCGGTGAGGTCAATTGCTTCTTGACCGTTTTTAGCAGTAATGACTTCAAAGCCTTCTGTTGAGAGAAGAAGATTTGCAAGTTCTCGAATATCAGAATTGTCATCAGCTACTAATATTTTTTGAATACCTTCTGAATTAATAAAATCACCTTCTTTTAAATAATTAATAATTTCGATTGTTATATCGTTATTGTATACGGAAATTTATGATAAAGCAATACTTCAAAAGGATAGTTCTAAAAGGTTAAGATTATTAAAAGTATAAGTAGTTTTTTTTGATAAAAAACAAATATGGAAATTTAATATGAAAAAGAAGAGAAAGGGTTAAAACTATGGGTTTAATTCTTGGTTAAGATGGGGTATAATATCCATAGTTTATAATGAGGAGAAAAAAGAATGAGTTTATATGAATTATGGAAAAATTATATTGAAGATAATTCCAAAACAGAGGAAGATCAAAATGAATTTTGGAGAAAATATTGTTTAGAAGAAACAGTATTATATCAGAAAATTCTAGAAAACAAGATCCAAGTGATTACAGGTAAGGTTGAAGATCTGGCAAAAGAAAATAGTATGCTTTTACCTCAATTTATGGGATTTTTAGATGGGATCAATGATAGTTTAGAAAATCCATTGGATTTAGAAACAACTGAATTAGAAACAGAAATTAATATAAAAATTAATTTTGAAAAGCTGTATAAAAATATGTTGAGTGTTCCAGCAGAATGGTTATATAATTTAGAAGAATGGGATAATGTTTTGAGTAAAGGTGAACGCGTTGTTATTCGAAAAGAGTATAAATCTTCAAAAACAGTGGTAAATGACGTTAAAGTTGGTCGAAATGAGTCTTGCCCTTGTGGTTCGGGTAAAAAATATAAAAAATGTTGTGGTAAATAAAAAGATTTTTTATAAATTTTGAAATGAAATAAAGTGCTTATTAATCGATAGGATTAATAAGCACTTTAAATTTTTTGAAATAAAATGATAATAGATTATGTGAGATTGTAGATAATTATAGAATAGTACCGACACAATTGTTACATCATGTTGTGCGCATACGGCGAATAAGCGGTAGCTTGTTCGAATTGCAAGACTAACAGATTAATAATTGGTTGGGATGGGAGTTTGTTGACAAACTGTAATAATAAATTATGCATTTGGGTTTAACATCTGATGAATATAGAGTATCGTAATCATGGAAAGCGTAAGATCGGGATTTAATTTACTCATAAAATTATTCATTTTATGTGGTGATAAATCACCTCTGATACTTGTGAAAATAATATAAAAGGTGATAAAATGATAGCGGTTAATTCCATGGTTACTTGGACGTAAAAATTCTTGAAAAACTTTAGGATTATTCAAGATTGAACGATTTTCATTTAATAAAAAATTGAGTTGCATTAAGAGTTTTTGGAAAAAAGAATCGATGGTGTATGCTTCAAGCCTAGGAACACCGAGGCTTTTTCCTGTAATTTCAAGAAGAGATAGAAATAAAGGTTGATTTTTAAATGAGGTTTTATTGAGTAGTACGGTTAATAGATCGATGATTTCTGCTTGATTACATTCTTTCGTTTGATTCAATAGGGCTAATAGTTTATGGTGTTGATTTGGATTTGAAAGATTTAATCCAATAGTGGATTTAAATCGGTTAAAAATGGGTTGATTATCTTTAATAGAAAAATAAAAATAGTTGCCTTCTAATTGTTTAAATGTTCTTAATGCATCTAAATAACCAAGAGCAATATTGTGTTTGATGTTTGGGGTATCGAAATTCATAATACCACCAAGATCTTCTGAATTTGTAATGGTAATAAGATTGATATTTTTTTCTCGAACAAGTTTTCGCATTCCTGGGGCTGGAAACTCAACAGAAATAATATCTTTAAAACCTTGTTCAAGCATGAAATTAATGGGAACATTATCAAAAAATCCACCATCAATATACGTGTTGCCATTAATTTCTTGTTTCTGGAAAATTGGGAGTCCAGCACTTGCGAGTAAATAATCAATCAACTTACCTTCTGGAATGTCGTCAATCATCAATTGTTTTGGTTTAAGACTGGTTAGATCAACCGTTACTAATCCGAAGCGAATTGGGGATTTGCGAATTTTTTCTTCGGAAATTAAATGTGTTAAATTATTTCGAAGTGGTGTAATATCAAGGCCATCAGAAAAGAGAATATCTAAAAAGCCTTTTCTAAAAACTTCAAAACTTTCTTTGGACCAGGTGTTAATATAGTTGTTGGTCATGGTATTAGAAAGTTCTAATACTTGATTAATGGTAATGTTTGTCCAAAATTCCATTGCAACATCAAAATTATTTTGAGCAATCATTGCTGCATTTAAGGCACCAACCGAGGTGCCAATAACGGCTCCAATGGAATAATTGTTTTTGCGTAAAGCTTTCCAAACGCCCATTTCAAAAGCACCTTTGGCACCGCCACCGCTTAGGACAAGCCCATAATTTGGTTTACACATGATGTTTCACCTCTCAAAGAAATTGCTAATGATTAATCAGGAATGAAAATTTAGTAATACATACCATTAGAGAATGCACCAAATAGTCCTGCAAGTCCTCCAATTCCAACACAGGTAACACAAGCAGCAATAATAAGTAGTGTTAATGCGAGGCCAATAATGGAACAAATTAAACCTGCAAGAGCCATCCCAGAAGGACGAGTCATTAATTTTTGTTCTTTATATGCAATAATACCAAAAATTAAACCAACACCTCCAATAAGAATTCCTCCAGAAAATGTAAAAAAACTAAGGATTGAAAGAATACCTAGGGATAAAGCAATAATTGATTTTGAATCATAATTAACTTCAACGATTTCTTCAAAATGTCGTTCATCCAGGGGTTCTTTATTTCGGATTACAAAAATAAAGATGGGTCCTAAAAAAGGGAAAATAATACTGAGAACTAAAAAAACGACGCGATGTTTTTTGTCATAGATACTAAAAATCCAAAACCAAGCAACACTAACATAAAAAGTTAAGCCTAATACTAAGAGAATTGTAAGCAATGGTCCAATGTAAGGAACAAGGTTTAAGATGCCAACAATAAGGGATATTCCCAAAGTTCCAAGGGTTAAAAATATTTTGGCATAGGGAATGTGTAGAGAACCAATGGATACATCGTCATTGATTAACGATCCAATAATATAATGTTGTCCAATCGGAATCCAAGATAACCATGCATAGTCGATATTTTTATTTTTAGCCATAGTATATAAACCTAAGGACATAAAAATATAGCTGATAATACAGATGATTCCAAGTATAATTAAGATTCCAAAAATAATTGACATCACCAGTCCCATCATTCCGAAAAACGCGTCAGGTTGACCAGTGGTATACATAGTGTTGTCCATGAAATGTTGAAATGGTTTCATAATAAACCTCCAATTTTTTAATATGTTCTTATTTATTATACCCTAAATAGTAATAAATATCTAAGGAGTGAGATGTTTATTATAAATATTTTGTGGTATTTTCATGAAAAATAGGATTCCAATGAGAATGACAAAAAGACTAATCCATTGGGATGTTGAAAAGAAAAATAAAGACCCTCTTGGATCAGAACGCAAAAATTCATTAAAGAAGCGGAAAACACCATAAGAGATAAGGTATAAACCTAATGTAAAACCGATTGTTTTACTTTTGTTTTGATAAAGGAGAAGGATTCCCGTTAAAATAAATAAGAATAATGATTCTGTTAATTGTGAAGGAAAAAGACCAATGCCCGAAGGGGGATAAGATCCAATTGGATAATGAACCGATCCGAATCCTTCATAGGGAATACCATAGCAACAACCATTAAAAAAACAGCCGATACGTCCGAAAGCTTGAGCAAGAGAAAGACAAGGAACCATACTATCAAAATAAACTAAAGAATTAAGGTGATAAATATGGGTGTAAAAATAGCCTCCTAATATTCCACCGATGAGACCACCATAAAATACTGATCCGCCAGAAAGAAGGGTTAATATATTTTCAGGATGTTGAAGAAGTTCAGGAATAATGATAATAATATAAAGCAGTTTTGCACCTAAAATACCACCAAGAATGCCAAAAATACCAAAAAACATGGCGTCCATACAAGGGATTTTATATTTTTTTGACGTTTGTGTTGCTAATAAAAAAGCCATTCCAACCCCAAGAAGAAAAAAAAGTCCGAAAGTCGGAATAGAATAATTAAAGAAATGAATAATGGGATACATAGAGATCCTTTCTTATTAATAAAAGATAAAAAAATAGACGATAGAAATCGTCTGAGAGTATTGACAAAAACTGTCCCGACTAATTGTTAATCTGTTGTGTGCTGGCAGTTCGGACAGGCTAATGCCTGTTCGCCCTGAGGCACACAACATGATGTAACAATTGTCGGGACTACTATTATATGTTTGTCTACAGTTTTAGACGATAGAAATCGTCTATTTTTAAATTAAAGCATCACGAAAGAATAGCTGCACTGGATAATAAGCCGACGCAAGCGACACAAGAAATAAAGACAAGGGTGCAAAGTGCAACGCCAATAATTGATAGAATAAAGCCAGCAGTTGCGATGCCACTAGGGGTGAATCCTTCAATTTGTCCAGCTTTTCTAATTTGAATTCCAAAAATCAAACCGACAACAGAACAAGCAATACCAACAAGTACAAAATAACCAGTAAAGATCGAAATAAGAGAAATAATACCTAAAACAAGAGAAGCGGTTGCTTTTCCAGTATATTGTTCCATGGGGAACCTCCTAAAATTATTTTATTTTAGAATATACCAGTCTTGAATTAATGTCAAGAGTTATAAAGAGCCTTGAGTTGATCAACAAGGTCAAAAGCAACATGGTTAATGGTTTGAGAACCAGCAACTAAAACCAAATCATTTGGAAGCAAATGATCGGTGAGATGGTTCACGATATCACTAAAATCGGAAAGGGTAATGGTTGGAATATGGTATTTCTCTTCAATTGCTTTTTGAAGATCTTCAGAATAAATATTCCACTCATTGGCTTCACGATCCGAGTAAATATCATTTAAGATAACATAATCAGCTTTCGAGAAGGCATCGACAAAATCATCAAAGAAAAAATAAGTTCGCGAATACGTATGGGGTTGGAATACGACCCATAGTTTATTATGGTCATAGTTGAGACAAGCATCAACGACAACTTTTAATTCTGTTGGATGATGGGCATAATCTTCATAAACATTGATATTATTTACTTCGCCTCTAAATTCAAAGCGACGTTTAGCACCATGAAATTCTTGCATCGCTTTAATTGAAATTTCAGCTGAAATACCAAGGTGATCACTACAGATGATAGCAGAGAGAGCATTTAATACATTGTGTTCTCCAGGGATAGCGAGGGTATAATGTCCAAAGAAATCAGTGTCTTTAAAGACATCAAAGGTAGGTTTTCCAGTGTTATCATATTGAATATTCTCAGGATGCCAGTCATTTGAGGGATTAAGACCATAGGTGATAACTGGGCAATCGAGATTAGAAACAACATCAAGAACATCTTGGGAATCTCCATAGGCAATCATGAGTCCTGTTGCTGGTAAAATTTTACCAAATTTATGAAAGGATTCTTTAATTTGTGGTAGACCATTTTTAAAATAATCTAAGTGATCTTCTTCAATATTTGTAATGATCCCGATAGAATGAGAAGTTTTTAAAAAACTATCCACATATTCACAGGCTTCAATTACAAAAAAATCTTTTGAGTCGATCAGTGCATTGCCACCAAATTCATCGAGCTTTCCACCAATACTAAGACTTGGTCTCAAATTTGCGTGGTGGAGAAGACTTGCAACCATGGATGAGGTCGTGGTTTTTCCATGAGTACCTGAAATAGCAATGGTTTGTTCAAAGATATGAGAGAATAATCCTAAAAATTCTGAACGTTCAATTTTAGGAAGGTTTAAATCACTGGCTTTTATCATATCTGGATTATCATCGTGAATCGCTGCAGAATAGACGACGCAATCAACATCGGATGGAATATTGTTATAGTCATGCCCAACGTGTATCGTTACACCTAAAGTTTCTAATTTTTCAGTATAGGAAGATGTAATCATATCTGAACCTTCAATAGTGAATCCTTGAGATAAAGACATAGAGGCAAGACCACTCATACTACTGCCACCAATACCAATAAAAAATAATTTATGAATAGGTTTGTTAAATTTCGTTTGTAATTGTGTTTTCAAAAAAATTGCTCCTTAATGAATTAAGATTTAGTATCTTAATAATTTTTATATGAAAATTTCTGTAAAAAAAATAAAACTAAAAATTGAATTATTTTTTTGTAAATACTTCAACAGAAATTATAACACATTATTTAAATAGTAGTAAAGGTTAAAAAAAACTTGCGCTTTTTAGAGAATACGAATAAGATTATAAATAATTATGATAATGTTCGGATTTATCAAAAATGATGTGGGTGAGATATGAAAAAAAATGAAAGAATATGTCTAATAACTAAAATTTTATCGGATAATCCTAATCAAGTTTTTAGTTATAATTATTTTGGAGAATTATTTAATGTTGGAAAATCAAGTGTGTGTGAAGATGTTGCAATTGTAAAAGGGGCATTTGAAATTTCAGGATCAGGTCGAGTTGAAACTTATTCTGGAGCGGCTGGTGGTGTCGTTTATCATCCGGAAATATTAAAATCAGAAGAATATGAATTATTAGAAGAAATTGGTGAACTTCTTATTGAACCGAAACGTCGGATTCAAGGTGGTTTTGTATATTATAGTGATATTTTACTTAATCCGAGATATTCAAAGACTATTGGGCGAATTATTGCTTCAAAGTATGGAAATGAAGGTATTGAATATATCGTTACAACTGAGACAAAAGGTATTCCTGCTGCGTTAGAAACGGCACGTTATTTAAATGTTCCGATGGGATTGATCCGCCGTTCAAATCGTGTAACAGAAGGCGCGAATACCAGTGTTAATTATATTTCAGGATCGTCCAATAAAATTAAGACTATGTATTTAAGTCGTCGGATTGATTTATCAGGAAAAAAAGTTTTGATTATAGATGACTTTATGAAAGGTGGGGGAACAGCAAAGGGAATGATGAACCTTATGGAGGAGGTAGGAGCTAACGTGATCGGAATTTGCGTTATTTTTGTAACGCAATTGCCTAAAGAGAAGTTAGTTAATCAATTTACGTCATTAATCATTATGGATGATAGTGATATTAATGGTTCAGGACTTAAGGTTCATTTAAATGCATAATTCAAATAAAAAATGCAACAAAAAACGAAGCAAAATAAATAAAAAAACTTAATCAACTATGTTTATTACGGAAATGATTGGGTAGTTGAATACAATTGTTCTTTTATATTTAGAAATAAAAGAAAAAAGCAAGTTTTTTGTTTTATTATTTTCAAATATGTGTTAGGATATAGCTAGGATTAGACAGATGATTTTATTTCAAAGGGGAGGCTTACGAGATGGAGATAACAGACGTAAGAGTACGGAAAACGTATCCAGAGGGTAAAATGAGGGCGATTGTTTCAGTTACTTTTGATGATCAATTTGTTGTTCATGATATTAAAGTGATTGAAGGTCAAAGTGGATTTTTTATTGCAATGCCGAGTAGAAAAACACCTGATGGTGAATTTAAAGATATTGCACATCCTATCAATATGGGTACACGTAGAGAAATGCAAGAATGTGTGTTGCGTGCATATGAAAAAGTCATAGAAGAGGAAAATCAGTTAGCTAAGAATCAAGTTGAGGAATTAGAAGTAGATTATGAAGAAGAATAAACAACAACAAAAAAAGGGGAACTTGTTTCCCTTTTTTTGTTGTTGTTTATAAAAAAATGATGGAGATAAAAAGTATGAAAAAAACAAAAACGATTATTTTAGCAGCGGGTCATGGAAAACGGATGCACTCTAAAAAGTCAAAGGTATTGTACCAAGTTTGTGGTAAAAATATATTGAATTATGTTGTGGATGCAAGTATTAATGCGGGTGTTCAAGATGTTGGCGTTATTGTAGGGTATCAAGCTGAAGAAGTAAACGAAAGCCTAAATAAAAACGTTGCGTCAATTTTTCAAAAAGAACAATTAGGAACAGGTCATGCAGTGTTACAAGCCTTACCTTTTTTTGAAGAACTCGAAGGAAATTTAATCGTGCTTGTTGGAGATGCACCGTTAATACGGTCGGAAACAATCAAAGGAATGATTAAAGAACATGAAACAAATGATTTTGGAGCAACCGTTTTAACAGCGGAGTTTGCAATACCAACAGGCTATGGACGAATGGTCAAAAATGACCAAGGCGAGCTTATCAAAATAGTGGAAGAACGCGATGCTTCAAATGAAGAAAAAAAGATAAGAGAAATTAATTCGGGAATGTATTGTTTTGATGCCCAAACTTTAATTGTGGCATTAAAGAAAATCAATAATAAAAACAATCAAAATGAGTATTATTTAACAGATGTGATTGAGATTATTCGAGAAATGGAAAAAAAAACAGGGACATATGTGACACCTGATCCTGAAGATATCCAAGCAATTAATTCAAAGGTTCAATTAGCGGAAGTTGAAATGCTTATGAGAAAGCGAATTAATAAAGGGCATATGGAAAAAGGTGTAACGATGATTGATCCCAGGACAACCTATATTGGATCAGAGGTTAAAATAGGGGAAGATACGGTTCTTTATCCGGGAGTAATTCTTGAAGGTGAAACAATAATAGGTGAGAACACGCTTATTGGTGGAAATAGTCGTTTAGTGAATGCGACAATTGGAAACAAGGTGAGTATTTATGAATCAACCATTATTGAGAGTTCGATTGATGATGAAAGTAATGTTGGACCCTATGCATACATTCGTCCTGGAAGTATCATTGGAAAGAAATGTAAGGTTGGTGATTTTGTTGAAGTGAAAAATTCAACGATGTCTGATGGTTCAAAAGCTGCGCATCTTACCTATATTGGAGATGGAGACGTTGGAGAAAATGTAAACCTAGGTTGTGGAACGGTATTTGTGAATTACGATGGAAAGAATAAATATCGAACAATTATTGAAAAAAATGCATTTATTGGGTGTAATACTAATTTGATAGCCCCTGTAACAGTAAAAGAAGGGTCTTATATTGCAGCAGGATCGACCATTACAAATGATGTTCCAGAAGAAAGTCTGGCGATTGCAAGAGCACGTCAAGTAACAAAGATTGGCTATTTGAAAAAATAAGCTTGCTATATTTTTTAAATATGTCATGATAATAATATAAAGAAAATTAAGAAGAGGTAAAAGAACTTATGGATGGAAAGTATAGTGGAATTAAGATTATTGCAGGGAATTCAAATAGTGGATTAGCACATGATATTGCAGATTATTTAGAAGTACCATTGTGTAATGCAGAAGTGGTAACTTTTAGTGATGGCGAAATTGGTGTGAATGTATTTGAATCTGTTCGTGGAGCAGATGTTTTCGTTATTCAATCAACGGGGAATCCAGTAAATGAAAATTTAATGGAGTTGTTAATTTTAATTGATTCAATGAAACGTGCATCAGCTGGACGTATTAATGCAGTAATTCCATATTATGGTTACGCAAGACAGGATCGAAAAGCTAAATCAAGAGATCCAATAACAGCAAAATTAGTTGCAAATCTTTTGACAACAGCAGGAGCAGATCGTGTTATAACAATGGATTTGCATTCAAATCAGATACAAGGTTTTTTTGATATTCCTTTAGATCATTTATCAGGGAGTGGCTTATTAACTCAGTATTATAAAGAAAAAAATCTAGAAAATATGGTTATTGTTTCACCAGATGCGGGAAGTGTTAAACGCTCACGTAAACTTGCACGTAATTTGAATTGTTCATTCGCAATTATTGATAAAGAACGACCACGTCCAAATGAAACAGCAGTAATGAATGTTATTGGTGATGTTAAAGGGAAAAATTGTATTATGATTGATGATATGATTGATACCGCAGGAAC
>LGOV01019430.1_pt2 | contig 15179 bp, 13 predicted proteins | sample 469881 | NCBI WGS metagenome assembly LGOV01 (sample SAMN03857199, study PRJNA290197) | marine sediment metagenome | biome: marine cold seep biome; feature: cold seep; material: marine sediment; isolation source: sample #5579, elevator 3A push core 41 containing 12 cm of sediment... ...
CATTTTTTAGAACATAAAATTTTTGAAGAAGATGAAGGTAATATTTTTGAAAAGTTTGCTTTATTAGGAGCTGATGTTAACGCGTATACTAAATTTGATTCTACAACATATAATTTTTCAACATTAGATAATTTCTATGAATCGCTTGAGCTTTTAGTTAATTTTGTTCAAAAACCACATATAACAGAAGAAAATGTTGAAAAAGAAAAGGGAATTATTGAGCAAGAAATTAAAATGTATTTAGATAATGCGGATTGGAAAGTTTATTTCAATGCGCTTAAAGCTATTTATAGAAAAAATGGAATTCGTGAAGATATTGCAGGTTCGGTTGAATCAATTCAGGAAATTACGAAAGATGATTTAATTGAATGTTATAATTATTTTTATTCTCCTAAAAATATGATAATTTTTGCTATAGGTGATTTTGATGAAAATGAAGTATTCACAACAATAGAAAAATCTCTTTCAGAAGAATATGTTATGAGAAAATCTTTGCCGAATGTCGTGATGGAAAAAGAAGATGAATCTGTAAATTTAAAAGAAATACATGAATATATGGATGTTTCTCAACCAAAATTCATTTTTGGATTTAAAGATATAACAAAATTCTCTGATAAAGAACTATTTAAAAGATCTTTTGCAATTAAAATTGCATTAACAAGTTTTTTTGGAGTGTCTAGTAAATTTTATAATGATTTATATGAAGAAGGGTTAATTGATGAGAGTTTTTCAACGGAACATTCATTTAGTGAATATTATCATCATACAATATTTGGTGGAGAATCTGATAATCCTAAAGAATTATATAAAAGGGTACTTGATGAAATTAATCATATTAAAAAGGGTGGGTTTAGCGAAGAAAGTTTAATAAGAACGAAAAGAAAATTTACTGGTAGATATATTGCCTCTTTTAATTCGCTTCAATCTGTTGCGTCATTATTTACTGATTATTATATTAAAGGTGTTAATAGTTTTGAGTATTTGGATGTACTAGAAGAAATTTCAATAGAGTATATTGAAAGGGTTTTTAAAGAACATTTTAATACTGATAATTCCGTAATTTCAATTATAGAAAGTGAGAGTGAGTTCGATGATTAATCCTATTGCGTTTAAAATTTTCAATTTAGAAGTTAGATGGTATGGTATTTTTATGGCTTTAGCAATATTATTAGGATCTGCTATTGTATTAAAGTATACTAAAAAAAATGGATATAAGGAAGATGATATTATTGATCTTATCCTGGTTGTAATACCTTTTGGAATAATTGGAGCTAGATTATATTATGTGATTTTTAATTGGAGTTATTATTCAGGTGACTTTTTAAGAATTGTTAATCTAAGAGGTGGCGGATTAGCAATACATGGTGCAGTAATTGGTGGATTAATAAGTGGATTTATATTTTGTAAAAAAAGAAAGTTAAATTTTTCGGAACTTATTGATTTTGCTGCAGTTGCTCTGATTTTAGGACAGGCTATTGGACGTTGGGGAAATTTTACTAATGGTGAGGCACATGGTGGAGTAACTGATTTACCATGGGGGATTCTAGTAGATGGTCAAAAAGTACATCCTGCATTTTTATATGAATCGATTTGGAATATTATGATATTTTTATTATTAGTATTTTTAGGTAAAAAATTAAAGAAAAAAGATGGAGATATTTTCGCTATATATATAGGATTATATTCTGTTGGACGTTTTTTTATTGAAGGACTTAGAACAGATAGTTTGATGTTAGGTTCTCTAAGAATGGCTCAAGTTATTTCTTTAATCTTGATTGCTATAAGCGGATATTATTTATTCCTTAAAAAGGAAGAGCAAATTAAAAATTAAAAAAATTAAGATGTTGCATATGCAGCATTTTTTTTTGCTGGTTTTTTCCTTTTATTATAATAAAAACTTACAAAAATGGGATTAATGTGGTATAATATGGGGAAAGTACCCACCAATGGGGTGATAATATGTTTATTGGGGAATATATTCATAAAATTGATGCTCGAGGGCGAATAAATATACCATCTAAATTAAGGGAAAATACAAATAATAAATTTTATTTGACTAAAGGTTTAGATAATTGTCTGTTTTTGTTTCCAGAAGATGAATGGAAAGTTTTTGAAGAGAAATTAAAAATTTTACCATTGACTAATAGGAATGCAAGAGCTTTTGTGCGTATGTTTTTTGCGGGAGCAACTGAATGTATTGTTGATAAACAAGGACGTATTAATATTAGTAATAATTTGATAAAGCATAGTCAAATTGATAAGGAAGTAATGATAATTGGAGTTGGACAAAGAATTGAATTGTGGAGTAAAGAAAACTGGGAAAGATATAATGAACCAGATAATATTAGTTATGATGAAATTGCTGAAAAAATGGCTGAATTAGGGATATAGGTGATTTTATGGATTTTAAGCATGAATCGGTATTGTTAAAAGAATGTATTGATAATTTAATGATTAAAAGTGATGGTATTTATGTTGATGGAACTTTAGGTGGTGCAGGGCACAGTAGTGAAATTGCAAAACGACTGGGCGTTGAGGGTTTGTTAATTGGAATTGATAAAGACCTTGAAGCTATTGAAGCTAGCAAAAAGCGTTTAGCAAAAAACAAAAATAGATTAGAACTTGTAAATGACGACTTTAAAAATTATAAAAACATTATTGAAAGTTTAAATATAGAAAAAGTTGATGGAATTTTACTAGACCTTGGAATTAGCAGTTATCAAATAGATAATGCTGAGCGTGGTTTTAGCTATATGAAAGAAGCAAAACTTGATATGCGTATGAATAAACAACAGAGTCTAAGTGCTTACGAAGTTGTAAACGAATATAAACCAGGCGACCTTGTAAGAATTTTATTTACTTATGGTGAAGAAAAATTCTCAAGACAAATTGTTAAAAACATTATTAAAGCAAGAGAAATTAAACCTATTGAAACAACACTAGAGCTTTCTGAGATAATTAGAAACAGTTTGCCAGCAAAAGTAAAGTTTAAGGGTGGTCACCCTGCTAAAAAAACTTTTCAGGCAATAAGAATTGAAGTAAACAGCGAACTAAGTAAACTTGGCGAAGTGTTAAGACAAATGGTAAACAGCCTAAGAAAAGACGGTCGCATTGCAGTAATTACCTTTCATAGTTTGGAAGATAGAATTGTAAAAAACGTATTTAAAGAGTTTACTGTAGATTGCATTTGCCCAGTAGATTTTCCAATTTGTATTTGTGATAACAGGGCTAGTTTGAAACTGATTAATAGAAAGCCAATAATAGCAAGTGAAGAAGAAAAACTAAAAAACACGAGAAGCAAAAGTGCAAAATTAAGAGTAGCTAAAAAGCTAATTTAAGTAATAAATTTAAAAAAAGGAGAGTATAATTTTATGGCAACTAAAAAAGATACTTTAACCATAAATAAACCAAGCTTCGACTATTTTAGTGCGAGTAATTTTGCTAAACTAGAAGCAAAAACTCAGACTGCTGAGAGGGAAGTTGATAGGTTTAAAAATGACTATAGTTCTTCTAGGCTAAACAAAGTTTATGAAAAGTATGAACTTTTTGAAGAAGAAAAAGTTGAAGAACAACCTTACACTGAGCAGTTTGAACCAGTTCACGAGAAGCCTATTATAAGACATGCAAGACAAAATGTAGATAGTGACTTCACTAAAATTATACGAGAACAAAATAATTTTAATGAGGTTGAAGAAACATTTACTTACACAAAAGTAGACCGTGACCCAAGAGTAAGGCTAGACCTTAACAAAAGAACAAGACTAGCAGTAATTACCTATTCATTTGTAGCTATTATGATGATGTTTTTACTTGTTTATAATGCTTTTGCAATTAGCAATGTTAACTCTAACATAAGCAATTTAAACAGTAATATTGCAACAGAACAGGTGAGAATTGACAGAGCTATTAAAGACATTGGTAATATGACGGATCAAACTAACATTATTGATGTTGCAACAGACCTAAACTTTGGCGCTATGCCAACAGGTGACGTTGTTAGTGTTTCGCTTTACGAAAAGCAAGCGGTAGTTATTTACGAAGGACAAACTAATTGGTTTGATTCAATTTGTGGTTTTGTGACTAACGTATTCGGAGGCTAATAATTCAGTTAATGAAAACAAACTATTCAATTTATTCTATACAAAAGAGGTTACTAACACTAATAGTGTTGGTGACCCTTATTTTTTCTGCACTATTTGTAAGGCTTGGATATTTACAAATAATTAATGCTAGTTGGCTTCAACATATGGCAGAAGACCAGTGGACTAGAGACCTTCCTATTGCTTCTCAGCGTGGCACAATTTATGACACCAACGACGTAGCACTGGCTGTTAGTTATTCTAGCTATAATGTTTATGTTAGGGCTAGTAATGTTAAGGATGCAGGTGAGGTGGCACAGTTACTTAGTAGCACTCTAGGCATTGACTATCATTACGCATATGAAAAAGCAATTGATAGGGGCATTAGTGAGACCTTAATTAAAATGCAAATAGAAAAAGAGCAAGCAAACGTTATTAAAAAAGCTAACTTAAAAGGAATTTATTTAAGCGAAAATACTAAAAGGTTTTATCCATATGATGAGCTAATGACTCAAGTTATGGGTTATACAACAATTGATAACTCAGGGCAAGCTGGAATAGAGCTTTTTTACGATAAATATTTAAAAGGTATTAACGGCTATTCTATGGTGCAAAGTGATATTACCGGCACAGAGCTTGACGAGATGCTGAGTGCATATGTGAGTAGCATTCCAGGTGCTGATGTTGGCTTGACTATTGACTTTAGAATTCAGATGATGCTAGAAGAAGCACTAAACAAAGTTATGTTAGAGCAAATGCCAAACACAGCAACGGGAATTATTATGAACCCAAAAACGGGTGAGATAATAGCTATGAGTTCAAAGCCCAGTTTTAATTTAAACGAACCACCAAGAGATGATATTGCAAGCTTTATGAGGCAGAGCAAAAATCTTAGCATAGTTGATGTTTATGAGCCGGGTTCAACCTTTAAAGTTTTGACAATGGCAGCCATTTTAGAAGAGGAACTCGGCGAGTATACCGACAGTTTTTATTGCCCTGGCTATACTCATGTTGATGGTCAAAAAATTAGGTGTTGGAAAAGCCATGGACATGGTAGCCAAAACCTTATTGACGGGTTTAATAACAGTTGTAATGTTGTATTTGTAGAGTTAGCTTTGAGGCTAGGCACCAAAAAGTTTTATGAGTACTTTGACAAATATGGTTTTGGTCAAAAGTCAAATGTAGATTTTCCTGCCGAGAGTAGTGGACTTTTAATTGACCCAGCTCTAGTTAAAAATATGGACCTTGCAAGAATGGGTTTCGGGCAGGCAATAGCAGTAACACCACTTCAGCAAATTACTGCCATTTGCAGTGTTTTAAATGGTGGAAACTTAATGCAACCTTATTTTGTTAATTCTATTACTTCGCCCTATGGCGACAAAATAAAACAAATTAAGCCAACGATAGTAGGCAAAACAATTAGTGAAGAAACTAGTGAGAGAATACGCTTTATGCTTGAAGAAGTTGTAACTAACAACAGCGGTAAATATGCGTTTATCCCCGGTTATGCTGTTAGTGGAAAGACTGGTACAACCATTAAATATATTGACGGTAAAACAAGCGATAAATATATTTCTAGTTTTGTTGGTGCCTTTCCAGCTAATAACCCTGAATATGTTATTTTAATTGTGGCAGATGAGCCAAAAGCAGGAGCTTTTTTTGGAAGTATTGTTGCAGCACCCTATGCTAAAGAGGTCTTGCAGGGGATTATTGAATATAAAAACATTCCACCAGTAAATTTAGAGGAAGACCTAAAACTTGTTGAACAAAACATTAAAATGCCAAGCCTTATTGGTAAAAGTCTAGCAGAGGCCTGCGGAATGTTAGCTAACCTTAATCTTCAATATGAAGTTGTGGGGGAAGGTGGAATTGTAATAGCGCAAACACCTCCACCAGGTGAATTTGTGTTTGAGCGAGCAATAGTTATTTTAAAAACTTGAAAATATTAAAGACTTATGACTTATTTTGCATTTAGCCTTTTCATAAAACTGTTTTGTTGTAATATTAATTAAACAGGTTATGAGGAGGCTTTTTTATGAAATTAAATAAAATTATTAAAAACCTAGTGGTAAAACAGATTGTTGGAAGTATTGAAAACGTTGAAATTGAAAACTTAACCGATAGTAGCAGAGAAAAAAAAGCAAACAGTTTGTTTATTGCTATTAAAGGAATAAAAGTTGATGCTCATAGCTTTGCATCGGGTGCAATTAAAAATGGGGCAGTAGCTCTACTAGTAGAGAGAAAGCTTGACGTTGACGTTCCTCAAATTATTGTTAAAAACACTAGAGAGAGTCTAGGTATTATTGCAAATAATTTTTATAATAATCCCTTAAAAAATATAAAAGTGATTAGCATAATTGGTACTAATGGTAAAACTACAACAAGTTATGTTACTAAAAACATTTTAGAAAGTACTGGTTTAACTGTTGGCGTTATTGGAACAAGTGGAACGGTTATTGATGGTGTTAAATATGACACTAATCTGACAACACCAGACACTTTAGAGTTGTTTGAGATTTTTAACGCAATGAAAAATAAAAAAGTTGAAGTTATTGTTATGGAAATTTCAGCTCATGCCATAAAACTAAACAAAGTAAATGGCTTTAAATCTGACGTTGCGGTGTTTACAAATTTCAGTCAAGACCATTTAGATTTTTTTGATAGCTTAGAAGAATATAAACAAGTTAAAATGAGTTACTTTAACAAAAACCATTGTAAGTTTGCCGTTATTAATGCTGATGATCCTGTAGGGCTTGAAATTTTGAGTGGTGCAGATGTTGAAGTGTTCACATACGGCATAAAAACCCCCGCAAGCGTGTTTTTAGTTAACTTGAAACTAAAACTTGAAGGTAGTAATTTTGTAATAAATTTAAACGATACAGTAGCGGATGTGAGTTTTAACCTACCAGCAAAATTTAATGTGTACAACGCTCTGGCTAGCGCTACGGCCTGTTACGCGCTTGGGCTTAGCGAGAGTAAAATTATTAAAGGTTTAAATGGTACTCATAAAGTGGAGGGCAGGTTTAATTTAATTAAAGCTGGCAAAAATTGTAATGTAATAATAGATTATGCTCACACAGAAGTTGCAATTAAAAACCTGCTTGAAACAATTAAAAGTTTGACTAAAAGTAGAATAATTTGTGTGTTTGGTTGTCCGGGGAACAGAGATGAGGACAAGCGTGCAAAAATGGGAAGAGTTGCAGGTGAGCTTTGTGACCTTGTTATTTTAACTACCGATAACCCAGACCTTGAAAACCCTTTAAAAATTATGGACCATATTGAACAGGGAGTAATAAAAACAGGGTGCCAGTACAAAATTATTGAAAGCAGAAAACTGGCAATAGCTTACGCCCTGAGTAGTGCAAAAAAGAAGGAAAGAACAACTATTGTGGTAGTTGGCAAGGGGGACGAGAATTATCAAATAATAAATAACATAAAAAGCCCATATAATGATTCAGAAGAAGTTAAAAAACTTATTGAAATAAAAAGCTAGGAGAATTATGCAAAATATTTTTACCGCTATTTTAATTTCGTTTGCTATTAGTGTTTTTTTTGCACCTTTTATTTTAAAACTTATTAAAAAATTTAAGGTAGGTCAAACAATTCTTCATTATGTAGAAGCCCATAAGGAAAAAGAGGGTACCCCAACTATGGGTGGAATTATTTTTATAGTAGGAATTTTGCTAACAAGCCTTATTCTTTTAGGGGTTAATTCAAAACTTGCAACTATTGTTATTGTAATTACAATAGGTTATGGGGTTATTGGCTTTTTAGATGATTATATTAAAATTAGGTTTAAACAAAACGAAGGGTTAAAACCCTATCAAAAAATTATTCTTGAGATTAGTATTGCATTAATTTTAGCACTTTTTGCTTATAATTCTAACCTTGTAGGAACTAGCATTATTTTACCCTTTGTAAACTCTGAGTTTGAGCTTGGTATTTTTATTATTCCTTTTATAGTGCTTGTGTTTTTAGCAGTTACAAACAGTGTAAATTTAACAGACGGACTTGACGGACTTGCGGGTGGAGTTAGTTTAGTTTATTTAGTAGGTTTTACTTTTATTTTTTACCTTTATATTGATGAGCAAATTGATTTAGGTATTGGACAAGCACTAGTAGGCGAATATAATGGTTTACTAACTGTTTGCGGGGCTAGTATTGGCAGTTTGTTTGCCTATTTAATTTTTAACTCACACCCTGCTAGTGTGTTTATGGGAGACACGGGAAGCCTAGCGCTTGGGGGACTGCTAGCTAGCATTGGTATTATGTCAAGACTTAGTTTGTTAATTCCTATTTTAGGAATGGTTTTTGTTGCTAGTAGCGTCAGTGTAATTGTGCAAGTAGTATACTACAAGAAAACTAAAAAACGAATTTTTAAAATGGCACCTCTGCATCATCATTTTGAAAAAAGTGGAATGAATGAAACTAAAATTGTAGCCATATATATTATTATAACGGCTATTATAGGAGTAATTTCAATTCTATGTAGTTTAATTTTGTAAGGAAAAAATTATGAGGCTAAAGGGCAAAAATGTTTTAGTTTATGGTATAGCAAAAAGTGGTATAGCATCTGCTAATTTTTTAGGTAAATTAGGTGTCAATGTATTTTTATTTGATGACGATAAAGATGTTTTAAAAAATCTTTTAGGTAGTGATTTAATAAGCGTAGAGTACGACACAATTTTTGACTTTAATAAAGACTTACTTAAGTTTATTGACCTAATTGTTATAAGTCCGTCGGTGAGCATTCATAACAAAAATTTAAAGCTAGCTATTTTAGAAGGTGTTAGAGTTATAAGTGAGATTGAACTTGGCTTTTTAAAATGTAGAGGCGATGTTCTTGCCGTAACGGGAACTAACGGAAAAACCACAACGGTAAGACTTATTGAACACATTTTTAAAGAAGCTGATAAAAGAGCGAGCACAGTAGGTAACATTGGACATGCTTTTACTAAAGACCTAACCTATGAAAAAAAGAAACCTACCTACATAACAGAAGTTAGCAGTTTTCAGCTTGAAGCGGTACATAAGTTTGCACCTAAGATATGTGCAATTTTAAATATAACACCAGACCACCTAGACAGGCACTTTACTTTTGATAATTATAAAGCAGAGAAAGCAAAAATTTTTAAAAAAATGAAAAAAAGAGACTTTGTACTGCTTAATTATGATGACGAGGGTGTAAGGCAGCTAAAAGAAGATGTAAAAGCAAAGGTTTATTATTTCAGCACTAGGAAAACTCTTGAGAGAGGTATGTGTATTGAAGGTGGTAACATTGTTTTTTGCGAGAATGATAAACAGCACTTTATTATGAGTGCTATAGATATTAAACTAAAGGGCGAACATAACCTCAGTAACGTCCTGTGTGCTAGCTTGATGTGTTATTTGTATGGAGTCAAACAAGAAGTTATTGAAAGGGCAGTTAGTACCTTTAAGGGTGTAGCTCACAGGCTTGAATTTGTAAAGAAAGAAAACGGAGTTAGTTATTATAACGATAGTAAGGCAACTAATATTGATGCTTGCCTGAAGGCAGTTAATGCTTTTAAAAGTAAGGTTATTTTAATTTTAGGTGGAAGCAGTAAAGGTGAGAACTATGATGAGTTGTTTAAAAATTTAAAAAACAATATTAAAAAAATTATTGTAAATGGTGATAATGCGGATGATATTATTATCTCTGCTAAAAGATTAAATTTTAAAAGCTTTTTTAAGGTTAGTACCCTAAAAGAGGCTGTAAAAAAAGCCAGTACTATAGCTAGAGAGGGTGAAGTTGTTTTACTATCGCCAGCTAGTGCCAGTTTTGATCAGTTTAGAGATTACAAGCACAGAGGAGAAGAGTTTGTTGAGTTAGTGGAGAGCCTGTAATGCTAGAGAGTATTAAACAAAAATTTATGCTACTTAAAAATAAAGAAACCTACACAGGTGTTAACAAGAAGATTCTGTTTGCTGTAATTTTTTTGGTGCTGTTTGGAATTATTATGGTTTACAGTGCTAGTAGCTATTTAGGTGAGCTTCATTATGACGATAAGTTTTTCTTTTTGAAAAAGCAAATTTTTGGTGCAATGCTTGGCACTATCGCACTAGCCTTTACATATTTAACCGATTATCATATATATGAGAAATATAAGATACATGCACTTGTTATTAGCATTATATTATTACTACTTGTTTTTATACCCGGACTGGGTGTAGAAAACAATGGTGCTAGTAGATGGATTAACTTACCAGGCTTTACCATTCAACCAAGCGAAATTGCTAAATTCGGTTTTGTTATTTTTGCAAGTGCATATCTAGCTAAGAATTATGACATTATTAAAACCTTTAAAGGTATGCTACCTGTTCTTTTTGCAGGTGGAATAATATGTCTACTCATTTTACTTGAGCCTAACTTTTCAATAACACTTTGCGTGGCGCTCGTAACTGTAATTATGCTTTTTGTAGGTGGGGTAAATCTTCGGTACTTTATTTTAATGGGTATATGTGCCGTTCCTATAATTCCTGCACTTATTATGATAGAGCCTTACAGAATGAAACGACTAGTTGCTTTTATTGACCCATGGGCAACACCACAAGCAGAAGGCTATCAGCTTATTCAAAGTTTTTTTAGTTTAGGTGGTGGCGGATTGTTTGGTGTGGGGCTTTTTAACAGTAGGCAGAAATTTTTATATCTTCCTTTTGCTGAGAGCGATTTTATATTTAGTATAATTGGCGAAGAACTTGGCTTTTTTGGAGCAGGACTACTGCTACTTGTATTTGCAATTTTAATAATTAACGGCATAAAAATTGCCTTTAACTCGCTTGATAGATTTGGTTGTTACCTAGCAACAGGAATAATAAGTGTTATTGCAAGTCAGGTTTTAATAAATGTTGCAGTAGTAACAGGAAGTATTCCACCAACTGGCGTGCCACTGCCTTTTATTAGCGCAGGCAGTACAGCGCTTGTTGTGTTTATGGCAAGTATGGGAATTCTTTTAAATATTCATAAACAGTCACAAAATACAATGAAATAAAAAACAACGCAATATGCGTTGTTAGTCAGTAGTGTTTTCATCAATCCAGTTTAAAAATTCTTTTGAACCTTTTTTGATGGGATGTGCTAGCACTTCAGCTAGGTCGTAGTGATGATTTGCCTCTATAAACTCTTTTACTTGTTTAAAAAGTTTATTTTTAGTTCTTGCTGATAGTAAATATTCTTCTGCATTTCTAAATTTATTTTGCCAAGTATAAAAACCCTCAACTTTGTTTATGTGAACAGATGATGCAAGCTTATTTCTAACAAGCCCTTCAGCTATCTTCCTAGCTTCATCAATACTATCTGTTGCTGTAGTTACAATTAAATATTTCATACTTACCCCTTTGTTTTACTAGTTTAAGTATTATATCAATATATTATCAAAAACCAAAACAAAAGTTTACTCATAAATTATACTGTTAGAAATATTTTTTAAAAGGTGGTAATTTATGAGCAAATTTTTTATTAATGGCGGAAACAGATTAAAGGGAAGTGTTAAGGTGAGTACCTCAAAAAATGCAACACTGCCAATTTTAGCTGCCAGCATTTTAACAGACGGGGAAGTTATAATTAAAAACCTACCGAATTTTAGCGATATTGACGTAATGTTAAATATTTTGACAAGTATTGGTTGCAAGGCAGTAAGAGAAGATAATTCTGTTATAATTAATTCTAGTAGCATACATAGTTATGAACTACCAGAAGAGTTAACAAATAAGGTGAGAGCTTCCATTTTTTTCTTAGGTCCAATTTTAAGCAAGCTAAAAGGTGCTAAAATGAGTTACCCAGGAGGTTGCAACATTGGAAACAGACCAATTGACCTTCATTTAAATGGGCTTCGAAAGCTTGGTGCTAAAATTGTTGAACAACACGGCTATATGTACTGTGACGGTAAAGATATGAAAGGTGCGACTATTGACCTTAATTTTCCAAGTGTTGGGGCTACTGAAAACCTTATGATGGCAAGTGTATTAACGCCCGGTACAACTACAATAAACAACTGTGCAAAAGAACCTGAAATTGTAGACGTTGCAAATTTTATAAACTCTATGGGTGGTAAAATTAAAGGTGCGGGCAGTGCTACAATTGTAGTTAAAGGTGTTAAAAAACTGACTGGCACAACATACACTCCAATACCAGATAGAATTATTACAGGCACATATTTAATTGCTGGAGCTATGAATGGTGGCAAAATTGAGCTTACAGGCGCAAAACCCGAGCATATTTTAAGTCTTATCAATAAACTTGAAAATAGTGCTTGCAAGGTTACAATTAAAAGTGATAAAATAGTTTTAGCTAGTGAAGGCATTTATAACTCTATTCCTAATATTGATACACAAGTTTACCCAGGCTTTCCTACAGACTTACAATCGCCTATTATGGCAATGCAAACTGTTGGCAGAGGCGTTAGTGTTATTACCGAAAACTTATTTGAAAGCAGGTTTAAGCATGTGCCAGAGCTTGTTAGAATGGGTGCAACCATTATTGTAAAAGAAAAACAAGCAGTGGTTATAGGTGAAGAAGTTTTATATGGAGCTGAAGTTAAAGCTACTGACCTTCGGGCTGGTGCTAGCTTAGTGCTTGCAGGTTTAAAGGCAAAAGGGTATACTACAGTTAATGATATTTACCATATAGACAGAGGTTATGAAAATTTAGAACTTAACTTACAAAAGTTAGGGGCAGATATTAAAAGAATTTAAAAGGAGAAGGCTATGAAAAACAGAAGACTTGTAATACTACTTAGTATTTTGGCGTTTATTGTATTTGCAGTTATTGTTTCTAGTACCGTCTTTTCTTTTAATGAAGCACAAATAAACTTTATGAGTACAACAAACCTACTAAGCAGTGAAGAAGAGATTGTATCTTCGGCTGAGTTTGATTATGGTCAGAGCATTTTCTTTATTGATAGAGATTTGTATATAGAAAATTTGGAAATAAATAATCCTTATTTGAAAGTTGTAGGACTTGAGGTTGTTTTTCCTAACAGAGTTATAATTCACGCAGTAGAGCGAGATGAACTGATGGTATTCAAGTTAAGTGATAACACCTATGCAATATGTGATAAAGAACTTAAGGTACTTGAAATTAAACCTGAATTTGTAAATACTAACGAAAATGCAATGCTAATTGAGAATGAAGATTATGTTATAGATACAAGTGAGGCAATACTTGGTACTAAAATTGACATTCCAACAGCTTACATAAATTTAATTGAAAACTTTGCCAAGTACTCTCAGGAATGGGATTCTAACCTTGCAAATGTTAGAGCCAATATTGAGGGCTCAACCTTAAACTATGAAAGAGAGAATCAGCTTTTAATAAAAATGCGTCAGGGTCTTGAGATTGTTATTAAAGACGCTAACCTAAACTTAAGCGAAAAACTGCAAACAGCACTTAGTGTTTATGATGCAGGGCAGATAAATACAGGCGTAGGAATATTAAATGTTATAGAGTCTGAAGAAGATGGAATTGTTGTATTTTATAACGATGGTAATTAGATTTGTATAAAAATAATAAATAATGTATATTTAATCACTAAGCGAGCATTTTGACTTAAAAAATAGGGTAAAATTTGCAAATTTTACCTTTTTTAATTTTTTAATTTTTTGCTTGAAAACATTGACATTCAAGGCGTTTTTAGCTATAATTAAGTATAAAAATGTATAAATATGCATATTTCTGCACTTATGCTTAGTAATTTGGAGAAAAGTAATGGCAAAAACTCAAGTAGCAATTTTAGATTTTGGATCATCTAAAATTAGTGTTTTGATAGGAGAAAGAGGTATTAATAATACCTTTAACATAAAAGGAAAAGGCGAAAGCGAGTACTATGGTTTTGCTGATGGCGAATTTTTTGACCATCAGGAATTAAAGCTAGCACTTAGTCTTGCAATTAGTAATGCAATGACAAATGGTGGAGTTAAAATTAGAAAACTTCATGTTGGCGTTCCTGCCGAATTTAGCTACTCGGAAGTAAAAGAAGCAAGCCAAGCATATCCTAGCAGAAAACGTATTAATGATAACGATATTTACAATCTTTTCGATTTAGCTGACAGTTTTGAGGGTAACGACACACACACAGTTGTTAATCGTTCACCAGTTTACTTTATGCTAGATGATAACAGAAAAGTAATTGACCCAAATGGGATAGCTACAACAAAACTAAGTTCAAAAATTAGTTTTGTACTAGCAGAAAAGAAATTTATTAAGCTTGTAGATAGCATGCTTAGTGAAATTGGAATTGGGGAAACACAATATACTTCAAGCGTTCTTGCAGAGAGTTTATATTTACTTGAACCAGAAGTTAGAGACCGATATGCAATTATTGTAGACTCGGGTTACATAACAACAAGTGTTGCACTCGTACACGGTGACGGAATTTTAAGTTTAAATGCCTTTTCGGTAGGTGGGGGACACATTACAGGTGACCTTAGCCAATGTTTAAATTTATCATTTGGTGAAGCTGAGGAGCTTAAGAGAAAAATAGTACTAAGCTTAGACGCATCAGACAACGACTTTTATGAAACAACAGTTGAAGGAGTTACAACTCCTATTCCATCTAAGATGGTTAACGAAATTGTTGAGAGTAGGCTAGATATGATAGCGGGAACCATTAACAAAATTTTAAATACTACAGGTTACACCTATCCAGACTATTTACCAATTTACTTAACAGGTGGTGGACTTAGTTATTTAAAAGGTGGAAAAGATTATTTAAGTAAGGTTATAGGCAGAAGCATTGAAATTGTTGCTCCTTTAATGCCTTCAATGAACAGACCACATTATTCTTCAGTTTTAGGGCTACTAGATATTGCTCTTACTGATGAGAAAAGTTTAGGCAGTAACGCATTTAAAAATGCTTACGATACAGTTTTAGAATTTTTTAAAAATTTAAAAACTAAAATTAACAAAAGAAAATAAAATAAAAATGAAAGTACAATTTACGGAGGTTTAGTAATGTATAACGACCAAGCAGAAAATCAGGTTGCAAATATTAAGGTTATTGGTGTTGGCGGAGGCGGTAACAACGCAGTTAATCGTATGATAGCGGCTAACATTACAAGTGCGCAATTTGTTGCGGTTAATAC
>LGOV01032174.1_pt2 | contig 15170 bp, 14 predicted proteins | sample 469881 | NCBI WGS metagenome assembly LGOV01 (sample SAMN03857199, study PRJNA290197) | marine sediment metagenome | biome: marine cold seep biome; feature: cold seep; material: marine sediment; isolation source: sample #5579, elevator 3A push core 41 containing 12 cm of sediment... ...
TGTTTAAACTAGTGGAAAAGACAACGTCTCTTTATCGTACTCCCGCCAATCCCATTGTGAAGCAGCAGCGGCAATTGGCGCTTGATAATGCCTATCACGATGTTAAGAAATCAACTGACGAAGAGCTTCTTACCCGCAGCCAACCTTCTATAGGGAAGTAGGTAATGGCACTTAATTTTGCCGTTTGCGTGCCTACGCTGAACGCAGGGCCACAGTGGCAGCGCTGGCTTGAAGCTACCCTTGAGGGGCTAGCGCCTAACATGCAATTGGTGGTGGTTGACTCATCTTCTGATGACGACACCGCCACCCTGGCTCACAATGCAGGTGCTGAGGTAATTAGCATTGATCGTCGGACTTTTAATCATGGCGGCACCCGTAACAGGTTGCTTCATGATTTGGGCGACTGTGATGTGGTGATCTTCATGACGCAGGATGCCTTTATATCAGACCCTGCTGCGTTAACGACTCTCAGCCAGAGCTTTGAAGACCATACCATCGGCGCGGCTTTTGGTAGACAACTACCGCACCACGATGCCACACCGATTGCCACACATGCTCGCTTGTTCAATTATCCCGCTGAGTCTCGAGTGGTGAGTCAAGCGGATATCCCAACGTTAGGCATTAAGACAGCCTTTCTCTCTAATTCTTTCGCGGCCTACCGTCGGCAGGCGTTGATAGAAGCTGGTGGGTTTCCTGACCATGTAATTCTGTCCGAAGACATGATGGCGGGCGCCAGGCTTCTCAAGCAAGGCTGGAAGCTGGCTTATAACGCCACTGCCTGCGTACACCACTCCCATAATTACTCGATCAGCGAAGAGTTCAAGCGTTACTTTGATATTGGGGCGTTTCATGCCCAGGAGGCGTGGCTGCTGGAATGGCTGGGCAGCGCGGAGGGTGAAGGCTTGCGGTTTATTCGCTCTGAGGCGGGCTACCTGCTAAAACACGCCCCATTGGCGCTCCCCGGCGCTCTGCTACGCACGTTTGCCAAGTACCTGGGCTACCGGCTTGGGCGCCATGAGAGGCAACTGCCTACCCGCCTTAAACAACGGCTTTCAATGCACGCTCGGTTCTGGAATTGAGCGTGCCAGATAGGTTGGAATGGTACTTTTTTATCAGCACCCACATCAGTAGGCGTTTTTGTTGAAGAAGCCTTTGATGATGGTAAGGAAGATAATCTTTAAATCCAGGCCCAACGACCAGCTATCGATATACCACAAGTCATGGGCAACACGTTTTTCCATCTTCTCGATGGTATCGGTGCCGCCCCTGTGGCCGTTTACTTGCGCCCAACCGGTGATGCCCGGCTTTACCTTGTGCCGCTTCATATAGGATTCAACAATGTCTTTGTAATATTCGTTATGCGCCAGGGCATGCGGCCTTGGCCCTACAATCGACATGCGCCCCTGCAGCACGTTGTAAAACTGCGGTAGTTCATCGAAAGAGCTTTTCCTGAGGAAAGCGCCGATAGGCGTTATCCTTTCATCGCCGGGACATGCTTGAGTCACCCAGCCTTCCGGCTCCTGGTGCACGTACATGGTTCGAAACTTGTAGACTTTGAAAAATTTGCCATTAGCCCCGGTGCGATACTGCTTGAACAATACCGGCCCTGGCGATGTGGCTTTAATACCGATCGCTATTACCAGGCAGACCGGCAGTATCAACAGGCTGATGAGAGACCCCAGCACCAGATCTTCCATGCGCTTGACGATGCGCGTCACGCCATCCAGCGGCGAAACGCTGAGATCGACGGCTAGATGACCTGCCACTTCGCTCATGCGGTGGTTGAGTAGCTGCATGCCTTCGAAATCGGGTATGAAGCGAACCTCAGCCGTGTGGTAGCGAAGCTCATAGAAAATGGAGCGAACCAGCCCGCCCATTTCCAGCGGCACACAGATCCAAACTTCGCGGGCACCTGACTCGGTCACTCGCCTTACCAGGCGCTCATAGAAAAGATTATCCGGGTTTTCATACAAGCGCTCGACACCGGCAATGCAGTAGCCTTCAAAGGGGGCATCGCGCATTCCCTTACCGACGTGGATCACTTGCAACGACGGCCCCACCAAGAAGACTGGCCGTTTCGCCTTGCCCAGCTTTCTCGCATATTTAAGCATTAGCTGGGCAGCCACTCTTAGCCCGGCCGCTATGACAAACGAAAAGACAAGCGTATAGCCGATCCACAGTCGTGAATAGTTACCCGCTGCATGTGCAAAGAATATGAGTGAAGCTACCAAAATGGCAACTATCGCCCATACCATACTTAGCTTGACCAACAGTGTTGATATTTTACTGATACGCCAGCGTATATAGCCGCCTTGCAGCGTATTGATCAGCAAGACTAGCAACCCCATTACTGCCATTGCCAGCCAATACCTGTCATGCAGCTGGAGAGATTGAAAACGTAGACAGTGTGCTAGCAATCCACCCACTACAAGCGCAAATATATCCACGCCCGGCATTATAAGCTGAGCCGGATAGCGTTCTACAATTCCTATTGATCGTCTATCCATGTGTCACAGTATTTTTTTTGCAATTCTTTATTGCAATTAATTTTCGACAAGACAGTCATTGCACTTAATTTGTTTTCATTCATTAGCGGCAACTGCTGACTTCCATATTCATTTAACCTAATGGTAAATATTGGTTAAAACAATCAATAGTTATAATTTAAAACCTATATACTAAGCATAACGAACTCACTCTACCAGTCACTTGCATTGACAAAAAAGTACTAAACACGGTTACTTTATTACCAGTTTCAGCATTATTCATATCAGCCTGACCGTTGGCCTAATCATAACAGAACAACGGGTAAGCTGCCCCATTGTGGTGCCCACAAACTGCTACCCGGGAAGTGCCCTACGTCTTAAGCAAACCGGCACAGCCTATCGACATTGTAGCCAGCCAGTCGAACGCCTTGTCCGGCCTATTGTGCCGGCATATTGCACAGGATCATTCTTCCTGGCATGCAACGAAAAGCGCCCCGACATGACCATGATGTGGAGCACTGTCTGCCTGTTTAGGGTACTGGGTAGCCAGCTTTACTGGGATATCTTAGAAATACATGCTATTAAAATTACCTGCTAGCAATGTGCCGTACTGCTTACTTGATAAACCGATGTAGCTTTGACGAATCTCATTGAAGCCCTGGTTCGTATTGCGCTCATCACCGGTAAACCGCCACTCCAAATGACCTAATGCCGTCATGTTTGAAGTGATCGCATGACTCATTCGAAACCCCACACGGGAATAAACATCAACGAATTCCGCGCCATCATTCACTTTATTGCCAGGGCTATTAAACTGAGGGCCACCGCCTGCAATCCCTATGGCAATACGGCCGTAAATATCCAGCTTCGTGCCGTCCTGATCATAAAGTGTTGTGGCTTGAACCGAGGAGATACTTAACAGACTTGCTACAACCACCGCTAACTGCTTCTTCTGCATTAGAAATAATCCCTTGATACGCTAATCTTGTTCACTGCTTTAGCTATTCAGCTATTCTCAGCTATATGCAGCGAAACAATGTTATACAATATCAAGCCGACCTTAAAGGAAAACAGTTCTTATTTGTATTAATAAATATTATTGGCAAAAATGCAAAAAAAACCGGCCTCTAAAGAGGCCGGTTCTATTTGGTTCTGCTAGGCAGTTACCTTTTAAGCGTAGTGTTTAAACCAGGCTTAGAAGTGGTAACGAGCGCCTGTTAGCCAGTACATGTCGTCGCCATCAGCGCGCTCAACATCGACGCCACTGCCACCGCCGATGGAAACGTCGATAGACGGTTGGTCAGCTTGCTGCAGCTCTAGGAACACATCAAAGTTGCTGGAAACGTTATAGTAAGAACCCAGGGCCCAAGAAGTGCGGCTGTCGCCGTTGTCAGGATCTACATCGTAGATGTCAGCAGCAAACGCCCAAGGACCAGTGGTGAAAGTACCACCTAGGCCAACTGTGTCGTAACCACCACCACGAAGGTTGTTATCGTCGCGAGTTTCGTAACCCAAGCGAGCAGAGAACTGGTCAGTGATATCGTAAGAACCGATCAGACCGTACAACATTTCAGCGTTACCGCCGCCACGTGCAACGTCATCAACAAAACCCAGACCAACAGTTACAGGGCCTTGTGCGTAACGAACACCACCTTGCGGCGCGATTACGTCACCTTCAGAAGTTTCTTCCGCTTCAGTCAGGCCGCGCTCGCTATAGTGTTTCAGTTGCAAGAATGCAGTGAAGCCGCTCAGGTCAGGCGTGTAGTAACCGATAGAGTCGCCACGCGACTGCTTCGGGTGACCAGCAAACTCTAAACCGCGATCAATTTCCCAATCGAACGGCAGAGAAACGAACTGATTGTAGAAGCTGTCGAAATTACCTGCTTGGAAAGTACCGAACTGGTCGCTTTGCAAGCCGATGTAGCTCTGACGAACTTCTTTGAAACCGCTGTTGCCATTACCGCTAGGGCCGGTACGCTCGTCACCGTCGAAACGCCACTCAACACGACCGAAAGCAGTCAGGTCACGTGAAACTTCGTGGCTCATGCGCAGACCAAGACGTGAGTAAACATCTACGAACTCAGCGTCGTTGTTGATTTTTTCGCCGTCACCGTTGTACTCAGGGCCGCCACCAGCAACACCCATGGCGATACGGCCATAGACGTCCAGTCGGGTGCCATCCTGGTCATAAACGGTAGCTGCTTGTGCTGCAGCAGAGGCACCCAGGGCGCCAACGATAGCAGTCGCTAAAAGTGTCTTTTTCATGATGTAAGTTCCTTAACTCGTATACTGTTTCGATCGTTGCTGCTCAACTCTTAATAAGTTGGCAGTTGGCTTTTGCGGGCCATGCTCTTTTGCCATCCGCCGGTTTTTTCCCGGTGGTATGCGGCATGTCCTCAACTAAGCCTTGTTATAGTCCAATGCTCGCAGAACAAACTCTATACCGGGACTCCAGGGAACGCAATAGAAAAAAACAGTGTTTTCTTACTATTTGTGCTTTTTTATGGAACCCCTGCTGCTGGGCCCGGTCTCAGCGGCCTTTGAATTTCTGCTGTAAATCTAACAATTTGTCTTCCAAGCTAAGCGACTTACGCGGCTCGCCTTTTTCTGCCTTCGGTTCTGCATCCTGCGCTAAATCAGGCTGTTTCGGTTTTTCTTGACGGGTGTTTTTAGCGGCAGGCGATGGTTTAGGTTGCGCTTTTTTGGGCTGCCCTCCTTCTTTCTTCTCACCGCGTTTTTCTGCTGCGTGTCGCGCCGCTTCTTTATCGACCTTACCTGCGGGTTGGCCATCCAAATCTACCCGTTCGGCACCCTCGCGCACTGCTTTTATATAGCGCGGGAGGTTCACGTAGTTGGCTAAGGCTCGACGAATTAGCTTATTAGGCCACTCTTCGCGCTCTGCAAGCTGTTGATGAATGCCAACTTTTAAGGGCTTGGTGTGGCCTTTAAAAAACGCCTTGGGGTAGCGCTCGTACCATTGATTCAGCAGGGCGTGCGGTGAAGGTGCCTTAACCGTTTCAGCGGTAGCCGATGATTCACCTTTTTCTTCTGGCCCTGTTTCTTCTGGCCCTGTTTCTTCTGACACGACTTCTTCTGGCTTGACTTCTTCTGGCTCGACCTGATCTGGCGCTACTTCACTAGATGGTGGCGTTTCAGGCGCTTTTGGGTCGAGAACCTTTGCATCGACAGCTTCTTCGCTATGTCTTTCATTATCTATTTTAGTCGTGGCTTCGGAGCTTGGCACGCTTTGCGATTGGGTTTCTTGCAACGCCAATTGCTGTTTTAGCCGCTGGTTTTCTTCACGCAGGGCATGTAGCTCAGCTTGTGTGCGTTCAAGACGCGCTTCTAAATCATCTAATATATTCATTAAGCTGGCGGCCATAGCCTTCTCCTTTGCCCTTTTTAGTCGGCGATGCGCTCGTAAACGACGAAATCATAACTTGGCTGCCCTTCTGCTGGCTGCCCCGCTACGCGCTGTACTTCTTGCCACTCGCTGGGGTCGAAGTCAGGAAACGTTGCGTCGCCTTCTACCTCTATGTCCACTTCCGTTATGTAAAGCCGCTGTGCAAAGGGAAGCGCTTGGCGGTAGATTTCTCCGCCTCCCATTACCATGATCTCTTCTGCCGCCTCTATGGTGGCGTGCTGGTCGGCTAGCTCTAACGCTGCGGGCAGGTCGTGGCACACGCGCACGCCTTCGTGGGAAAACTCGGCGTTGCGGGTGACAACGACATTAAGCCGATTAGGCAGCGGCTTGCCAATGGAAGCGTAGGTTTTACGCCCCATGACCAGCGGTTTTGCCTGGGTAATGCGTTTGAAGAACTTTAAATCTTCGGGCAGGTACCAGGGCAACTTGCCGTCTACGCCGATCACACGATTTTTAGCCATGGCAACGATCATTGCCACCGGCACCAGAGAGTCGAAAGCGCCGTTTTGATTACTCGTATCGTTTCGCTGGCTCATACCGCTACCTCGGCCTTGATGTGCGGGTGCGCCTCGTAAGCGTCAATGTGAATATCTTCAAAACGGAATGCGAACAGGTCGTCTACCTCTGGATTGAGCACCAGCTTAGGCGCCGCTTTAGGCGCACGCGATAGCTGTTCTTTGGCCTGTTCAAGGTGATTACTGTACAGGTGCGCATCGCCTAAGGTGTGGATAAATTCACCCGGCTGCAGGCCGGTCACCTGGGCGACCATGGTCAGTAGTAAGGCGTAGCTGGCGATATTAAACGGCACGCCGAGGAAAATGTCGGCGCTGCGCTGATAGAGCTGGCACGACAGCTTGCCATTGGCCACATAGAACTGGAACAGGCAGTGGCACGGTGGTAGCTGCATTTCATCGACCTGGGCTGGGTTCCATGCAGAAACAATCAGGCGGCGGGATTGGGGTGTGGTGCGAATTTGACCGAGCACCTTGGCAATTTGGTCAACGCTGCCACCTTTTGGGTCGGGCCAGCTGCGCCACTGGTAGCCGTAAACGGGGCCTAAATCGCCGTTTTCATCCGCCCACTCGTCCCAAATCCGCACGCCGTTCTCTTTTAGGTAGGCGATGTTGGTGTCGCCTTTCAGGAACCACAGGAGTTCGTGAATAATCGAGCGCAGATGGAGTTTTTTGGTGGTCAGTAGTGGAAAACCACGCGATAAATCAAAGCGCATTTGATGGCCAAACACGGAGCGCGTGCCGACGCCTGTACGGTCGTGGCGGTCAACGCCATGCTCCAAAACGGTTTGCATCAAGTCTAAATAGGGTTGCTCAAGCGCGGGCGTTGGTGCAGTCACAGAATTTCCAAATTAACAGGCGATGTAGCGGTTTATTCTAGGCGCCCATCGCTGCCCGGTCTAGCGGTGCCGGCCTGATAGCGTTATTCGACCAACCCCGGCACCGCTGCGCGATGCCTCCGCGGGTGCGCTTCGCTTACCAAGCGCTACGAAAACCACCTATTCAAGTGAGTGCACGAACCGTAGCGCTGGGCACCAAATTTAACCCAGCACCGCGGTGCTTTAGCTTGCGACTTTTACATCTACGGGCTGGGAGCGTGACCAGGCGATGATGACAAGGCCCAGCGCAATCATGGGGAGCGAGAGCAGCATGCCCATGGTGACCCAGCCGAAGGCGATAAAACCGATGTGGGCGTCGGGCATACGGACAAATTCGACCATAAAGCGGAACACGCCGTAGCAGACTAAAAACAGCCCGGATAAAAAGCCTCTTGCGGTCGGCTTGGCGGAGACCCACCACAGAATGGCAAACAGCACGACGCCTTCTAACAACGCCTCGTAGAGTGCTGATGGATGACGCGGCTCAGGCCCCATGCCGGGAAACGGCATGCCCCAAGGAAGCGAGGTCATGCGGCCCGGTAGCTCGTGATTAATAAAGTTACCAATACGCCCGGCACCCAAGCCAATCGGCACCAGAGGAGCGATAAAGTCGGTGAGCGTTAAAAAAGCCAACTGCTTACGCCGAGCGAATATCCAGGCGGCGAGGAGCACCCCGAGTAGGCCGCCGTGAAAGCTCATGCCGCCATCCCATACGCGGAAGATCCACAGCGGGTCGGCTGTCCACTGTCCTAGCCCGTAGAACAGTGCGTACCCTAAGCGCCCTCCAGCCACGACACCGATGGCGCAGTAGAAGAGCAAATCACCAATATCGTCATTATTGAGACCAATACGCGATGCGCGCCGACAGCCAAGCCACCAGGCGGCGACAAATCCCACCACATACATAAGGCCATACCAATGGACTTGCAGCGGCCCCAAGGAGATAGCCACTGGGTCAATCGTTGGGTAATTAATCATTTACACTCTCTAATCTGACCAAAGGAAATATGCAAGACGCCCACTCAGCACGTAAAACGGTCACAGACTAGGTGAGCAGGAAACGCACCCCTACCACTGCCAGCAGTAACGCGAAGGAGAGACGTAGCACATGAGCGGGCAAAACATGGGCAAGTTTAACGCCTAAGCGGGCAAATGGAACGCTGGTGACCACGATACTGAAAAACGCTGGCCACATAACAAAGCCAGTCGTCCAGGCGGGCAGCAGCGGATTACCCCAGCCCACCACGATAAACGCCAGAGCCCCCACCAGCGCGATGGGTAGCCCTACCGCCGCTGCCGTGCCCACCGCCTGAGTCATGCTGGCACCACAGCGTGATAGTAGCGGCACTGTCATGGCGCCTCCGCCAATCCCGAACAGTGCAGAAACAGCGCCGATCACGCCACCGGCGAGCGTCATTATCCATTTGCCGGGCGAGGCACTGCCCGGCTTAGGCGTTAATCCAAACACCATTTTGGCGGCAATGAGTAGAACAAAGATGCCAAACATAGTTCCCAGCGCCGTGCCGGAGAGGTTGTCGGCAATAAACGCCCCAGCGATGGAACCTAATACTAAGCCAGGCAGCAGCGCTGTAAGCCACCCACGGTGAATGCTGCCGCGCCGATAATGGCCAAGGGTGGACGATGAACCGGTGACGAGAATGGTAGCGAGAGAGGTGCCAATGGCTAAATGCATGACAATTTCAGAGGCGATGTTCTGCAGACCAAACGCGAAGACCAAGACAGGAACGATAATGAGCCCACCGCCCACGCCAAATACACCTGCCATGGTGCCCGCAACGGCGCCTAAGGTTAAATAAATCGATAGCGCCGTGACGATGGTCATTCAGACGGAACCGCTTCAATCGTGCCTGGAAACCAGTAAGCAATCATATTCATGAGGGTTTGGGGTTGGTAAGGCTTGGCAAGTAAGTCATCCATACCGGCGGCTAGACAGGCGTCGCGCCCGGCATTGTCGACGTTGGCCGTTAGTGCGACCAACACGCTTTGACTAACGCCATGATTGCGCTCGTACTCGCGCCAGCGCCGGGTGGTTTCGAGCCCGTCCAGAGTGGGCATAAAAATATCCATAAATACCAGATCAAATATCGCGTTTTGCTGGCGTTCCAACGCCTGTTCACCGCTGCTAGCCCCTTCCACCTGTAGGCCCTGGGTTTCCAGCATCTGCCGGGCCAGCATCAAATTTACCGGCCCGTCGTCGACGACCAATACGCGTAAAGTGCGCGGCGCCCCCGGGCGATCACCACTCCTCCCTTGTGCCTCACCACTCAAAGAATTTTGTTCAGAACCTGGTTCAACTCCTCCCTCAGCGCTTTGTTGAACAAGATTGGTCAGTAGCGCGCGGATATCCGATAGATGCTCATACACTTCCATGATATTTTGCCCACCGTTATCGGTGAGCTCTTTATCAACCATGCTGTTTAAATGGTCTAACAAGCTATCCGTTTCACGCTGCAGCAGCGTTAAGTAGCCTGATTTTAATCGTGACTCTTCCCGTGCCCTTTCTCGACCGGCAATCAAGTGCTTGAGCTGCCGTTGCTGGTGCTGAAGATCGTCCAGCAGGGTTTGCTCATGCTCCTGCCGGGTGTTCTTAGTAGCGGCAGTGGCCACTTGGGAGCAGTGCATGCAGCGCTCAAGACCGGCGAGGATTTCATTAACGCTGGCCAGTCGCTGAAGGGGTAGATGAGATTCGTCGGCGACATCCGGCGGGGAACATTTATGCTCGGGCAGTGAACGCGCAGCGGTAGCGCATAGTGCTTGACTGTGCCGTTCAAGTTCGGTGAGTTCTTGCATAAAGCGATTATCTTGACGCCGAGCATGCGCTTTAACCAACATCAGGAAGGCGCCGACATTCAAACTACTGCCGATAAGCAGCGCCGCCATTAGCCACAACATGGTGCTCCAAGAGACGTAGCTGGGCGACATCCACCACATCATGGCGCCAACCACCACGCAGAGCACGATTAATGCTGCTTGCACAAGCAGCAGTGGCCACAGCAGAGGCCAAACAATGGCATTCCAAAAGTGCTCCCTTTGATAGCGCTGCATGATCTCGCCTTCCTATTGGCCGTATGGCCGCTGATAACGTGACCGCTGTTTAAGGCCCCACACCCATTCGGTGTGACGATTTATGCTACAAACATGATACTAATGTCAGTGTACGTCTACGCTTCGTTACTGTCATGCGGCTCTTGCGTTGAACGTTTTTCATCCTTATCGCCTGCGAGTTTGTTATGTGCTTGATATCGTTTGCTTGGCAACCCGGCACCCCCATGCCTTTGCGGCTAATGGGTAACCGTGATGAGTTCCATGCGCGCCCCACCGCGCCGCTGGGTGAGTGGCAAGATAACTCGGCCATTGTCGGTGGCCGCGATTTAGAGGCCGGTGGCTCATGGCTGGCAGCCAAGCGCGGCGGTGTTGTGGCCGCGTTAACCAACGTACGTGACCCGCAATTGGGCACCCCATCCGGCGCGCCAAGCAGGGGGGAGCTGGTCGCCGATGCCCTGCAATGTAGCGATATAGAAGCGTGGCTAACTGCGCTCAGCCAGGGCGAGGCAATGCGCTACGCGGGCTTTAATTTATTGGTCGCCACGCCCCAACGGCTTTGGCACCTACACCGCAGCAGAGATCGTCTGGCTCTCACTGAGGTAGCTCCCGGGGTTCATGGCCTCTCCAACGCTGATCTCAACTCACCCTGGCCAAAGCTTCTACACGTACGCACTGCGCTTGAGCACACTCTTTTACAACCAGACCCGTTCCAGGCATGGCCTAGTGGCGTTCAGCGCGCTATGCAAAATCCACAAGAAGCGGCTATCGAGGAGTTGCCGGATACCGGCGTGGGGCTTGAATTGGAGCGCCAGCTTTCAGCGGCGTTTATTGTCGGCGAGCGCTATGGCACCCGCGCCACCTCGTGGCTCACTCTGGATAGCGACGGGCACATCGAAGTTACCGAACAGCGCTTTGGGCCGCTGGGGCGCTTTGAGGGTGAAACCTCTTTAGCGTTGCCCAGCAGTTCGCTTGAATCCACTTTCTAGTATTTGCAAAAAAAAGTTAGTCACGGGGCGGCATCAGGTGCGATAGCTGCCACTCATCCATGCGTCCCTCTAGATGGGTATGCACCTGGGCAGGGGTGTCTAGTTCCATCACTTCTTTGAGCAACTGCTCGGCATCGCTGAACGGCACCCGGCGAATGGCCGCGCGCACTTTGGGCAGGCTTGGCGCATTCATGGAAAGACTGGTAAAGCCCATGGCCATGAGCAGCAGCGCTCCAGCCGGGTCTCCGGCCAATTCACCACAGAGCGAAATGGGCTTATCGAGCCGCGTGGCATCGTTAGCAAGTTCCAGCAGAGCGCCGAGCAACGCCGGGTGCAGCGCATCGTAAAGACTCGATACGCGCGGGTTGTTACGGTCTACCGCCAGCAAGTACTGGGTTAGATCGTTGCTGCCCACGGAGAAAAAGTCGACTCGCTTCGCCAGCGCGTCCATTTGATAGATAGTGGCGGGCACTTCAATCATCACGCCCACTTTAGGTCTGACGACAGTAATCCCTTCTTCGCCCAGCTCTAAAATGGCGCGATCCAGCAGGCGCAGCGCTTCATCGACCTCTTCGACGTTGGTAATCATCGGGAAGAGAACGTAGAGGTTATCCAGGTCGATCGAGGCTTTGAGCATGGCGCGCAGTTGCACCATTAACACTTCCGGGTGATCCAGCGTTACCCGCATACCGCGCCAGCCTAGAAACGGATTCGCCTCTTCAATGGGGAAATAGGGCAGATCCTTGTCACCGCCGATATCCAATGTGCGCATGACCACCGGCAACGGGGCAAAGCCTTCGAGCTGCTCACGATAAAGCTTGGTTTGCTCTTTCTCGCCGGGGAAGCGTTCGGTAATCATAAACGGCACTTCGGTTCGATAGAGGCCCACTCCACCGATACGGCTTTTAAGCAGCGCGGTGGCATCTACCGCTAACCCGGTATTGACCATGAGCGGCATCGTGTGACCGTCGGGCGTGGCGCTGGGCAGATCCTGCTCGTGCTCAAGCAGTTCGCTGAGCGCCTCTTCTTCGGCGATCAGACTTTCATAACGGGCAGTAAGTTCAGGCGTCGGGCGCACAAACAGGCGACCACGGTGACCATCCAGCACCACCGGCGCCCCGCCTAGGCGCGGCAGCGGTAAATCCACCATGCCCAGCACTGTCGGGATGCCCATGGCCCGAGCGACAATCGCCACATGGGACGTGCTGGAACCGCGTACCGAGACCAGCCCTTTGAGCTTTTCGCGGGGGACTTCACCCAGCATGGCCACGCTGATCTCATCACCGACCAAAATAGCGTTATCGGGGTAGGTTTCCGGCGTGGATGGGGTATCTTCTTGCAGATGCGCAAGTACCCGGCGGCCAAGATCACGAATATCTGCCGCTCGCTCGCGCAGGTAGTTGTCGTCTACCCGCTCCAGATACTGGACGTGACGACGCACTACATCGGCTAGAGCGCCTGGTGCCCACTGGCCTTCGCGAATGCGCTTTTCCACTTCATCAGCCAGCGCGGCTTCGCCGAGCATCTGCTGATAAACATCGAACAGTGCCAGCTCTTGGGCAGAGATCCGGCTTGCCAAGCGTTCGGCCGCGGCACGAATTTCGTTGCGGGTTTTGCCAATGGCTTCTTTTAGGCGGGCGACCTCATAATCCTGATCGCGGGGTATCAGATCCGGCACGCTGTTTAAATCGGCGGGCGGGGTAATCACCACCGCTTCGCCCATGGCCATGCCAGGCGAGGCAGCAACGCCTTTAAACATTGCCTGCCCTCCGGCAAGCGCCGGGCGCAGCAGGTTGCCCGTGGCTAAAGCATGCGCCAGCACACCCGCCAACTGCGCGGCCATGGTGACCAGAAAGGCTTCGTCCTCATCATCGTAGCGGCGCTTTTCGGCTTGCTGAACCACCAATACGCCCAGCATGTGGCGCTGGTGAATAATCGGCACACCCAAAAAGCTGGAGTAGCGCTCTTCACCGGTGGCTTCAAAGTAGCGGAATTGCGGGTGGGTCTGGGCGTCTTCGAGGTTAAGCGGCTCGCTGCGTTTGGCCACCAAGCCCACCAGGCCTTCGCCTAACGGCAGTACTACGCGCCCTACGGCTTGGGTGCGCAGACCAATGGTCTCCATCAATACCAGCGACTCAAGCTCCTTGTCGTAAAGGTAGAAGGAACACACATCAGTCTGCATCGCTTTACGAATTCGGCGTACCATCGTGGACAGCGCGGCGTCGAGGGTGCGCGCGCCGTTCACTTCCTGAATCACACGGCGCAGCACCTCAAGCATGGACGTTTTACTTTTCACTATTATTTGCCTCGCTGAGGAATTTCCTGGCAGACTGCTGCCGCCCTACCCTGGGCAGCGGCCAATCGCCCTAATCGTCATCCTGTGCCAGACGCTGAACGCGGGGAGACAGTTCTCGCAGCGCGCGCCGATATACCTCTCGTTTAAAAGGCACTACCTGCCCTAGCGGGTACCAGTAGCTCACCCACCGCCACCCATCAAATTCGGGGGATGGGGTTGCCGTCATACAGATCTGGCTTTCCTGGCAACGGATTTTAAGTAAAAACCACTTTTGCTTCTGGCCTATACAGACCGGACGCGAATGTGTGCGAATCATACGTCGTGGCAGACGGTAGCGTAGCCAGCCCCGGGTGCAGGCAACAATATCAACATCGTCGGCGGTTAGACCGATCTCTTCGTAAAGTTCACGAAAAAGTGCTTGTTGTGGCGTCTCGCTTGCATTGATGCCCCCCTGGGGAAATTGCCACGCATTTTGTCCTACCCGACGCGCCCAAAGCAGCTGCCCCTGGCTATTGGCAATGATGATGCCAACATTGGGGCGAAAGCCGTCAGCGTCGATCACGGACATCACCTTAATAAATTTTCAGTTGTCCCCATTTTTCCACAAGGGTGACAAGCGTATCAATACAATATAACGCTAAGTGACGAATGGTTGCGTATCAGCATGGAGCGAAGAACGTGCGTTGGTGGGAATGACATGGCGACTCTGCGATAATCCGCGTCCGCTATTTGCCTAACTAGCGTCTTTAGGGCACTAGCGACTGTCTACTATCCACTGACTAAAAAAGGGGAGCGCCGTGAGTCTGGCCATATTCGATTTGGATAATACGCTGCTATCCATCGACAGCGATCATGCCTGGGGCGAGTTTTTACTCGAACAAGGGGCAGTCGACCCGGTTGCCTACCGGGAAGCCAATGAGCGCTTCATGGCTGATTACAACGCGGGCACCCTGGATATGGCTGCTTTTTTGGAGATGGCGCTTAAACCGCTGGCTGACAATTCGCCTGAACAGCTTTCGGCGTGGCACCAGCAGTTCATGGCCAGCAAAATCGAGCCCAATATTCTGCCCAAAGCAGAAGAGCTTCTGGCACGCCACCGCACCAAAGGCGACACGCTGCTGATTATTACCGCCACCAACCGCTTCATTACCGCACCGATTGCCGAGCGTTTGGGGGTCGATCACTTAATCGCGGTGAACCCGGAGGTCAAAGAGGGCCGCTACACGGGGCGCGTTTCGGGCATTCCCAGCTACCGCGAAGGCAAAGTCACCCGCTTAGAAAAGTGGCTGGAAGATCAAGACCTGACCATGGAAGGCGCGTGGTTCTACAGCGACTCGCACAATGATTTGCCGCTGCTGGAAATAGTCGAGCACCCCGTCGCCGTCGACCCCGACGACACCCTGCGCGAAATCGCCAAAGAACGCCAATGGCGGATTATGAGTTTGCGGGATTGAGTTGTGAGTTGTGAGTTGTGAGTTGTGAGTTGTGAGTTGTGAGTTGTGAATCGTGAATCGTGAATCGT
>LGOV01039977.1_pt1 | contig 15162 bp, 14 predicted proteins | sample 469881 | NCBI WGS metagenome assembly LGOV01 (sample SAMN03857199, study PRJNA290197) | marine sediment metagenome | biome: marine cold seep biome; feature: cold seep; material: marine sediment; isolation source: sample #5579, elevator 3A push core 41 containing 12 cm of sediment... ...
TGGAAATACATTGATTGATTTGATGTGTATGAAACACCCTCAACATCTGGTGCAGTTAAGAAAGATTCTTCATATATAACTTCACTATATTCACTATTTTCTTCATCTACTTTATAATCTGTTGAAACAATAAAAGTATATGTTAGGTTATCATATATTGGATATCCTGTAATAACTATCTCATTATGTCCAATATCTATTAATTGTCCGGTTGAAGAAACATATGGTTCTAACTTAAATATGACATTACCAATAATTGCATCATCTGGATCTACAACATCAAAAGNNGCAAAATTGAAGGTAACACTATTGGTAGAACCAATAACTGGCTCTATTACTAAGTTTTCTATCGTTGGAGTTGCATACGTCACTATTTCCTTAGTTGTAATTGTTTGCTCGTGTAATAAATAGCTAGGCATTACTTCATCTGAACCAGAAATTTTATATTCAGCATAAAATTTCAACGTATATTCTGTACCCGGTAGCAAATTGGTTACATTTGCATAAGTATTAAAGTTTGTAGCTTCCATAGCCGTTTGTAATGATCCTCCAGCCCAGGCTTCTACTGATAATATTACATCAGTAAGTCCAGTTGTATTAGCTCCAAGTGCGCATTCAATGTTTGTGAAGTAAGCATCACATAGCATTAATACAAATCCAGGTTCTGGAAGTGCATCTGTTAAGAATGTACCTAACGGCACTTCTATCGTTACCACGGTATCATCATCATTTGATGGTCCTGTATAAGCCACCTTTAAATCATACTCTGTATCTGGTAGAAGACCATCTACAGTGAATGTAGTATCTCCTTCGTTTAAAACTAATTCTGAAACAATTGCATCTTCTAAATATAAATAAGCAACTATCGATGTTATGTTGTTAGAAACATCTGTAACCATAATCTCAGTAGAGATTGAGTTGTGAGTATCTGATGAGTTTTTAGTGTTTACTGACATAGTAGTATATATATCAGTTGTAAAGTTTAACTCATACCCACTTAAAACTACAGGAGTTCCATCGTCATCGTAGTTACCTTCAACAACAAACTTATAGTCTGTATTATCATCTAAATCAATGAAGTTTAGATAGTTATTACCGCTATTTATAGCGTATCCTTGAACCAAGGTTTCTCCTTGGTAAAGATTCCCTTTACCATTCTGCAATAAACCATCGATATCATCATAGTATATATGAACAGAAATAGAATCACTATTAAAACTAACTGTTTCCACTACCCATTCAAAATCAGTGAGTACAATGTGATCAACAACTCTTACAGTTCTAGTGTATGAGTATTCAACACCCATAAATGTTGTTGAATACGTAATAGTATAATCACCTAACACTGTTGTATCAACATCTGACACTACAGTAAGTTCTAACGATTCGTCAACAGCTACTGTAGCTCCTGGGTCTACAAACTCTGTATATTTTTCAACCAAAATAAGTTCATCACCCAAAAAATTGATAACTTCTCCTGGTAAGATTACCATTACAGTTCTAACACCGCTATAGGTAATTCCCTTATATTCAATTGAGTAAGTAACAAAGTGTTCTCCAAGAACACTTGTATCTACATCTGAAACAGTGTTAATTACCAAATCAAAATCTCCAGTTACCTCAGCTCCTGGATCTGTAAATTCAGTGTATTGCACTACCTGAATCACATCTTCACCAACTAACTCAACTGATGGTAAAACATCTGTTATTTCATCCGGTAATTTATCAATAATTTCTTGTGGTACACTATCGCACCCAACCAATAAAAAAAGCGAAAGTAAAAGTACTCCGATTTTTAGTTTATGTTTCATGTTATCCCTCTTCCTCTATGTTTTGCTTATTTCGTCTATGTATATTATACAGTTTTTACTCATTAAGTTCAAAGAGTTTATAATTAGTGCAATCACGTAATTGTAATTTATAGTAACTTAGCTATTTTTACTATAATCATAGTAATATTTAGTAGTACTTAAGTACAGTATTAACAATTACTCCTATAAGTGCTATAATAGTTCTTAGATAATACAATAACAATACTTCTATTAAGGAACTGATAATATGTGGAATTTAGATTTAGATGGAATCACTTTAATATTTGTAACTTTACTTTTTAATTTCATCCTAGTCCTTGGTTTATATTTAGCTATTAACTTTGTAAGGAAATGGATTACCTTAGGAAAATCCCAAGCTAAATACATGGAACTAATCGTAGGTATAATATTAACTGTATTAGGATTTTACTTAAAGTTTGGACTACTAGCTTAAAAACAAAAGAACCTCACACTAAGTGTGTAGGTTCTTTTTTAGTTCTAATATAATTGGTATATCTGCCTCTGCCCAATCTAAATCTAATAGTTCATCTTTTGAACACCATTTAGAATCTATATGTTCACTTAATATCAACTCTCCAGCAATCACTTTCGTTCTATAGCCATGTAATGTTATATGGAAAGTATCATATTGATGTTTCACTGTGGTGATTAAATCACCCACAGTTATATCAGTATCTAGTTCTTCTTTTATTTCTCTAATTAAAGCTTCTTGATGAGTTTCACCTGGTTCAATTTTACCTCCTGGAAACTCCCACTTTAGTACTAATAGTCCTTGATTTCCTCTTTTAGTACAGTATATTTTATTGTCTTCATTTATAAATACTGCCGCCACTACTTCTAAGTATTTCATATCTTCACCTCTGTAATATAAGTTATTGATATTTTACCACTAAAGTCACTTCATATAAAGAAGTCATTAATAGATTTCCTTGTGTAGACATATGGACTAATGATATAATAAACCAGATGTAGAGGGTTGTGCTATGATTATATCTATTTGATTAGACCATAGCAGAGAAAAGGTTTTTTTATGTTTTTTCACAATGCTCTGAGCAAATTGATTGCTTATGGGCTTTTTTAATACAATAAAGGGGGATTTAAAATGAAAAGATTAATTAGTATTATGTTATTAATTGTACTAAGTATTATTCTTTCAAGTTGTGACTTGATTGGTGAGGGAATAAACAGTGCTCCTTCAATTGAAGGGAATAATAGTTTAACCTATAACATTAATTCAGAAGCTCCAGATTGGACCGAAATGATAATAGCCACTGATAAAGAGGATGGAGCGATTAGAATCTCTGAATCAATGGTAGATTCTAATGTTGATTTTACAGTTGCAGGAAATTATGAAGTTAAGTTTTTTGTACCTGATTCAGATGATAAGACAACATTATTTTTAATCGATGTACAGATTGTTGATGATCGAGAAATAACTTTTTCTTTACAAGGGGATAACGAAATTACTTTAGAGGTAAATACCGAATATGTAGATCCAGATGTAATAGCCCTTGATCTTGATGGCAATGAAATAATTTATTCTGTGGATGGTACTGTTAATGCAAATGTAGTTGGAGTGTATCAACTTTCTTATAATATACCAGGTGTTGATGATCCACTTGTAAGAACTATTAATGTAGTAGATACAACAGCTCCGATAATTACACTTGATACTGTTAACTTGTTGTATGGTGTATATGATGATTTAAGTTGGCTCGATTATATTGATAATGTCAATGATAATTATTCACAAAATATCATTATCGAAGTAACAGACAATACAATAAATTATGATGAAGCAGGGACTTATTTTATTACAATAAAAGCAACTGATGAAGCAGGGAATGAATCTACTGCTACATTCAGTGTTATGTTACTTGAAATAGCTTTACTAATAAATGGAGACAGTGTTATTGAACATGAGGTTCATACTGATTATTCTGATACAGGTGCTACTGCACTTGATGCTAGTTTCAATCCATTTGAAGTCACTAGTATTAGTGATCTTAATATTGATGTATTAGGTACCTATTCAATAACTTATACAGTAACTGGATTTGAAAGTATATCTATTTCAAGAACTATTCATGTAGTAGATACAATCGGACCTGTTATAGAAGTATCAGATCAAACCATTCTAAAATCAGCTACCGATATTGATTGGACAACAAGATATGATAGCATTACTGATAATTATGACACCAATATTACCATTACAGAAGTAGAGGATAATATATTATATGGAACTGCTGGAGACTACACAGTAATTTTGATGGCAGAAGATAGTACTGGTAATCAAACATCAGCAACAATTAACATTACCATTTCAGAAACTATGATTAATATATTGAGTGAACTACCTGATGAGGAAATAACAATTGATTTTTGGCATATTTATGGCCAAAGTAAAGCAGCCTTACTTGATGATATGATTGACGAGTTTGAATTATTGTATCCAAATATCACAGTTAGATCAGAATCTCAAGGTTATTATACTAACTTGCTTTCAACAACAATAAATGCGATTGAAACTGGAGTTACACCTGATATAGTAGTAGGGTATCCAGATCATATAGCTACATACTTGGATATGGGTGGGCTCATTCCACTAGATGATTTCATTGATTCTGACACATGGGGAGTAGATTTAAATGATTTCATTGATTCTTATGTTGCTGAAAATCAGCAATTTACAAATGAAATGTATTCTATGCCTTTCTCAAAAACAACTGAAATAATTGTTTACAACAAAGACAAGTTTGAGGCAAATAACATCACCTTCGATCCTAACGAGATTATAACTTGGGAGGACCTAGAAGTTATAGGAGATACTATGGTAGGAGATGGAAATAATCAATGTGAGTTCTTAAGCACCTATGATTCAGCCCCAAATTTATTCATCAATTCAAGTCTTCAATGGGATGCTGATTATACTAACTCTGATGGTGAAATCTTAATTGATAATGATACAACAAAAGCTATGATGAATTACTATAAAGGGTTATTTGATGAAAACATCTTAGCTTTACCAATTGAATGGGATGAAAGTTATGGTTCTAATAATTTCTTAGCTCAGGATGTATGTATGCTAGTTGGTATAACTGCAAGCATTTACTACAATAATCCATTCACTCAACTTGATTTAGCAGATAGATTTGAAATAGGTGTTTTACCTGCTCCTCAATTTGAAGGAAAAACTCAAAGCGCTTTTCAATTAGGACCTAATATTTCAATTTTGGAAAACACTAGTGATGCGGAAAGATTAGCATCATGGTTATTAATTAAGTATTTAACAAGCGCTGAAAACACTGCAAAATGGGCAATTAGGACAGAATACTTGCCTGTTAGAAAATCAGGGTATACTAGTGATATTTACAACAATTTCTTAACTAACCCAAGTCCTGAATATACAGTAGAATCACTGGTTGCAAACGCAGCTTATGCATCTATAGGATTTAACAATTACGATACTGCATTCTCAGGTATTGGACAAATATCTTCAACCATTGTCCGTCAACAAGCAGGGTATTTCATAGAAGCAGTTTATCTTGGTACAAAAACTATTGATGAAGCAATAGCAGATATGTTAGCACAATTAACTCAGTAACCATTTAATGATATACAAAAACAACCACACCTGAAGGTGTGGTTGTTTTTTATTAATTAATAGTTTGCATTTACTATTATGGAGCAATAATGATATCAGTATCTGTACCTGTTAGTACTTCTGGTAACATACCGTCCCATGTATCATAGTAAAGTTGTTTAATTACAATATCACTTATTTCTTGGATAGTTAAATATCCACCTGTACCAGCTGTCTCAAATGTAGTTTTGAGTGCTTCATCTAAAATACCAGCATCATCAAGGAATTGTCCTTCATACATTGTATATATTGCACTTGCAGTAACACTATTTAAGATTCTTTGAGCTTCGGCATCTGCCTCAGCTTCAATTACTACAGTTAATGCAATTATCTCAGCAGATAATCTTTCAGTTTCTTTTCTGATTAATTCTGCTTCTTGTTCTTTGACAGCAATTTCTTTTTGTTTTGCTGCTGTTGCTTCATCTCTTACCACTTGTTCAATTTCAACACCTGCATCTACATCTAATATAATAAATGCTTCTACAGTGATACCTAATTCTAATAATGATTCAGATAACCCAATTTCAGTTGTATTACGAACATCATTAAGTCCACCTTTTAAAATACTAAAGATATCTTGTTGAACTGAACTTTCTTGAAGCGATTCTCTTAGTCTCGCTTCTATTGTTGATGTTGGAACAACATCTCCACCAAATTGACGATAGAATTTATGAGCATTTGCTACTTCTACTTTGTATTGTATAGTAACTTGATAAGTAGCCCATTGTCCACCACCAGTTTCCTCAATTTCTCCTTCTTCATCTTCTCTAATGATAATACCTGTTTGTGCAGTTACAGTATAAGTTTCCTCACGTAACTTAGTACTAATAGTTTTCACTTCTTGTAAAGGTGTTTTAAAATGTAACCCTTCACCTAAAGCTTCATCCTGAATCCCACCAGCAAATGGATCATAAACGATCCCTACTTCATTTGCGTTAACTTGGGCATACATTGAACCCAAAATAATTAGTAAAGAAAGAAATGCAAATAAGCTTCTTTTTCTAAATCTAAAACTTACATTGTTGTTGTGAACTTCTAAACTAAGTCCAATAAATAATATAATAAATAGTAATATTGAAAACACGATTGTCATCATAATTATTTCTCCTCTCAAATTTGAAATACTTTGTAATTATACTATATTTAGAAGAAGAAATGAAAAAAGATGATATAAATAAAAAAGCGCCTATATTAGGCGCTCTAAAGTTTTTACAAATTTAGATTAATCATTTAAAAGATGTTAGTAATCTAAAATGTCACTATCCAATCTTTGTAAGATAGTATGTTGAATAAATTACACTTAAAAGGATTAAAGCATCAGAGATTACAATTAGAAATAGCCAACCCATTCCAGCACCAGCAACTTTAAGACCAACTATAACCCCACTTCCAACTACAAACATAAATATAGCTGAAATGAAATACGTTCTCACCTTTTTGAACTTACGATAAACAATTTCACCCATAAGAATAGCGAAGAGTGCAATTCCTAGAATAAATATCCCAAATGCATAAACCATATCATCAAGCTGCTGCATACAATAAATTACCTCTAACATCAATAAACATACCCCAATATCTTAAACATGTAGACATCATCTCCTCAAATTTGATTGTGACAAAATAACCCATATAAGAAAGCAAAATTATAGATTATATAATCTATCAATATATTCTATATCTAAAGTATTATTATAACAACCTAAAACCTCAGTTGATTTAGCTCCAAAAATGTTACCATACTTCATGCAATCTTCAATTTCACAATCTTTCAATAAACCATAAACAATTCCAGTAATAAAATTATCTCCTGCCCCTGATGTATCAACTACATTATATGAATTATTTAATCCTACTCTAATTACTTTATTATCTTTATAAGTTATACATCCTTCATTTCCTATTGTTATTACTGGATGCTTTACATATTTAGATAATACTTTAACAGCATCTTCTACAGTACTTGTATTAGTCATTTTCATTGCTTCTTTATCGTTAGGAGCAAACACATCTATATACTTCAGTGTTTCAATATAACTATTTAAATCTAAATTATCATCCCAGCCAATATCATATACAATCTTAACTTCGTTTTCTTTGAGTCTCCTTAAAACATTTATCATATTGTACGGAGCAAATACTACATTAGAATCTTTAAGAAAATTATATACTGTATCTTCATCAATATCTCTTATAGATGTTTTTACATCATTACTTATAATAATACGATCTTCATCAAGGGATAATACACTAGATACTACTGTAGGATCTTCATCTCCTTCATAGAAATTAGTATAGCTTGTAAAGCCTTGTTCTTTAAGCAGTATTTTCGCAATTTTACTTTGCACATCATTTCCTAAGTAAGTTCCAAGTTTAGTTTCTATTCCTAGTTTATCCAACACTAAAGGAATCACCATTTTCCCTCCACCTAAACTAATCTTAAAATCTTTAGAATAAATTTCTTCTCCTACATTTGGTAATCTCTTAATCCCGTTAAATAAGATATCTAAATTCATATGACTAAATACTGAAACCATTATAACACCCCTAATTATCTTTCTATTTCTAAGTATTCATCTCTCATGTATTTGCATGGACCTAATTTATCTTCTTTAAAAAGAATTATAATCAAGAAATAACATTGATCAATAAGTTCATTTTGATTTTTGACAGTATGCACGTTATTTCTCATAAAATCATCACAATAAAATTATATCAAAATTAACTGCAAAAACATAGTGTAAAATCCGTTACTCATCCTCCTTGTATCAAATAAAAAGTAACTAAACCACAGAATGGTTTAGTTACAAAAAGTCCATGTGTACAGGTGGCAGATTTTAAATCCGTACCAATAATGTTGAAGACAGATGTTCTAAAGAATCAGATACATTTTCATAAAAGGATTATAAATCCTAAGTTCGAGTGTACTCTATATCTTACTATGATATAATAATGTTGGTGATTCACATGATAGAAGCAAACATAAACAGCATATCCAAATCATTTGGTGCTGATTTAATTTTTGAAAACATTAGTTTTGACATCAAAACTAATGAACGTATTGGATTAATTGGTCCTAACGGTTCTGGTAAAACAACAATAATCAAAATACTTTATGGATTAGAAAATGTCCAACAAGGAAGTATTTCTTTTCGTAAAGGAACAAAATTAGGATACTTAGATCAAATACCTGATTACGAAGATGATGTTATAGTATTAAATATTCTTGAAAAAGCTTTTGAGGAAACTTATAAAATAAAAAAAGCCATGGATGATTTATCCATGACTTTTGGTGATTTAGATACTGTTAAACTAGAGAACGCATTAAAAGAGTATTCTAGATTAACGGAAATCTATGAACAGTTAGATGGCTATAACACTGAAACAAAGATAAATAAAGTCTGCGCAGGACTTAAAATATCTGACAATATGAGAACCACAGAGTTTAACAAACTCAGTGGTGGGGAAAAGACAAGAGTAACACTAGCTAAAATATTATTAGAAGAGCCTTCTATATTAATGCTTGATGAGCCCTCTAATCATTTAGACTTAGAATCTATAGAATGGTTGGAATATTATCTAAAAAACTATAAGGGGAGTGTTTTAGTTGTTTCACATGATAGATACTTCTTAGATAACGTATGTAAGAAGCTTGTAGAGCTTAGCACATACAAAGCTCATGTTTATCATGGTAACTATAGTTACTATGTTATTGAGAAAGAAAGAAGATTCTTACTAGAACTAAAAGTATACCTTTCACAGCAAAGATCTATCAAACGCATGGAAGATCAAATAAAGCAATACCGTATTTGGGGAGTTATGCGTGATAGTGACAAAATGTTTAAAAGAGCTAAAGAACTAGAACGTAGATTATCTAAGATAGAAAGACTAGATAAACCTAAATATGGTAATGATAAAATGAAACTTAAAAATATTGATACTTCTCGTTCTGGTAAAAGAGTATTAGAAGCATTTAATATTAATAAGTCTTTTGGTAATTTAGAATTACTAAAAGACGCACATATAGATCTTATCTTCCAAGATAGACTTGCTATCTTGGGTAATAATGGTACCGGAAAAACAACACTCTTAAGAATGTTATTAAAAGATTCTACTTTAAGAGATTCTGTTATAGAAGAATCTAATTATAAGTGGGGTTCTAAACTAAACATAGGTTATCTTGCTCAAGAGATAGCCTTTAAGGAAGATAATATATCTATCTTAGATTACTTTATGAAAGAACATAATGTAAATCAAGGAGTAGCTAGAAGAGAACTAGCAAAAGCTCTATTCATTAGAGATGATGTATTAAAGAAAATCAAAATCTTAAGTGGTGGAGAGAAATCTAAACTAAAACTCTGTTCATTAACATTCAATCAAACTAACTTCTTAATCTTAGATGAACCAACAAACCATCTAGATATAGATAGTAGAGAAATACTAGAAGANNGAAGAGATGTTAAGTGAATTTCACGGTACAATTCTCTTTATATCTCATGATAGATACTTCATTAAAAAGATTGCCTCTCGTATAGGTGAAATTGAAAACAAGCAAATTACATACTACGAAGGAGACTATGATTACTTTAGACATATGAAATCATTAGTTGTTGAAGAACCAAAACAAAAAAAGGAAAGACAAGTAAAACCAGTTAAACAATCTCAAGAAAGAGATTACTATAAAGAACTTGAACTAATTGAAGAACAAATGAATAAAATAGATCAACAAATGGAAGAGTATGGATATGACTTAGAGAAGTTGCAAGAACTTCAAAAAGTTAAGGATAGACTTACCGAAGACTACAATCACATTTTTACTCGACTCGATTTTTAGAGCAAACTATTAAGTTATTTAGAATGAACGACCAAGAGAAACACTACGTCTTTTATATGTCATATATTAGAGTAATAGAGTGGTTCTAAGTTATTATAGTTTGCGAATCCTTTCAATATACTTTAGTTATACAGATTTTTGTAGACTTTAAATTCAAAATCTTTTAACCAGTTTCGATAATTGGATTTTCTGATTTCATGGTACCAATTGTGAATATGAAATCATTTGAATTAATATATTAAATATTCATTGTAATAAATTTTAAATTATAATCTAAGGAGGTTGTATCTTGTGAATATATTTTATGTTGAAGAAGTAAACGAAAATCATACTATATTTAGGAGTACAATTTCATTTTGTGATAATTTTCTTAACAACAGAAACCATTTCGAGAATAATTATAGCTACGAAGTACTTACAACTCTACTTCAAAAAGGTGCCATTACAGAATATGAGAAGGACAATTTTCATCTTACTTATAAGTATTCAGTTTTTGGTGCAAAATCAGAGTTGATTCCTGGTGATTATGTTGTTATTGAAAATCTGAAATTTAGTATTGTAGATTTAGGCTACGAAATATTATCAGAGAAGACTATTTCAATTACTTTTCAATCTTCATTTCGTAGTTTGAAAAAGGCTGATATTTCCGATGATGATTTACTTAAGACATTATACAAAGCATATTTAACAAAGTTCACCGATCAAAAAAACTATATTTCAGGGAAACTCAATATACCATCATCTAACCCTGATATAGTAAATCAAGTTCTGGTACACGAAGTAGGTCACGGCAATTATATCGAAGTTATAAATTCTAATTACTCGTTTGCAATAGATTGTGGTGGGAGATATAAGCACAGATTTAGAAAGCATATCAACTATTTCGCCTTGACACATTGGCACATAGATCATTTTGGTTTATTATTTGAATTAAGAGACCATTCAGATACAAGGAAAAAATTCATTAAAATGGTAATAGTCCCTGAACTTAGAATAGTTTGTATAAATAAAAATCTAATATTCATAAAACGTGATTTTGATCTATTAGAAGAACTTATCTTAATATATGGAAGTAATATTAAGATTATCAAGCATACGAAAATAGACAACTCTAGAATATATTACAATAATGTTTTAAATATTACTCATTCTAGTACTGAAATCATTTTTTATAAATCTTCAGCCACTCATATTAATAACAATGACGGGCTCATCACACATATACTAAATTGCGCTTCAAACAACAGTTTGTTATGTCCAGGAGATTCTGATTACAGTTTATTACCTAACAAGGTTTTTAGTGTGAAATATTTGATAGCATCACACCACTTAGGAAAAGTTGGTGATGTTAATCATGTCCCCTTTTCTAAACTTTGCTCGGTATATGTTTCTAGAGATTATTCTTATTCAGAAAACAAAGAACATTTTGATTATTTCAATAACGACAGTAAAATTAGAATGTTCTCAACATGTCACTATGTAAATCGCAAATGCAAGATGAAGAGCAATTCTAACAATTATGTAGGCTTACCTTCTGGTTCTATCAATTTCAGTTTTACTTTGTAGCCTAATCTAGTAGAAATGCAATTCGGTTTAGATTGTATATCATTGTGGAAGTTAAAGATTTTATAATTCCTTATGGCTTTGGACATAATGATCATTCTGTAAAATTGATGAGTGATAGTAAATACTAACCAAAATCTAAAAAAGTAGCAACATAAATCTTGTGGTGATAAGACAGGATTGCTATACAAGTCTATGTTATTCTAATAACTAATTAAATCATTCATTTTTATGATGGAAGGAATTTTGAATCGTATAATAGCTATTTCAATATCATGTGAAATTAGTACTTACAAGTTATTCATAAATAGATTCTAATATGATATACTATACTAGATGTGAGGTGGGATTTATGCTAAGAAAAGTTATTTCAACACTTGAAAAAAAATACGTCTTGAATTTCCTTGATAAAAGAGTTTATTCTTACCTATCAGGTAATATAGAATATCAAGATATATTGAACGATAAAATGAAGTTGATTAATTTAGTTCTAGAACAAAATCAAGAACTTTTTGTTAGAAATGCAGATTTAAGAACCATTTTAGTAAACGGACTTGATCAAGAGGAAATGCAAAACCTGCAAACCTTGTTGAATTCTAAATTATCAAGAATTGAATTTCTAAGATGGATACATATTCAAAATAGTTCAGCAAAATTCATTGAAATGTTGATGGATTTTTTTCATATTAAAGCTCAACCTAAATCTAAAAATGAAATCGTGAGCAAGATAGTTCAATCTAATTCTGATAGATTTTATGAACTCTTAGATTACCAATACATTATAAAAGCACAAGTTATACAATTACTAAAACAAAAACCCACTCTTTTTAGAATGATTATTCATATGCCAACGNNAATATATTATAAAACAAAAATCATTGAAGGTAATTGAAGATAGTTCTAAATTACCAAGAGTGCTAATTCATATGCCAACGGGTACTGGTAAAACTAAAACTACGAACCATATTATTATCCACAACTACGTTTTTAACCAAAAAAAGAACGGTGTATTACTATGGTTAGCACATACAAGAGAATTAGTTAATCAAGCATATCAGACTTTTCTTAAGACATGGACTGTTTTGGGTGAAAAAGAAATTTTAGTTAGAGTAAACGACCTAGAAATCTTACCTGAAAACAATTGCATTATATTTATGAGTTATCAAAAACTAATATCTTTACACAAAAATAATAAATCAACTTATAAGAACCTTATAAAAAAAGTAAGTGGAATTGTTGCTGATGAAGCACATAAGTGTTTAGCAAGGGAAACTAGATTAGCAATTGAAGGATTAATGACTAAGAAAGAATTAGACAACAATAAATACTTAATTGGCTTAACTGCAACCCCTGGAAGAAAATTCGGTGCAACGGATGATTCGGAGGAAAATGAAGCATTAGCATTAATGTTTGAAAGACGAATATTCTCAATAGAACCTAAAAAGATTAACTATATGAAGTTAAGTGAGATAGAGTACAGAAATGTAGAACATTATGATAAAGAAATTATCAAGTATTTTCAATCAAGAGGTGTATTGTCTAAAATCAAAAGAGAAGTTCTCTATTATGTTACAAAATCAAAAATTCCAAAAGTAAATTCTAGCACAAAATTGACTCATGATGTCTTGTTAAAATATTCCAATATCAATGAAAGAAATAAAGTAATTATAAGTAGACTAGTCGAACTAAACGCAGACAAAGTTCCAACAATAGTTTTTGCCTGCTCAGTTGATCACGGTAAGTTTATTGAAAATGTATTGAGAATTCAAGGTATCTCGTGTAAGGGTGTCTATGGAGATATGAATAAATCTATACGTCAACAAAATATTGATGATTTTAATACTGGTAAAATAGATATTTTAATTAACTTTGAGGTTTTAACTACAGGCTTTGATTCACCAAGAATTGAATGTGTATTCATAACACGACTAACAAATTCTATTGTTTTATATTCACAGATGATAGGTCGAGGTTTAAGAGGACCGCTTATGGGTGGAAATGAGACATGTTTATTGATTGATATTAAAGATAATTTTGATAAGTTTTCTGATGAGAATGAAGCATTTAAGTATTTTGAAGAATATTGGGAGGGGAAATAATTATGGTACATGGGAAAGAAATATTTAACATCCAAAAAATGGCACATGCCCTTAGGCATACAGAATACAAGGATATTGTAAGTGCAGCAAATGAGATAGTTGATAATTCTGTGGAGGCAAATGCTTCAGTAATTAAAATCATTGCAGATACCTACCTCAATCGTAGAACTGGAAAAAATGAGATAAATGATATTGCATTTCTAGATAATGGATCAGGGATGAATTTTGAAACACTTCACAATTGTTTAGTGTATGGTGAATCAACCAGAACAAAGAGAGAGGGAATCGGACGTTTCGGTGTAGGTTTAGCTCAAGCTTCACTATTTGCTGCACCAAGAGTAGAAGTATACTCCTGGAGTAATTCTGGTGAAATTAAGTATGTTTACTTGGATACAAAACTAATGGCAAACGGACAACAAGAGGTTATAAATCCACCTGTCACAATAAAAATTCCAGCAAAGTATCGAAAACACATTACAGAAAATATGACAAATTCTGGCACTCTAGTTCGTTGGGTCAAAGTTGATAAAAGTCCAGTAAAACAAGTGCAAAGCCTGTTTTACAGATTCGGAGACATACTAAGTGAAACTTACAGATACTACATTCAAGATGGATTGCAATTACAATTAGTAGATAATAGTCATGGAGGTAGAGTAGATAAATTAAAAGCCATTGATCCTATGTTTTTAATGGAAAAAGATCAATATCTTGCTAATTCTACGAATTTAGGAATTAAAGCTCCTTCAGCAAAATATGGGGAACCAATATTCGAACTTTTTAATCATGAAGATTTAGAAGATGGGGTTTACAACATTGAAGTTCCTTATTTGAACGGTGTTTTCTTTGAAAAAAAATCTTATGTTAAAATCAGATTTAGTGTTGTAAAGGAGAAATTTTACTATGATGCTTCTCGTTTTATGAAGCTTGCTAGTCCTGGTGCTACTCCAATTGGTAAGTATGTAAGAAAATATGAAGGTATCTCAATATTGAGAGCCCAGAGACAAGTTGATTTTGGAAAGTTCGGTTTTTATGATTCTATCAATACACCAACAAATAGGTGGTGGAGTATAGAGGTTCTATTTACTCCAGTATTAGATGAAGTATTTAAGATTTCTAACAATAAACAACATGTAGAACTTAAAAAGCCAACAAAGAGAGAATTAGAAAATATAGACGAGTTTAATATTT